>Ga0123352_10010695_pt1 | contig 14419 bp, 9 predicted proteins | sample TergutLab28metaG_FD_89700 | JGI IMG/M metagenome (GOLD analysis project Ga0123352, IMG submission 89700) | Labiotermes labralis P1 segment gut microbial communities from Petit-Saut dam, French Guiana - Lab288 P1 | ecosystem: Host-associated > Arthropoda: Insects > Digestive system > Gut ... | reverse complement strand
GCACGCCTCAAGTCAGCCTACACAACACAACAAGTACTCGCTAGCTCCTGAAGATGGACGTATTAACGTCTGAAATATGTTGAGCAATATATAATAAAGCAAGTGTCATCTAGTTGGTCAACCATTATTCAAAAACCCGTCGTATGTTTATTCACACATAAGCCACGATGGCTCAGTCGGTGAAATGAATGGTGTTCGGTTTCCAGCATGGCGCGGGTTATTTCTTTGTCACCAAGCCAAGGCCAGGCGTAAGACACACCCGGCGTAATATCCTATGCGAACCTGCATATCTTTCCTCTGGGGTAAGAAGACCGGAGCATATTAATTATTTCTCAATTCCAAGCACAGATAAGCTTAATATGATCCATGCAGCTTGGGCTTTACTACTCCTACGCGTTTTCATAGCTTAGTGCTTAAGCACTGTCTTAGCTTTACCTGTCTCATGGCGACACAGTCCATGGCAAGAACGTACACCCTGTGACACGTGGGACTGGAGTGCCGCAACGAGCTTGCTTGGCAAGTAAGCGCGTCTTTTGCGACGACATATTTCATATGCAAACGAAAGTCGCTGCAAGTAACAGCAGCAAAGTTGTACCTAACCTTCATCCGTCGCTATGACGACTCTGTTAACATTCACATTTGTTATCAAAATTTCTGCGTCACTGCTGTAGTCTACAATTCTGTTGCCATTCACAGTATAATATTTATGAGAAATAAGTCATTATTTTCTAAATACGTTTACCTCAACAAAATTTAGAAGCAATATCAATAAGGCTTAAAAATCCTAACTCAAAAATGTCCCCAATTCCAGAACACCTTTCCCGCTGATCAAAAATTCTATGGTCACGCTAGGTGCCTTTGTTACAAATTCCTAGTATTTATGATGCACATTCTCTGATTCATCGTCCCTGGTCTATAGCATTAATACAGCTACTTTGGAACGGAAATTTCAAACAGGAAGTACTTCTGCAATGGTCGCATTAATAAACACATTTATGTCGCAACATCGTGTTGAATACGTCAACAAATTCACTCAAAATCCCTTTTGATGTACCTGCATTTACTTACTCTACACAGTGATTAACGTCGTGAATTAGACACGGAATTTCGAATTTGTTTAACTCAATTATGACTTAAATGCCATTCCAACAACATATGAACCACTCATACCAGTGAATACTGTATTTTAGATAGTCAGTTTGGTTCCGACAGTTACCCAATTACAGTGCCAGATACAGACGCAGTAATATTCTCGAAGACACGCGCGTGGTTTCAGGTTTTTTTTTTTTTAAATAAAACAGTGTGCATGCCAGAAAGATGGCAGATTGTCACAAATACGCAGACGCAACAGATTCCACACGCCAGTGTCACTCTTTTAATATGAACACGCCATTTCAAGCAGAATAAGTATTCCACAGGATGCACGTGAGGGAGGGGGGGGGAGGGGAATAGTCCCCGTCACAACGGTATGGTGAGTCCCCCCGTCATGGATGGAGAAGACAACTTCCAGGCAAACAGAGAAGCTGTGAATTTATTGAACAATCTATAGCGAGTAGCCGACAGTGATGGTCCTCCAGTTTGGCGGCTGGATGGGAGAATACACGACGTAGTAAAAGGCCAGAACTTTACGGATTGTTACACAGATCCTATGACCAGGTACCATCATGTGACCATGGTAATGAGGTCGTGGGTTCTACAAAAGGTGGATAAATCCATGACTAAGATATCATCGGCTCCACGGAGACTCTACTCCATGGGACTGGTGACTTACTCTAAAGAGTACAGTACTGAATTTCACTTGTTGTGTTTAATGTCACAAAATGGTAGAGGTGTCAAGGCAGGAAACCTAAACTCTGAACAGCGCAAGGACGATACACCACTGTCTGTTAGAGGTACAGCTGCTCAACTCAACATTATCCCAGAGATATACAAGCGGGTGCAACACTGTCTGCTACTGGCAAAGCTACAGCTACCGTAAACCTAACATCACTGCTCAAAGCTCTACGACAGGGCTACAGCACTACCTGCTACAGGAAAGTTCACAGCTACTGTAACTCACTGGCATAGCTCTGGCCTGTAAGAAAAGACACAACACTGCTTGCTACTGGTATTGCTACAGCTAGCGAAATTCAACCCGCTACTCAGGACCCGTACCTACGGTTCCACTAACTACAAAACGGGATTTATTCTCCGCCTGTCTCAAAAAAAATCGATAGTTCCTATAAGAAGTCGATTATAAAACAGAATTTGAAAGGTTAAAAGACGAAACAATTCTGGCCTATTTAAAAGGGTTTATCATACTCATATGGAGGAACTGAAAAAACCCGGGGAAAATAATACGTTCAGAGTAAGTCGCTTGAACGAAATTCGAAAGATTACAGGTCACAGACAATATCACGATATGAAACTAATCTCTTTCATGAAAATGTTAAAATATCGGAGTAAAGCATGTTCTGGAAATAGACTTCAACTGCCCGAATTCAGGTTTCAAGTTTCCTTTTCCCTCTGCAGCTACCTTTCGCATCGGAATAACAGCGTACCAACTGCCGATACTTTATAAAACTTGAGTCATTTGCACTTCGTACCGTTCCTGCCTCTGCGTTATCAGGGGAATTTTGCCCATTACAAATACTTTCGGAAGTTTGCACCAGCCCTAAAAATTGAGTACTCGTGCAATCCTACACAAGTGAATTATAAACATTTAAGTCTATAAAAATAACATACAAGCTGATATTAACACTCTCAAGCACAATAAACACGACATTATAAACGTTTTGTGTGTGAATGTCATTAACACAACAAAGTTTTATGCAGTGTGTCAAACCCTATTACCTAAGAGACATCTGTAGTTCAGAATGACATCAAACCGAAATGCTATGTGGCATGCAAAGGCATGGGAAAAAGCAGACACTGTGGCATTGAAACGAGATAGGAAGGCAAACTGTTACCAAAATCTGTTTCAATATTTAATGAACAAAGAATTGAAATTCCAATGCTCTGATACAATCAATGGACAATATCCCAGGACACCCCACTCCCCATGTTCAGAGCGACATTTCACAAGACAATGCATCACCTGTAAGCTCATACCACATTTTATGAAAAACTTCTACAAACGCATCACATAAGACAGACATACTGAACACAGAGGTGGAATGAGTAACAAGCCTTCGCATCTTGGAAGATCCGGGTTCAAATCCCTGCCCCGATACCGGAAACTATACGTCAGAGATTCCACGGTTTTCCGCAGACCTGTCAGCCATGCCAGTATAGTACAACAAATTAGGTCACGTCCGATACCTTCCACAGTCTCTCCTGTTCACTGATGGCTAACAATCCCAGTGTTCGACAGCATATCAGAAGTTAAAAAAAAAGCTGGTTTACATTAATCATACAAAACTTCTCCTCGTCACACATATTTCCAGACAGACGGCGTCTACCAAGGCCACTTTGATTGCCTCAAGCCAACCTATGTAGTCATAAAACACATGAAAAAAATAACTCACTATCCCTTGTATTGTACGTATGCTGTATATACACAATATAGACTATAATTTTCTCTTCAATTGAGTGGTCAACATGCGTTGAGAAATACAGTGAGAGCGAGACGATATTAACGAATAAATTCAAAAACTTCTTCAATTGCTGGTTTTCATTTTTCACGGACGATCATGCGAGTGGCTTTGATGAACCCAGCCTGCATACACTATACACTGTGCTTCAAATAGCACAATTTGAACCCAGCCTGCATACACTGTGCTTCAAAGAGCATCATTTGAACCCAGCCTGCATACACTGTGTTTCAAAGGGCATAATTTGAACCCAGCCTGCATACACGGCGCTTCAAAGAGCACCATTTGAACCCATTCTTCACACACTGTGTTTCAAAGAGCATCATTTGAACCCGGCCTGCATACACGGTGCTTCTCAAAGAGCATCATTTGAACCCAGCTGCATACACTGTGTTTCAAAGAGTATCATTTGAACCCAGCTGCATACACTGTGCTTCAAAGAGCATCATTTGAACCCAGCCTGCATACACTGTGCTTCAAAGAGTATCATTTGAACCCAGCTGCATACACTGTGCTTCAAAGAGCATCATTTGAACCCGGCCAGAATACACTGTGCTTCAAAGAGCATTATTTGAACCCAGCCTGCATACACTGTGCTTCAAAGAGCATCATTTGAACCCAGCCTGCATACACTGTGCTTCAAAGAGCATAATTAATAAAATATGTTATGCAAAATATTGAAAGATACATAACACAGTTCGATAACGTACCAATTAAAAACCTGTTTCCTAAAATAACTTCATTACGCTGTGTAAGATTCATCGACGAAACAGGCCAACAATAACAAGATCAGTCTCCAGAGCCATTAAATATCGCAAGCATTTGCAGATACGCTTCACCCCCAAGTTATTTGGATGGTTAAATTTATGAAAACGGGATAAGTAAAGCACATAGCACGCAAAGGCACATCTGCGTGTCTCTCAGCACTAACAGCGATATGTCTCTAACAGCACTAACTGTTAATCTCGGAGAAACACGTCTGTACTCCGTGACATCCGAACTAGATATCTGTCCTTTTATTACAGGAACTTCAGACTTCTAAGTGTAAATACAGAGATTTTAATTAGGACCTGCAGGATTCAATACAAAACTGTGTTCCGCTACACCAGTGTTTTACACATCGATCTGTTTCTATAAACTTCCAAAATTGTTCCCTTCTACATGCTTGATACGTCACGCAGATATGCAAATATGCGACATACTGACAAAGATTGCTAATATTAAAATTTTAGAGGAGGCGTTTATGAGTATTTATTTACAATACACAGGGTTATTCAAAATGATTGTCGGGGTTTTAACAACTTGCCACCTCGTTCTCCAGATGCAACCCCATGTGATTTCTTTCTATGGAGTTACGTCAAGGATCAGGTTTATGTTCCTCGTCTTCCCGCAAGTATCCCGGAAATAAAGGTACGAATCAGAACCGCCATTGAAACCATCACCTCTGACATGCTACAAACAGTTTGGAACAAACTCGATTATCGTGTTTATGTTTGTACAATCACTAAGGGTGCACATATAAAGCACCTGTAAGGTATGTAACAAAAACTTTGAGTGTTGTTCTATTAAATAAAAAAAAACATATACTCATATCTCAAGTGCACTGTGTATGACAAGGTGTTAAAACCTCGACAATCATTTTGAATAACCCTGTATAATGCATATGTTACTAAACGTCCCTTACAAAGTAAAATACGCCGTATGTGCAGAAAACGAACACTTGTCCGTACGTACGTCCGCTGTCTGCGAATTATTATTAGCGTCTAAAACGCTTTTCAGAATTTCTTACGGAATAAATGAATTTTTACCCTGCTATCCGCATTTACTGTCCGATTTGGACGCAATTAAGTATAAGATATCTGAAAATAATTATGTCCCGTAACTGTGCGTTGCGCGAAAAACGGAGGCGCAGGGAAGGCCATACTTTTCACAAGGTTGTAGATGTAACCGTATTTACGCGCAGCGTTACAACCTCGGCCGTACAGCCCTCTAGAGCGACGGGGTGACAGAACAACATTTGACGAACAGTCGACCCTGTGAATCACTTCATAACGCAACGTTCTTCACCGTTCTATTCTTCCTTCGTCTCATGTCCAAATATTTGTTAGGCACATCCTTCTCAAGCACCCTCAATCTAGGATTATACACACATACATAGGTGCATGATACACACACACACATTCATACATACATAGTATATAAGTGCGTACGTAGGTATGTACATACAAACATATACATACATCCACACACACACACATACATACATAGGCCTACATACAATATACACACATACACATACTTACGTACATGCATACACATTTACACATACATATCTATATGCCTACACACACGCGCGAGCGCGCGCATACAATTAATACATTAACTTTATTTTAAATGTGTGCTTTGGAATCATTTAATTAGCACACCAATTAATGCACACATATATAAAATTGTTTACATTAAAACATTTAAAATCGCTCCAACATGTTTCGATCCTAAGATCATCTTCAGGGAGCTATACTGTTCCTTGCTAAAGTCACGCTTTTAAAAACACTGACTGATTAATTTCCTTATATTAATATAAGTACTAATAATATGTAAAATATTAATATAAGTAGTAATATCATATAATTAATATAAGGAAATTAAACAGCGAGTGTTTTTAAAAATGTGACTTTAGTAAGGAACAGTGTAGCACCCTGAAGATGATCTTAGGATCGAAACATGTTGGAGCGATTTTAAATGTTTTAATGTAAAAAATTTTATGTATGTGCATTAGTTGGTGTGCTAATTAAATGACTCTACGAAATGCACGGTGCAACGATAAAGATAGTGTGCTTTGGAAATTCAATGCCGGAACGTGTCTGTTACGAACACTATCCCATTTTTAGTTGGGCCGAGATAGCGCATTCGGTATAGCGACTCCCTACTGGCCGGACAGTCCGTGGATCGAACCCCGTTGGGGGAGAGACTTTCCGCACCGGACCAGACCGGTCAACCCAGCCTCCTCTACAATGAATACCGGGTCTCTTTCCTGGTGGTAAAGCGGCCAGGGCGTGGCACTGACAATCCACCCCTATCTAGCACCGAGGTTAAAGAAACAGTAGAGCTATACCTCTACTCCCCCTCTGTGCCTTCATGGCCTGTTACAGTGTAAACTTTACATTAAGTCTGGTCGATTTTTGGAATGCATTTCACACGCACTATGTACAAAACACTGAATAAGCTAAAGAACCTTGTGACAGTATCACTTACAAAACAGTCGTTGTTTTAGTAAAACGGAATGCGCAAGTCACTTACGAAATTAATTCGGACGTACGGACCCTGAACGTGCAAGTCTAAAGTCTACAATCGAGACTGCGAATTCTATCAGAGTCACTGGCACAGTAATGGCGTTTAAGCGTATCGATCTAAAAGAGAAGCTTTGAACCCGCCTGGTACTAAGAATAAGGAAAGCGCCCTCGAAACTTATATATGAAGCATGAAAATCTCAGCTATATATCACACCATGATATTTTAATTCTGCTTCTCTGAGGAACTTCCAATTCAGAAAGATCCTCGTGTCATTAGGCGCATACACCATGCAGTTCTTAACAACATAATTACAGATGGCACCATTGTGTCTATAAATAAAAAAACTAAACGGCATCCTTTGGTACTTCGTATTCGGGAAAACCCGGGTTCAAATCCCGCCGGCTATCATGGCAGAACCTTTCACGACTTTTTCCAGGCCTTCCAGTCAGATCTCCATCGCGGGCCTACACTTAACCAGGCCATGATCGCTTCCTTTAACATCCTTTTCAACTCATTATTCAACTACCTCAATGAAATGAATCCCAATCGTCGTTTCCACATCATCGCTGTTCATCGCCTGCCATATGTCAGTCGATATGCTATAACTTTAGTAGTTAATATGCCTGGTAAGATAAGAGCAGTTCTCGTTCGACGTTGCTCCGTAAATCGCCTCAATTTAACGATGACAAACTTTAGTGACCAAAGCTTCGCTGCACGTTGCCCGGAATCGGATAAACACTGTTATCGCTGACAGCTGGCGGGATCTTCAGTGGCCAGGCACATTGGTATTCCAATTAATTGTTACTCGAAAAGAAACAGCTCCGTTCTGCGCTCTTTCTCTCTACTCTGACATCTGCAGGCACGTAGCCGACCGTGTGTATACGATACAAATACATAAACAAACGTTCCGTTGTGAACTTTCGGCAGCTAAATTCACATTACATGTCTGTTCAGATCCCCAATATTATAGGAAGTTACGCACCGTAGCTTGGTAGTTAGTCACCGACGTTCCGGGACAACCTATCAGTTCCATATTCAAGGGTCAAGCAGTTCAAGAACTGCTTGAACTTCGAAGAAGATACCGATAGGTTTCCCCGAAACGTCGGTAACTAAATACCTATCCACACTGCGCGGCATACCAGAACAGTGAAAGATCTCATCCACACCGCGGCGGAACCCTTAAATCATACGTGTTTGTTCTACCCTGACGGAACTCGGAGGTCATTTTACACTAATTCATATCTGTGTTCAAATTCCACACGCTTCCTGCAGTGTTCCCACATCGATAGAATACACACACACACACACATAGGTCAAAATTTCTGTCGCTATGCAAAGTGCCAACACCCACACTACTCTCCACTACAAAATATTTGAGAGTTGCAGTCAGCAATTACCACTGCCTTACATGTGCGCTAGTAATGTCACTGCGTTAGTCCGGTCAAACACCCGTTTCAAACATGAAACTAACTCAGCTAGAATGAGCAAAACAAGTGGCAACCGAAGGTATAGCAATTAACTCGCCATTTAACTGCTGCCTTCGAGACACAGTGTCTGGATTGCTGGTGAAGCTGATAGTAGCAACGCTCATGAACGAAAAAACACATCCCATTAACAAAGTGGCTGCTCTCGAATGCTGAGCACACTTTAATACACATACAGCATAAACATGCAAAACATAATTAAAACCCGCACCATATTTACAAGCGACAGACCTGACGTAAATTCTTATTTTTTAGTCCTATTTATAAATATCGAAATGAAAATTGTTTGTGCTATTATTATATCGAGGGCAACTGACACTCAACCCAGATTTTGCGGCTGTCACATGGGAGTCACGTCTTCTGGCATATGACCCCGTGTAGATAACCACTTACCAACATTTCAAAGGAGCGCTGTGCTTCCATCTTCAGGGCGCAGGGCCTCAAAGAAGATTTTACCGCCGCTTTCCAACACTGTGTGATAGGTGTACACAACGCCACTGACAAATACGCTAGCACACAATTCCAGGATATCTTGCTAACCCCCCCACTCTACATTAAGAAATGTAAAAAATCTTCCTCTCACATGTCTAGAAAACTTTCCCCCACTTTTCCTACTTCTCCACACCTTTCTTCTTTCTTTCTGCTCAGCTAACATCGCTATTTCATCTTACGCCATGACAGAAAAGAGGTACGTTCTTAACACAAACCTTACCGTGATAGCACTGCTAACAAAGAACAAAATACAAAAGCAGGATGCTGCGGTGCTTCATTTTCACGTGAAAACACGCAGCTTTAAAACAAGTATATACACAGAACGTAACAGCTCGGAACTCCACAACGTTGCACTAAAATATACGTCCCAACGTCAGGTAGATTTAAGCAGTCCGTCTTTAATTAATGCATAATGTAGTTCCGTGACAACGACCTGTTCTGCCTTGGGTTACTTCACGACGCGCACTTCTTACATTTTAACACACTTGCGCTTACTATATTACAACAGACTACAATACGGTAGTAAACACTGAACCACGTTCTCTAACTAAACCTTTTGGTACTCTCGTCTCTAAAAGATTACTGTCATAAAATACTGTTAAAACAAAAAATGGTGCATGTGTTCGCAAACAAAATGTGTTGATTAATGTAGCATATATTCTAATATTACTCGCACATTTAAAGAAAACCGTTCGGCGGGTCGCGAGTAGTTGTATGTGGACTGGCAGACATTGGCGAAGCAACAAGGCATATTTTTCGTAGTAAACATGCCGAAAGACAGCAGGTAGTTGTCTCTAAACACCATTTGAGGTTCACACACTGCAATATCAAATACAATTATTGTACGTATTGATGTTACAGAAATAGAGGAGGCATACAGGAGGAATAATTGTAACTAAGCTGTATTTAAACCAGAAGCAATTCACCTCCTCACATCCAACTACAGGTGTATTTTACATAATCAAAAAAATTAAGTAACACAAAAGTCGGTTGAATTATGTTTAAAAACTAAACTGACCCAACACGTCATGAAGGTATCAATACCACAAACTCACATACCTTAGAAGTGTACGAATTTCCAAATTTGGAATCTTCGCTGTTCGTTACGAAGCAAAACTAAGAATGTGAAGCATGCTTAATGACAGCGAGGTGGAAGTTATTCAAAGTCGGGTAGGTGTGGTGTATTTCAGCCAATGAACAACTGGGAATTGCAAAATACGAGTGGGCTTGAATGTAGGTTGCTCGATACAGTGCTGGAAACGACGGAAAAAGGGAAGGCTGACTTAAAGCCAGCAGCAGATTTGAAATCTAGAAAAGACGGTGCAATGTTTGTCATTAAGGAACACAAACGCGACTGAAATGTCACACGAAATAGCGTGGGTATGAATATCGGGTTATCGGGCACTAGAAAAATAAAGAACGCTTTGCGGCTATTTTCGACTCGATCTCAACGGAAATACACACGTGTGCAGTTCCGTTTCTACGCAGTACATTACACAGAGAACATCCGCAGTATAGAGGTAACAGATACGAAACCTACGCAACCGCACAACAAATAATTACATTCACACATGACCATGTAGCAACTAATTGCAACCTGGAAACTCATCTGAATAATAGCTATTTAATAGTTATGTTCCCATCCCACACACAACATGCTACGTCTCCTTTACAAATATCAACTGTTCAATATTGTTTGAGGCAATGGGTAACAAATCACAAGTACCTGGTCGCCCGGGCAACTACAGATTTGTGCGGTGGCAAGTAACACTTATAGCACAACTATTTGAGTTTTTACCTTACAAATAAAGAGTGTATCAGTTAACATGCATCAGCAGAAAGTGCAAGACTACAGTAAGGTACAAAGGTCACTTCTGAACTGTAAATCCCCAGTACAGAACTCGCTTCGTATCACCCTTCTGGAGCATAAAATTTGGTGGTTGCACATACGTACTTGGAAAATTCGTTCACCCTTTGTTTAAGGAAATAACCACTGCTTATTCCGAGAAGTATACAAAAAATACGCTGTGTGGGAGCAATATATAGTTACTGTTTACTGCTAAAGCACACAAAAACGATATGTTTTAATGGTTTTCCACATAGAATGTGGTCCATAACGGAAAATTTTCAGACTATCGTAATCAACAAACTAATGACCTGTTCACTGCGGATAAAATAACAGACGACGAGAATATCGACAGTCTCTATAAACTGACGTATGGAACGGCAGTGGATGAATGGTACAACGTGCTATGTATAAAACGGTCAAACTGCAAATGTCCAATTATTTAGGCATGTTCTAGTACTTAACATGAATATCATGAGATCGACAACCACTTCCTACTGTCAGACAGCACACTGGCTTCCTAAATAGTCCCAACAAACGTAAGAATATTCAATAGTTACTTCAAAATCTTATCAGATTAAAACGCCAGCAATGTGTAATATTAAGAATGCACTTCCAAGGCCTCACGACAAAGAGGGATAAGTATGATTTGGGATGTGCAATATAATAGTGTGACGAAACCCACAAATTAAATATATATAATGTAAGTATGCAAGAATGTATAGTGAAATGAGAACACAAATAGTAACATTCCCGATTGGCGGAAGCCGGTAACAACAGAGGGCGTTTCGTACATTTTAAATTAACTGAGCACGCATCAACAAAACACTACAGACTTTCCAGTCACATGGTTCAAGGACGCCAGGCTAGGCGACGACAACCACAACAGCGACGATCAGCACACAGCTGGCAACAAACCGTCAGCGCTCACCTCACAGCTCTTCCACTAGCAACTGTTTCATCGTACTAACACACGCACACTGCAGCCACTATCAGAAATCAAAATCAATTAAATGAAAAAATTAAAAAAATTAAAATGGCCCGTTGTGACCCAGGCTAGGTCACCGCATGGCCTTGCTTGCCCCTGCACACTTGGCGTTACACTGCGACGCGGGGTGGCGATTTGGTTGCCTGGGTGGGCAGGGTAACCCGGACCCGAACGAACTAGTTCGCGGCGGGCCCACGAGATGACACCACCAGTCTAACAGCAGTGCATAATCGCATACTAATGGTAAGCTCTGATTGAAACAGTGTAAAACCTAAATTATTACCATGTTTGGTGCGGATAAATGACCTTCTAGAGAAAAATTAGGATGATCTAAAGACGCAAAATAAATGTATATTGTAGTGAATACAACACACAACAAAAAGCTTGTGTATTTTGAAGGTAAAAGATTAAAAACGTTTGGTCAAAAACGACTGTACGTTCGGATGAATACCACGGTACATGGTGGAATCGGTTCGAACCAGCCAGGTCCTACCTGTAAATAAAACCTTTAAGGGACATAAGTCCTGCCCTTCTATATAATTCTCCTGACCTCATTAGGCAGACACACACACACACAACTGAGAAAGCAGCTACACATTCTTCTCAGTCTACAAAGTAGGTTAATAAAACATCAGCAACTGACAACGGAACAATCGAAATGCGCAGTTAAAGGAATGGCCCCTGCAGGATACCAAGAAAAACGAATTCTATTAGCTATTCTGCGGCATCAAACTTAGAATTCTATATTTTCTATACTATATAAAGCATCACATAGGAACATCGATGAGTTTCACACAATGTACTGAAAGATAACCATACACAAATTCACATCACTACCAACTAACGAAACGTTCATAATGTAAAATCGTTAATCCTGCACTACATACGCAATACAATACACGTCACCTTCCCACAGATAAGGATAACCAGCACTCATTACCGTGCAAAGCTGCAGACTGAATGAACAGCACCCCTGAATTTACTGGGTGGTCTCTGGTTCGAATCTCAAACACAAAATACGTTAGAGTTACTGGAATTTCACGTGGTTTATCCCAGTTCCTCCAGATAAATGCCACGATAGTGCCTGAAGTTAGGGCACGAATTTCCTTTACGTTATTTCAAATCCATTACGCACTGATCACTGTATAACTAGACGTACCGAAAGAGCCGTTAAATAATACATAAATAAATAAATCACAAAAATAAAATAAGACAGCAATGCTACCAAGCATCACTCGTCTTTTACATACACGATTACGTCATAAACATTAAAGCAAACAAATTAATTTCACAAATTACTAATGTAAATGTATTCTTATCAATTTACGTTGTTGCAAATTTACCGAAAATTGGCACAACGAGTAGCTTTCGATCACGATAAAAATGGTGGCACTTGGGCGGACATACGAAACTACGTTCGGAGACCTGAAATACAGAAATTACTTCGAATACGACGCATATGAGGGGGTTGATATTAAAATGGATCTTAAACAAACAGGCAGGAAGGGAGCCACTGGTTGGAATGCAGTCTGCAAACGTCGGTATACACAACAAACGAAGTACGTCAGGTCCAACAGTAGCAATGGATGACCAAGCAGACTCCTCCGAACAGAGTGAAAGGCACCGCCAGCAATCCAGCTAGTACTACTCATGTAATAAAAATAAACATCTAAAATTAATAGCGATGTGACTACAATCACGACACATCCAGCTTAATTTCTTTAAACAGCAGGCTTTTTGGAGCATCATGAAGTACATGTCAGTCTATGCGCCTCCCTGTCAATATTCACACTGGCCGATTTTCGTAAAGTGTCGTACGAAACCTATGCCAGTTGATGCCGTCCCAAGTTCGTAGCTTTCAATTTGCTACAATCAGTAATATCATGCCGGATGAATAAACTTGAAAGGTGGAGGCAAAACTACCACCCCTTAAAACAGTCATGCGCCGCACAACGATACTTCGGTCAACGACGGACCGCACAAACGACGACGGTCCCATAATACGAGGTCTGTAAATAAAGTAATGAGACTGATTCAATATAACTCTGTACTTACTTTTAAACTACAAATCGAGTTTGTCCCCTTCAAAATAGTTCCCTTGGGAGGTTACACACCTCCGGAGACGTTGTTCCCACTCTTCGTAGCAATGCTGGTAGTCGCTAACCGGAATCGCTTTTAGTTGGTCGGTTACAGCTTATTGGATGTTTTCCACCGTCCCTAAATGGCGTCCTTTAAGGTGAAACTTTAGTTTTGGGAACAAAAAGAAGTCGCACGGACTCAGATCAGGGGAGTATGGGGGCTGTGGAACAACAGGAATGCCCTTTTTTAGCCAAAAATTCGATCACAGAGATCGCCGTGTGACAAGGGGCGTTGTCGTGATGGAGCATCCAATTGTCAGCAATGCTTTTTTTATGGCTAATTCGTCTGTTAAATCCGCAGTGTGGTTCAAATTTAACTCACTAGCGATCATTCGCACTGTGAGTCGACGGTCTGACCGCACAAGGGCTCCCACTATCTCCACATTGTTATCAGTTTTTGAAGTTGAAAGTCTTCCAGAGCGGGGTTCATCTTCGATGGATTCACGGCCCTCTGAAAATGCCTTAAACCATTTGAACACTTTTGATCTCGACAAAGCATGCTCCCCATAGGCCTGTTTCAGTTTATTGAAAGTTTCAATGCCGGTTTCCCCAAGTTTGACACAAAACTTTATTGCACATCGTTGCTCGAAATTGCGCTCTTCCAT
>Ga0123352_10010694_pt1 | contig 14420 bp, 8 predicted proteins | sample TergutLab28metaG_FD_89700 | JGI IMG/M metagenome (GOLD analysis project Ga0123352, IMG submission 89700) | Labiotermes labralis P1 segment gut microbial communities from Petit-Saut dam, French Guiana - Lab288 P1 | ecosystem: Host-associated > Arthropoda: Insects > Digestive system > Gut ... | reverse complement strand
GCGATTATGTGGAAAAATAAAGAAAGGTCTGTAGATTAAGGTGGTGTATTTGGTTTGTCAATAATAAAGCATGTTACTTTACAAAAAATTGTTGCTCATGACTTTTGGTACGACCCTCGTATATTTTGAATTTCAGGTGAAACCATGCCTTAGTGGTGTCAGTTTTTGTCAGTACTTATAAAAAACACTAATTAGTATTGCGTACAGTCTGAGGTACAGTTCCTTTTGGAATGTCACTGGGTATTTTATTCCTGACACTTTGAAACAACATAGTGGTCCCATGTTTATTGTTATACCTACATATGCACAAATAAATAGTGTAAATTTGTATTAAAATCACTCAGATATGTTTCAGAGTCAATACACCATCTTTAGGGAGTTTACAGTTGTGTCAGCTAGAGTTATGAATTATTAAAATGATAAAATACAATATAGTAGTGTGTCATTACGATAAAATCTTGGTAAATGTGGCCGCATATGTAATTCGTAGTTGGGTGTGTGTGGCACGCTGGTTACTCCTGACCAGCGCACCATCATTGTCTATCAGAACAAGTGTCTTTGTCATCAAATGCTGTACATGACCCTCATCATAGCAAAGGACTTAACTGAGAAGTGTATTTGTTTGCTGTGCCCTGAATACGTCCAAGTGGTCATCCAGGAGATGAGTGGTCTCGGCAAACTTTATTATATTTATGGATACATGATCTAGAAACATGGCCAACTAATGTATTATCTGGAAGTAACTGGTAATAATTATGTAATTTGGTCACTGTCCAGTCCATTATACAATATCATAATCTTAGCCTGTGAATGTGATTTGTCCCAGAGCCTTTCACTGGTGGAGGACTTACAAATTAAGATTGTCTTCTAGGTTGTTACACTGTGTAACCTTATGGTTGGAAACTGGTTTTGCAGAGGAATACTACCTCTCTCTTCTAGGCCAGAGTAAGTAGGATGCAAGTATTAGTACTATATAGGCAGACTGGAAGAAAGGGCTACCAGAGGGACCTACTGATGACTGTGCATGGAAATATGCACTCCCTACTCTTGACGTTCCTGGATTCCTGTAACCTTTTACGTTCCTACCCTGTTTCTGTTGACTCTGTGCATGAAGGCAGCTGAATTCTTTGAAATGTTTGTATCCTGTGATAAGGTTACACGGCGTTGCAACTTGTCAGCCCATAAGTGAATATAGAGTGCTGTGAAAACATCAGCTGTTACTTACATAAATAGAAATTATTAAATCAAATTTTATGATATTTGATTAGTAGACACTTTATGTAGTTGGCATGTTTTAAAATACAGGTAATGTTTTGATATGTTTGGAAGTTGAACTGAATGTTCATCTCGCTAAAATGGTTGTAATTATTTGCATCTCACTAATGGAAAATGTCTTCACTGCATTGCTGTTCGAGGGTTAGATTTGCCTTTTGTCCACAGAATTCTGAGACATCATAAACAGAAGGAAAATAAAAGCAATTTTCTTAGTATTGCATCCAGTAAAATATGCAAGGACAATGTGTGTGTGTTAACTGAGTGACAATTTGCAAACCATAATTTTTAAAGACTATTCCAGCTCCCTTTGCCAATTTGGAAGAGTTTCAGAAACAACAGTTGTAGTTTTGTGCATGAACTTAAAATACTTGCATACATGTTGAACACATCAGTAGGCAATATGACACCTTCATAGAATGTTATTTGATCATGTATGAAATTGCTTTCAATTAAGTTTGTAATAATTCGTGGTATTACCTGCATACTGTCATAAGATCTTTCTCCCACTTAATTTTTCATGCATATGGACGGTTACCGCATGTTTTCATACGGAGTTTATGAAGTTACTGTATTGACTTAAATGCAGGATGAAGTTTTTCCTTAAATTTGGTGCTTAAATATATGGGGTTGTTTTAAATACACACATGAATTGCCAAACCCAACAACACCAAACTGGATCACTCTGAACTGTACCATGTGGAGACAAACAAGGGCCTGCATCTTGAAAACATAATGTGAAATTGGCACTGTTCTGAGATATTAAGCAGTGTAGAGTAGTAATTCCTTCCCAACAATTAAGGACAATCTGTTGGTTCCATATTCAAGGGCCAAAAATCCAAAAGAGAGATCAGAGCATGACTGAAGTTAATTGACCGCAGTATTCTTTTACGGGACTTTGTCCTTGTCTAATTTATCAACTAAGTGCTACGTTTCAGAAGCCAGCTCTGTTTCCATTTTCAGAAAAAAGAAGCACTTAACCTGATGAACCTCTTAGATTGAGTTATTCTCAGTCACTGGGCACCATAGACACAATAACTTGTTATGATATGCACTTGAGAACAGATCTAGTCCAAGGGTAGGAAGGGTAATAACAAAACAATGGCTGAAGAATAAAAACCAACTAGATGCCACTTATTATTTTATTGTACTTCTTATACGCTCAACATGCTTTGGGCACTACTATGCCATCATCAGGAGCGGGCGACTATAATGTTGATTACCACATTGGTCATTTTGTTCTTGATTTGCTGTGGGTTGGAGGTTAGGTGCGGTTAGGCTGGAGTAGTGTCCGGGCTGCAGCCCGGACACTACTCCAGTGGTAATCAACATTATAGTCACCTGCTCCTGATGATGGGCACAGTAGTGCCCTAAACATGTTGAGCCTATAAGAAGTACAATAAAATAATAAGTGGCATGTAGTTGGTTTTTATTCTTCATTTATCACAATGATGCACGGTCCAACAAACATAAAAGAAAATGGCTATTAAAAAATTAAAAATTACATACAAGGCTCAAAAATAAAACCTGGATCAATCTGCAAATTACAAACCATTAAAAGTGCCATGAACTCATACTGATCAGACCACCGACACAACACAAAAATCCGGAGCCCACATATTTAAATTCTTAACATCTGTCACAGTCTGTGGGGAAAATGGTGAATCTTCATGGGTTCAAGTAAGTTTATAAACCAAGATGTAACAGTAGGATTTAGTTTGTGTGGATTGTAATGGCATGGCAGCATGTATCACTAGAAATGACTGTGGAGGGTCTGTTGTGGATGAGACATGTGTTGTGGAGTGATAGTGAAGAGGGTAGAGTGTGAGGAAGATGAAGACACTGACTGTGAGATGAAGACAGTAACATGGTAATGGTAGATAGAATCTGACATGCTTAATGTATTAAATGTGTGCAATTAATAGTAAAATATTTTGTCTTAGCAGACCTTTTTTTCTTGGGGGTTGTCTTAGATATGGAAAAATATATTTTTCCATGGCAGATGTGTTTTGCTGAGGGATCGTCTTTGATTAGAGCCTTCTTCCATTCAGGTAAATACAGTAATGTACAATGGTGGAGGCCATGTCTGTCTGTGTGCATGTCTTAACTGCTACCAGAATTCAGTTATGTTTGGTATTTGAAATTTCAAGGTCAGATTTGGTTGATATGTGTCCAACATGATCATTTCTGTTAATGAACCTGAAATAAGACTTTGTCAGTTTCTTGAAAACAACTCTGCTTAATGAAACTTGGTACGTACAATCTTTCTAAGGATTACAGCTTTTATTTGGAACAATGTTTGATGCATTGAATGTTGAATGACGTACAGAAAAAATTAAAATCTGGTTTCATGTATTCCGTGTAGCTTTGGAACGGTACATTTCAGTCAACAATAAGTGAACATCGAGGAATGAGGTATTTGGAACCACAAGTAACGTATTTGGAAAATATATCAGTTCGAACGTGGGTGGAGTACAGTTTTCCACACTTATGTGTAAAGAGTAACATCCCTCTGCATGCCATGAAGGCATATTGCAGAGTGCTAGTATAGCTGCATTCATTCTTATCCTTGACTCTGAGTGGTGGTGAGTGTTGAGTTTCATGCCCCAGTCCCTTTCCACCAAGGGAAAGAGCCTTCAATGCACATTGAACACGGGGTTGGGTGGACCCAAGAGTCAATCTGGAAGCTTCAGAGAAGAACTAAATTGCTTTGTGCATCTGAGAAGTGAACTATGATTCCTCAGACATCAAACCCATAGTGTAGTCACTACAGTGTCTTTGCTATCTCAGCTTCTTCATTCTTGTGTGTAGTTACTGAACTTATGCTCCAGTAGATCTTGCTGTATGCAGAGAGAATTTTTAAGTTAGAAGCTGTTATGTAGACTGATCTGTCACAATTGTACACAATGTGACATCAAAACTGGATACACAAAGTCATGAAATCAGGTGTTTACTGTCTTAGAGTTTGTAAGTTCATTACAGATCACTTCCAGACCTCATTATGCAGTGGTGTTAAGACAATATAGTATATAATTGTTTTATTTGATTAAATATTACAGGTTAATTCATCAGTGTGTAGGATGGTTTAACATTACTTTTCATCTGTGCATTATCTGTGACACTGCTTGCTTTTCCTCGAACTAAAGAAATGCACCGTAATTTTGAAGTATGCAGCCCATATTTAATTTTACAGTTGTTTCTTAGTACAGCTGCTCCTCATTTGGATTACAGTGTTTCATTTATTAAAACACTTTCTCATGTCCTTGTGGTGATACAAGTGCAGTGTTGTATACATAAAACTGAGGGAAATTTTTCTGTTGATGAAGAGTTTTAAAAGTTACAGCAAAGATACATTTTGGAAGCTTTATTGAGTTTCTTCTTTGCTTTGTAAATGTATTTGAAATTTCATGGGGGTGCCTACACTTCTGTTTCGGATGTAGATACAACTGTGTGGAAAGGTGTTTTATGTTTCCTATAACATCTTGGAACCTGGATTTAAATTCTTCTCTGAGAATTTGAACTTCATTGCATAATTTGTTGCATTTATTTATTGAAGTTAAGTTCTCGAATTTTAATACTGGGAAGTGCTACTGTGAGTTACACCGTGTGAACAGCAAAATATTGCCCAAACAAATGAAACATAAAGGTTTTCTGTGCAGTTCGAGAATTTGTTTGAAAACAGTGGGGGAAAGAAATGAGACAGAGTACTTATATTTTCCATAGTTTGTATATGTGTGTGTGTGTGTGTGTGTGTGTATTGTCTGCATAGAATGGACAGAATGTATTCCCTAGTTCAGTGTTTAGCGACACAGAAGGGATAGATAATGTTTGAGCCTGCCAGGCTTCTAGGCCTTGGCAATTCATCCTGTTCCACCAACCTTCTATTTTTTTGATGCTTGGATGTGTAGTTCTGTTAGGAAAGTTTATAAGCTGGTTAGTAACTTGTAGAGTGATTTTATGAATCCGTAGGCACAGACTTTATTGTGTTAGAACAAATTAATAGCAGGTATTCAAAATTTTTAAAAAATGGTGTATACAGGTGTATAGGCCAGAATAATGTGATCCACAGTCTGCATGTGCCCCAAAGCAATAAATTGCACATGCATGCTGTCTAGTGCCTGAGGTTGCAACAGTTTGTGGGCAGAGATTATGTCATCATCTTATGCTGTACTTAAATGTGAATCATTTGTTGGATACTGTTCTGATCAGTACATGGGCAGGAGGACAAATTCAGATGCACCTTAATTTTGTTTATATATACTGTATCACCAGTATAAAGTCACTCTTGCCATGCTCATTTCTTAAATAGTTATGATACAAGTTTCTTTTGAAATAGGTGAACTGGAAATTACAATACCATGTACTTCATGAAATATGAAGTCTGGTAAAAATGGTTATAACAGAAGGCAAAATTCTAGGGTCACCTTAAACCAACCATTATTATTATTATTATTGGTGTGGAAGATTAAATGTGATTTTGGAATGAACGGTTATGATTAAACTTATTGTGTGTCTCAAAAATGATAAGGAATATGTAGGTGAACAAACCAAGTTAAGATTAATGGTTGTAGAGGTAAGCAGCTTTTAATTTTTGCCAAATGATTGCATATTTCATCAGCTGAGAAATCGTAATTATATACTTCTATTTTAACTTACAGTGGAACTGCGTAGCTGTTATTGATCAGCATGTCTCGTAACGTATTTCACATGCAATGCGTGAAGAAGTTAAAAAAGTGGCATTTTACCATTATTCACTTCTGATCCCAAGGATAAATATGAAGGGGCTCTGTGAAAATTAGAGATACCAACCATATCTCTCTAATGATGTTCCGGCTTTCAGTCTTAGTTTAGCCATTGGTAAGTAGGTTCAATTTAAAGTCACTCCTGTAAAAAGTAACACATTAGTATGTGTCTTCATGTCATTAGAAACCACTTGCAAAACTCCTGTAAATGATTCAGTGTAAAACTTTAACCAGACTGATTTGCTCCTGTTCAGAGGGTTCATATGTTGGTTAAATGACTGGTTGTCCTGACTAGTCTTTACATGGTTTTCTTCAGTCATGCACATACTTCTCAGAGATTGGCTATTATGAGTAACTTTGCTGACACTGCTTTTGTCTTAAATGTCATTATTAATTATTTAAAATGTGCATGGTATAAATGACGCATTACAATATGTCTTTAATGACATTGGTCATAGTCTTTAGTTCAGATTTCCTTTCTTGGATCACACCCTGTAACACTTTGAAATTACTTTTTCTCTTGTATATCCTCTCCACAAACCACTTCAGCACAAGGTAATGCCAGTGACAGTCCCTCATTCTTAGAGTAACTTCTGATATTGTAAGATGTTTTCACATAGACCAAATCATATTCTCTGCACAACTAACTGTGATATGTGTTATGTGTCCATACATGAAATACCTGAAGTGAGTGCATAATGGAAATGTCATATGTCTGTCCTGATGTTTTATTCATAACTGTTATTTGGTATTGGGGAATGCATACCAGGGATTGTGTGAATTTAATATCTGTTGTATTATTCACTACAATCATCCCTACTTTGCATGAAGCCCATACTGGAATTCACTGGTTTTCTTTTGATGCTCTCCATTTTCATCCTCCACTTCATGTGAGGAAATTAGTAAGAAAAGGGTGAATATGTCACAAAAATATCCTCTTCCAAAATGGAGCTGAGCAGTAGTATTGTAGGCTTGTGTTCAGATATACCATTTGGATGTCTTCTGGGTTACAGCATAGCCATATAAATGATTCTAATGATTTCACTCAACCTCTCCAGACAGATGACGGGCAGTACTACTTTCAAATAGGTCATGACTCATTTCAGATCCTTGTGTAATCTTCATTCATCATAATTTTACCATCCAGTTGTTATTAACATGTCCAGTTGAAACAGCATTATTCAGCAACCTAGAATGAAAATTCATACATATAGTAGTGACATTTGTAGCTTTAGACCTGTAAATCTTAGATTTGTTACTGAACTTTATTTCATTATAATTAATGTATAATGTTGCAACTTTGGAAGTGTATTTTTTAACTTATGCATCCCATTGTGTTGGAGTATAAATAAGAAGTAAACAGATAATAGAACATCAAGTAAAGTTGTGTTTTGTTGATCTGTCTGTTTCCTTCTTATTTATAAGTATAGTAAAAGGGAATATTTTCCATTTGTTGATAAAATTCAGTGACTCACAAAGTGTACTAATGATAATGGATAAAAACTAAACTCGTTATGAGGCTGTTAAAATATGTACAGACATTGCAATTAGGTATTCATTGTATTTTTGTATAATTTACTGTACACTATATAATTCAGGTGGATGCTGCAGTATCTGTTGTCTCAGTTCAGGGTACTTTATGTGAAGCTGATATGTATTCAGTGGTGTATTATGTGCCTGTTGTTATGGAACCTGAAGGTTCATCATTGTCACCCTAGAAGCCTTCCATTTGACCCAAATTCAACCCAGTTTACATCCTGACAACCTGTTTTTTTTAGTCCTCTTTTAATATTGTTCTCATTTGTGCATGTGATCTTATGGGCTCTGGAGTGTCATTTATTGTAAGCTGCAAATAGTGTTAGTTTTTAGTACTCTGTTTATTAATTGTAAACTGTGCATGCACTGATATTCAGATGAAAAGTCCAGTATAATCTCAGTATTGAGTCTGAACCCTAGTATACCTACGTTACATTGAGGTTATGTTGTGCGAAAGTAGGACTGCTGTCTGCCACAACTGTCAGTGTGGCTTTGAGGTTAAACTGTGGCAAGACAGTGAACAAGAGCAGGTGTGAAGTCCTGCAAAATTTGAATTGATGTAATATGAATAAGGTTATGAAGGAGGAGGTTAGGTTATGGTTTCAAGTTTGAATGAGTTGAAAGGATTTTGGCAAATAGGTTCTTCATCTGGTCTGTGATTAGGTAAATTTTTTGGTGTAGAAGTGGGAGATCGCCAACTTACGCTTCTGGTTGCTGTATATATTTCAAGTTCTTGTGTCATATCTCAATGATGGCCCAAATTTATGGTCAAAACTAATTTCCATGTAAATAAAACTATTTACAAATGAGTTGGTTGTGATGGTGAATATTAATATGTACTGTCATCTAGGGCAGCACTGAGGGTAATTGTTGAGAGAAAGGAAACAGAAACTAGTACATAGCTGTGGCATTCCTAGAAAAGAAAATGTCAAGGTTACATTAAAGGTAAAGTACAATCTGTCGTGATGGATTCCATGAAGGCATCTGTAATGATGATGTATGTGCTGTGAGACCAAGTTCTCAGCAGTTTGTGGATCAAGTAGAACATGGCCATGTACTTGAACACAGTTCTCAAGAAAACTTGATTGTGTAGGGTGCAAAGAAAGCTTAACAAAAGTTATTAATTTTTTTGTATAGTGAATTAGACTATAGATTACACACGCATCTTATGCCTTGTCCTTAAACTGTTAAATGAACTAAGTTCAGAAGGCAGGTGTGCATTTTATATTAATTTTGCACATCGTGTCTAGCAGATAATGGACTCATGCAGCTAAGGACCATAAAACCCCCATAGGTGGAGGTAATATGACCTTGCTCAATGATTCAAGGATTGACATAAGCACAGTACAATGAACATGATTTTATGCATTTATGTCTAGTGACTGCCTCCTTCCTAGCCCATAGAAGACATATTAAAATTGCTGTGCTCCTTGTAGTGCTGCCCTCACTTTGGACGGCACTGTACATGTTACAACCAAAAAGGTGGATGATCCTCAGTGATATGTAAAGAAGCCTGTTATTATGTAAAGGGGATTGAAATGGAATATTTTGAAAGTAATTGCCTGGATGAATAAAGTGTTGGTTCATGATTAATGTTACTGAAAGTAACACTGATATTAATATATATACAAATCAGGCTGTGTTATTAATATGTACTTGTCAGTTAATTAAAAGGGATTTGCTGCACTGCATGAAATACTTTTTTTAAAATAATTTTCATGTCATGTTGCCATGATTTTTTAAGTTCTGGTGTGCAGTATGCTTTTATTTCATGTTACATACCTCTCTCTATACGTGAGCCAGGTAGCTCAGTCGGTATAGCGACTGACTCTGGGCTGGACAGTCCGGGATCGAATCCTGGTGGGGACGAGATTTTCTGCCCATCCAGACCGGCCCTGGGGCCCACCCAGCCTCCTGTAAAATGGGTACTGGGTCTTTCCCCGGGGTAAAGTGGGGCCGGGGCATGCTGCTGACCACTCACCTTTACCCACCCTCTGGGCCACACCGGGCCTGTAATGGGATCACTTTACCTTTTTACCTTTCTCCATACATTGGGTAGGTATCATGTGAGTGAGTGAGTGATATGTGTTTTATTTCCTGTGGATTACTTCTGTGGACTCAAATACATTGAAGCGTGTATGGTTATATGTGTTATTTAGTATTTGTTTGGTGAATGAATGAATGAATATTAATTGAATACATAGGTGGTGCCACTACCACCAGGTGGATAGGACGGGTTGTATGTTTATTGGAATTGACCATAATTGGGTGTGTTCAGTAATTCAGCGGTATTTTATGATGCCCATTTCTGTCATAGCACATGGGCAGTAACTCATTCTGTCATGAGGATGGGTTAGTTTTCACAGTAAATTATATAAAAACAGCAACTGTCAGATGCCATTCTCTGCTGCAGTGTAACATTGCTATTCCCTTGGCCATATCTCAGAACCAAACATCATTATTATTATCATCATCATCACATTACTGGTTATTTTGCATTGCTGTTGAAACTACTGATGTTATGCTCTCATATTGTCAAATTACGTGTGGCAAGATGATTGTAAGTGATGAATTGGCAGAAGTGTAGGAGGAAACAGGCTGTTTTAAGAAACTTCCAAAATTTACATGAAGGGATTGACTAAACTTGTGAAAACCCATAGCTGGGATTAGAATTGAGTACCTCCTGAATGCAAGTCTGTTTCTTTGTTAGTCTGCTTTGTTTGTATGTTTGGTGTAGGCAGCCTGTAGAATTCTTAGTTGTTCTGCGTAATGAGTGAATGTATAAAATATTCATTATGACTTAAAAACATACTGAATGAGAGATAACCAGATGTGATGCTTTGCTTATGTATGTTGCGTGGTCATTTTGTACATACTTGGTCCACCAAGAGCAGCTATTTAAAATTTCTGTTGAGTGCAGCACATTGCACTGCTGACAGTGTACCTAAATCAAGAGTTGCCATAACACAAGGTACAAATATGGTAACTTCAATAGAGAGGGATCTGATAAGGTAAGAACTGCATGTAACTGGGGCTGGGAGTGTGAAGTCATCGGTCAGATTATCCTAGCCATGAAGACAGAAGAACCTGAGAAGGTTTAACCATATGTTCCATCATAAAACATATGTGTGAGATTAGTTGTAAACAATATTGATTGACCCTTGCTCACGTTTCAGGTGTGTGATGAAACATGTAGATTTTATTTGAACATATATTTCATGGATCTGTATTTGACAGTCTTATTTATAGACTAAACAGTATAATGTTTTTGCACATTGCTGGCTAAACTGGTAAATATAAGTTCTTTTTATTGTCTCTATCATTATTTTTTCACTATTTTGAAATTACGTCAACTTACAGCTAATACAGGTGTGCTTTTTTTACAATAGGACATTGTGCAAAGAGCGATAGAAGTGGCCGCTGCAGCCCAGGTGACATGGGATCGGCTTCCACTGGAGGAAAGGCTGAAAATTTGGCACCGAGCTGCAGATCTGATGGCAAACAAGTACCGCATGAAGCTGAATGCAGCAACCATGCTGGGCCAAGCAAAGACAATAATCCAGGCAGAAATTGATTCAGCAGCTGAATTGATAGATTTCTTCAGGTAACTCTCTGTAAATGATAAAGACAGTAATCCAGGCAAAAATTGATTCAGAAGCTGAAAAAATACGATTTCTTCAGGTAACTCTCTGTTAAAGACAAAGACCGTAGTTCAGGCAAAACTTGATTCAGCAGCTGAATTAATAAAATTTCTTCAGGTATGCCTGTCAGTGATTATTGAAGAAAGACAATGACAAATGTATGATGGTGCATGGGTGTGCAGGATTATTAAGTGTATGAGCTAGAATTGCAGTCATGTCAAAATGCAGCATATCACCTGTAACTTGAGAGGAAAGAGTCACTGGTCAAGAATTTGTGTTAGGATGTTCCACAGTTGGCCAAGATATTTTCTGCTTTTAAAGACACTAAAGGCTATGTAATTGTATTTAAAAAAGCAGTGTTTAGATCTTGATTCATTTGAATCCATTTCAAGACCACAGAACCTGTTTGCCTAATGTCTGTTTGATAATATTGATATTATTTTCTCATCTCTGCATAGCTCTCTTTATATACATGAATATTCCTCTTCTGTAGGTTTAATGCATATTCGGCAAAGGAGTTAACCAAGTACCAACCAATTAGTGAGAAATCATCAGTAACATTGAACTCCATGAGGTACCGTGGAATTGGTGGATTTATAGCTGCAGTATCACCATTTAACTTTACAGCGATTGGTGGGAACCTGGCCTACACACCGGCTCTTATGGTAGGTCTTTACACATAGCCATGATCTGTGCCAGTATTTAGTTAAAGTGTCAGAAGTATTGAAGTTAGTAATGAAATGGACTGCATATTACAGGGCAATGCAGTATTATGGAAACCTTCAGACACAGCACTGCTTTCAAATTATACTGTCTTTAAGATTGTTCGTGAAGCAGGATTGCCACCAGGTGTGGTAAATTTTGTTCCTGCTGATGGCCCTGTTTTTGGGGATGCTGTGACCTCTTCCCCGCATCTTGGTGGAATTAACTTCACAGGATCTGTAGCGTAAGTGTATCTGTGTGGTTTTTTATATTACAGATTTTATAAGTGGCCATGTACTTGTTTTTTAAGTACAGTTCACATTATTGTGTCATGCACAAATTAATTTTGCTTGAGAAATTAATGTTGATCATACTGTAATTCACTATCACCCATACCATTATTGTTACATAACTGAGCCAGTCAGTTAAGAAAGAGCATAAATCATTAACCTTACTGTTTGTACCAGAATGTATGACAATCCAGTATGTAAGAGAGCCCCTTCACAGTTTTCACTTTTCAGGAAAGACCTGTACAAAATTTGCTTAACTCGAGTGTGATTATAAGGTTACCCCCTGTTTTTTATATATTGTATTAGGAAAAAATTATTTTAAGTTTGGGTCAGTATGGTGCAGCATATTTAGGACAGGAAATCCATAGAGATAGGTCTCTGTTCTTCTGGGATGTGGTGTCACATCCAAGAAGAACAGAGGCGTCACCTACACTGCTGTAAAAGTCTAAAAATGTGTGTTAATTTGTTATTTTTATAGAACATTTAACCGGCTTTGGACACAAGTTGGCCAAAACATTAACCGGTACCGTAGCTATCCAAGACTTATAGGAGAGTGCGGTGGTAAGAATTACCATTTTGTCCATCCATCAGCAGATGTTACCAGCGTTGTTATGGGTACTATCAGATCAGCATTTGAGTACTGTGGTCAGAAATGTTCTGCCTGCTCGCGTATGTATGTGCCACAGTCATTATGGCCAAAGGTTAGTAGTTGATATGTGTTAAGCTCACAAACAAAATATTTTGTTGTTAGATATTGTGTCAAATCAATTTTGAAAATTATTGTGCAAATACGTGTGCGTTTCCACTTTTTAGACTAGCACGAGTCCTTGATTTCTTCCCCATTATAAATTTTGTGTTCATATAGTGGTAACTGCAACACAATTCTCACAATTGCTTCAGGAAGAAGCAAAATGGACATGTCATAATTTACTGCGTCCATACTGAATATGATTCCATTTTTCATTAGTATGTGTATTTTTTGGGATGAACATTTGCATGACATCCAGGAATTGGAGTGCTGTGGTACCAGTGTGTGTGATGAAGATAGCTCTCAGTTATGAAGTGGAAGGTTACTAAAAGAGCTTTGAATGTAAATGATTTGTTGTGAAGAGGATTGAAAGAGTGTTGCTTTAGTGCTAGAAAATTTTACCAAAAAATCTTATCTGGACAAATATAATTTATATTTTTTACAATGTTCTGCTGTAAGCAGATTTTCGCTTAGCTTTCTAGCTGGAAACTTGTGGTATCAGTTTAAAATCAAACACAGCAAAAAAATGGTTGTAGGCCTTTCATGTTTCAGGGGTTAACCTGAGCTAAAACATGTCTTGTAATGAAAGTTGTACGATGTGCTGTGTCTTACACATCTGGTAGTTGCATGGAGCTCAGCAAGTGTAAGAAAGTCACAAGTTTAATGCATGCACTATTAAAGTATTTTGTGAATTCCTGCCATGACCTTGCCATATGTAATATCTGCTTCATTTAAATTGTATATACCTAGACAGCAGACAAACACACATATTTGAAAGCATGTTTGTAGTGGTACAAACACCATTTCTCAAGGATTTGACAGTCAAAGTTTCTGGTGTAGAAATGATGTGATGAACCTAAGGCAGGGCTAGTAATTGGTTGTATGGTACAGCATAGTTTCTTTTTTGCAGATCAAGGAAGGTCTTCTGGCAGAGCGGTCTAGACTAAAAGTCGGCGATCCAACAGAGTTTGACTGCTTCACTTCTGCTGTCATTGATGATAAAGCATTTAAACGCATAACATCATATATTGAACATGCAAATAGTTCAAAAAATTTAACAGTAATTGGAGGTGGAAAGTATGACAACAGGTAGGTTGCCAGCAAATCCTAGAACTAGGCTTAAATGCTTATGTAACAAGGTGAATGAAAAGCAGGTACGTGTATCCAAACAAGAACATATATCAACCCTTCTGCAAAATGATGGTAAGTTCCTTTTCACATTTTCAATTTCATAGGACACATCGAAAGACAATTTTAGTGAAATAAAGAATTCCAGGATGCCTTTCAGTCTGTATGCATATAAGCCTGTCATATTTAATTGTTTTTACTTCTTCATATCCCTTACGAATATTAGGATGATTAAATAAATAACGGTTGTGTTCTAGCTAACACTTACACTAAGTAATGTAAATGTGGGGGCAGCATGGGAAGGAACGATGTACATTGTTTAAAAAATAACCAACACGATGTCACTTGTGGACTATCCTTT
>Ga0123352_10010693_pt1 | contig 14420 bp, 7 predicted proteins | sample TergutLab28metaG_FD_89700 | JGI IMG/M metagenome (GOLD analysis project Ga0123352, IMG submission 89700) | Labiotermes labralis P1 segment gut microbial communities from Petit-Saut dam, French Guiana - Lab288 P1 | ecosystem: Host-associated > Arthropoda: Insects > Digestive system > Gut ... | reverse complement strand
GGCCATACGACGAGTGGACAGACGTGGACTTCTCTGCACCATGTCAAGAATGTTCTCCCGTGCGTTTATCGTTCGTACAATCTCTCTTTCAGAATGCAAAGCAAAGCTCGGAAGACAACCATTTCCACGCAATGACTGCTCAACACGCGTAAATACGTGTTTAGACGGAATTCTCCTTTCGGGGTAATGGCGTCGGTATTCGTTCACAGCAGCACTTGCATTACCATCGCAATATCCGTAAACATAATGCATATCGCAATATTCAACGTGGGTAAAGAGAAAAGGTATTTTAGTACCTCAAAGTTAACCAAATCACTGTCTTGCAATCACAAATACAAAAGGTATATTAGCACCTCAAACGCAATCAACTGATTGTCTATCACACCCCATGGCTACTGCAGGATTAGCACGTTGAAGGCAAGTGCATATGACTAGTATGACGTCACGGACAGAGTACAGTACGCAGACACAAAAGACATCCACGCTTTTCTCTGGCCAATATCTCCGTAACCATTGAACTTTGCATATATGTGTTTTGGGTTATATCGGTATCGTCTGACCTAAGGAACACTCTCCTGAAGTTAGGTCCTTTCCTCCTGGGACACCCTGTATAAATTTTCCAAAAATCTAGGTGCCACAGAAGTTACAAGAAGTTAAGTGCCACATGAGGGCTGACAAACATTATGCACCACAGAACAGAATATAGTCACCTGGGATTTGTGCACACCTGTGTGTGTGTGGATTTAACCTTTTGGTGCCCTACATCATATATAAGTAATGTGCAGCACGATGTTCAAAATGTCATATGTCAAATGAACATATCTGGTCTTATGCAGCATGGGCCAGGTAGCTCAGTTGGTATAGCAACTACTACAGGCTGGACAGTCCGTGATCGAATCCCGGTGGGGGACAAGATTTTACACCAATCCATATCAGCCCTGGGGCCCACCCAGCCTCCTGTGAAATGAGTTATGGGTCTTTCCCGGGGGTAAAGCGCAGCAAGGGCGTGCTGCTGACCACTCACCCCCTTCTAGTGCCGTGGTCATGGAAGAGTAGAGTTATACCTCTACCCACCCTCTGGGCCACACAGGGCCTGTAACGGGATCACTTTACCTTATGCATCACCTATTTAAATTCTTGTCTTCTTCAAATCACTACAGGCATTTAATTCTGGTTAAAGCATTAATTCATCTAGCCTAAGATACAATCCAGTGGTGATTCCTGTAAACACAGATATTAACCTCCACATTACATAAAGGATGGGTAACTTCATGACTAGGTGAGCAACTATGAGTTTCCCAAGAGGGATGTTTCAGTTACACCTTGCACATACAAGGGGTGATAATAGTTTCTGGACAATATTTCTTTCTCAAATGATAACACCATTTACCTGCTATTCCAGGCTGTCCCTGCAAAGTACTCCCCATGCAACTTGATAAAGTAATAACAGTGACTGCATCATTGTTGGAAGCATTTGTTAATGTCCTCTGTTCAGACTCTGCAAATGCAACATGTGACCATTCTTCAGTTTTGTTGATGTCATGAAATATCCTTCCCTTCTGTGCCAATTTGAGTTTCAGAAATGGAAGGCAAGTCACAACATGCTAGATATGGGATGTGCATTAGTGTGCTAAGCAACAGTCACACCATTGTGGTTCAGAAATTCCTCCATAGACCAAGTAGAGCAAGCAGAAACATTCTTGTGATGGACAAACCAATATACAGTGCACCACTTCTCAGGCTGTTTTACAGCACATCTTCTTACAGATGTTGTAGAATGTCTGCATATATATATATATATATATATGTTGGTTCACAAATGGTCCCTGTACAATGACTTCAAGACCACAATTCCATGCACATTAGAGAAAGAATCAGCATGCACTTCAAACTGACATGAATTTGTCTGGTCTTTCTTGGAAGTTTCAAAATACTCTGCCACATTCCAAATCAGCCAAATCGCAGCTAGATGTGTCTGTTTTCATGGAAAAGTTCATTCATCTGTGCCACATTTCAGAATATCTGGGTGGCAGATGGACATCCTGAACATGAAGCCTCCTCGACAGATGTCGCACTACTTTCAAAATTTGAAAACCAATATAACACTGAAGCCACACTAATTGTTTCCTCTGCAAAAAGAACATTTTAACATCTTGGGAGGCTTCTGTAGCAGTACTCCCCAACTTGAAACATAACCTGAAGAATGTGCACTGTTTTTTTAATTAAAGTCTGCCCTTTTCTGAGGAGGCAGAAAGGGCAGAGGGCATAACAAAGTAAAATATCACAAGGTATTACTTCACATCTATGTCCATCTACTGGATGAGTTCTCTACTAATTGCAGTAACATCTTAAGCAACACATTAGATGTACAATTGACATTAGTTTTCATTCAAATGCTTCTGTTTGGTACAGTCACCAGCAGAACTTACTGAGTTACAGTACAGTATAAGAAAGGAGTGTATTAATGGGAAAAGTTTACGTTAGAACACTTCCAGCAACAGAAAGCTGACACTAATTATACCTAGTCTGTGCCACAACCATACCATTAATTTTCAACATTACACAGAATGTTTCATACAAAATGTGTAAGCATTTGATATACGTTTCCTACACTAAGTCAATATATGATGCTAAAATGCTTTAGAGTTGTGTGACCAAACTAGTAAATGCAGTACAGGTGATATATTTTGTATAAATGCCATGTTAGTAACCAATTCTAAACAGTTCATGTAATGTTGCAAACCTACAGTTTTATGCAACAGCAACATCTGAAATTAGAATGCCTATGCTGCCATTATATCATTGGTGACAGAGTAAAGCAAAATACCTGTCATGTTGCCAAACTACTGTCAAGTGCACAAGGACTATATAATTAGGTCACAGCATCTGCAAGGAACTGCTTGAAAAAGGCCAGATTTAGGCAAGATAATTATTGCAATGAGTCCAGTCACTAGTAGGGATTATACAGTTCCCAGCCTGTATACTTACAACCTATGATGCCTGACCTGCTAGTATACAATCCCAGAGCCATGGAGCACATGCTTCAGCATGCAGTCTTGCTGATAAGCTTGCAACCATCCTTTCCTGCCCGTACAAAAACCTAACTAGCTCGCACCAGTTGGCATGTTCTATCTCAGGGAATATTTATGTGTAGGCTGCATCAGACGGACTTCCCAGTGTCAGCACTAGCAACTGATAGTAGACCATTTATTTTATTTACCACTTATTTCAAATTTAACACCAACTTTTAGCAGCCAGCAATCTGAAGTAACCACGGTGGTTGTTTTTAATTACAAGACTATCACACGCCATTTACCTCCCTTGGGTGCTACCGCTAGTGTTGAACTCTTGTCCCTCACTGACTTAACCTTCTCTAGTGATTTTCTTACTCCCACGCTTGAAAAGACGATACAAATAAGTCTTCTAGCAGTCAGTTATGTTTGGACCATAGTAAAACAGAACAAAAGTCAAGTGTCTCGTCGTCCATCCTGTCCTAAGACTACAAAAGGTTCCTTACAAAGTGTCAGTTGGACATGCTTCCTTCGCTCCAGAAAACCCTGAGTGTTATTTATGACCCTGTTGTTAGAAAGTCAAACTAGTCATCAAAACGACCAATTTCCCCCCAGTTACAATGAAACCCTGGAGGACTCATACTCTATGCGAGGACCAATGTATAACCTTACGTCAAGAGAGTCGAACCTAACTCAACGGTTACAAGCTATTGCAGAGATAAAGACGCTAACAACATAAGCTAATTACTAAGACTGACCAGAGCATTTAATTAGTGGGTCAATTCCTTTAAAACTGAGAATATTGATGGACAAATGGCCTAAACAGTATTCAAGGTGTGGCTCTTGGCTTCAGCTAGATTTAGGGAGGATGATGACATGGAAAATGTAGCTGGAGTAAACCCAAGCACACAGGGATTTACCCCAATATACTCTTCTATCTTTGTAAATACTATAAAATTGGGTTGTAACAGAACTTTCTGAAGGGCCAGTATTTATACCACTTGTCTCTCCCCCATCCACCCACATCTGAAAGACATCCTCATATTAGCCAATAATTTTAGGCACACAATGACCATACACTATGACCCCTGGAAAACCGGGAATGTGTATGATACTGGCAGCATATTAGGCACTAGAACCTTAAGGGTTGATGGTGCTGACCTACCTTACCCATGCTCATGGCCAGGTTGGACTACCTCCTTGATCTGAGACCAGGACACAACTTCAAGTTGCACTAACACATGGCAGAGAACGTGACACTACAAAGGGATGTATGCAACAGCTCTGATGCAACAGTACCAATGATGATACCACTAAACACCATGTAATGCTCCAAGTTTCACAGAAATGAATTAATGGCACTCATTTTCTTTTAATTCCAATAACACTGTAAGATTCTACACTACATGATACCTGTGTTTTTTCCCTTCAATGACAGGCTATTAAGACTGATGCTGCTGTTGGGGTGGGAAAATAAAAAATGTGATCACAGATGTAGGTTTTCCAGGATGTTACATGATGCTAAACGGTAATTCCACGAGACCAGAATTTTCATTAACACTATATTCTGTTCTGCTTAAACAATAATGTTATTAAAAGCTACAGTGGGGAAAATACTGACAAACACAAACACACGCTTTTTTCTTATGAAATACAAAAAAACAGAAAAAAAAGATGCAGCCAGTACTTACTGACTGGAGACTCACCAGCCCATTACTAAGAGGAAACTGCTCCAATGGAAAACATGGATCTGTTTCCTGCCGTTGTACAACAAGACCAGCTGCATTGCTGGACTGTGGTGGAAAGGTGTGCAACATCACCACATGGATGTCAGAGCCTGATTCATGAGTTACAGGCGTGAAGTGTGACTCTAACTTGTCCCGAGTCTTACCCAGCCAAAGTAGGTGGAACAACGGATGCAAAAGAGAAAGTGATGCTACATGGGTCGCAAGAGATGGCAAACCTGCTGGATGATCAGTTGCAGTTCCCTGAAATTGTTCAACTTAGTTTACTGAGTTGTAATAGTGTCCATCTTAATGTAAACCCTGACTTTTGTTACTCTCCTCATAACACCAACCTATCAATTTGGTTTTTCAAAAGTTTGTAAAATAATTCTGAGTGCTTGTAGACACCACTTCACTTCAAAACATTGCCAGTAGGCCAGTATATGCTAAACATGTACCATGTACCACAGAAAATTACATGTAACTGAGACAACTGAAAGAGGGGGAGCTCTGATGCAAGGTTCCACAGAGATAATTACAGAATAATTACACTACTGCTGGCATAGCATTACAAGGATCGTATGAGCATGCAAGCCTTTCTACCTCATCAAGGTAATGCAATCCCTGGGGAGGGTTGTTCAACACAAACTAGGGCTAGTAAGTATGCTCTGAAAACCTGAAAATCTGCCTAACACTAATGTGAAGGATAGGCAGCATATGCAGATCTGTTGCAGGGCTTTGGAATGGAGGTGGGCCTTATCAACTAAGAAGATGGTTGTTCATCTAAGCATAAAATTGGTATTAACAAAAATTCTATGCACATAAAACTGAATTCCACTGCTAAATAATTAACCTAAATTCTTAAATTCAAATGCATTCAAATTCACTGCATATTACGAACCTGACAATTTGGCTGGCGTCGTTCAATTATCAGTCTAAATGTGGCAGGAAGAGGTTTGTTGTCTGTCACACCTTGTCCCAGCCCTCGGTTGTCATCTTGATTTAGCCGGCGGTCCTGCATCACCTAAAAGCACACTACCCATATACACCCTGATCACTGAGAAACTTGTCTCATGAAAAGGCTAAGTGAACTGCAAAACATACCAGAAGCAATACCACAAATTTACATATATCCTATTTCATCATTTGTAAATCCAAATTCAACAGCACCCAATATTTGAATTTCAAAAATTCTGTATATTATAGACAGCAATGGGGCATTTCTAAGATGGCAAGGCAGATGGGAGAAGTGGATAACTGTAATGAAAACAACAGGTACATAAGTTTATTAGATTTCTTTCAGTCAAACTGAATCCACTTTGCCATATAGTTTCTGACTCAACCAAGATTAATTTTTTTTTTAATGACTCACCTCCATCTGGCCCTCCTTAAGTGAAGCTACGCCAAGTGGCTGGGCAGTCAAAATGGTAAAACGAAATGTCTGATCCTCGATGAAGGCCAAGGTTGGAAGAGGGTAATAGTTAGCCTGCAATGGCAGCTTAGAGAAGCGTTTCCGGCGAATGATCTGCAACATTATTTCAAATTATAATAATCATGTTATGCAATGCATAAAATGGACATGACAACAGGATAACTATAACTTAAAAACAGACAAAATAAAATAAAAATATACCCTGTAGTCTGTTACAAGGTACTGTTTCATTCTGGACAAAACAGTTCATTTCTGTTGAGGCTACCAACACTTGCGTACTAACAAATATTGATACATTTTTCCATAAAGGCCACTTGTTATACAAAATCTATCACAATTCAGTAGAACCAACGACATACTGAGAAAATGAAATGAATGCATGGAAACACTAAATGTTTCATACTACTTCTATCTTTAAATTACAAATAATTCACATACATACCAATGCCAAAGCCTGAAATTAGTACAATTTGGCTGCTGTACAGATTTTATTTCTGAATAGAAGTTTCTGCTTACTAGTTTTCAAATCACAGCTGCAAAAGTTAGATCCTTTATGAAATACTTAGTGTAATTACAACATTTATGGTTCATTACCCTCCGACTTACATGAAATCACTTTACATACATACATACAAACATACATAATCCGTTCATTACAATGTATTACTACCAGTATGAGATTATGTGCTACATCTGTAATGATGGTATCTTCTTACTTTAACAATAACAAGATACACAGTTAAATATTAGGCCCCTCCAAAACCCAACCCTGGAGTGCATGTCCTGGACAGGGGTTATATCTCTAATGATAGCAAACAGAGCTCTGGTCCATCCAAGTCAAGATGTTTGGTACTGTGCAAAACTCTGTATGGCAAGGATGGAGATAAATGTCATGAAGGATCCCCTCCTGGTAAAGGCCAGCACTCCATCTACACAATAAAATATGGTGTCTAAGTATCTGTGGCAATCATAACTCAGTAGAAAAAATAAAGAATTAAGCTTGAAATTCTTGCAGTAGTTTTAGGATCATTGAGATGCACTGTGCCAAAAAATAACTAAAATAGGGACACCTATGCCTCAGTCAACACTGCAGTATCACACTTTGCTAACAACATCCAGCTGTTCCTTAAGAACTTTTCAAATTTTTAACTTGAATGCTCAAGGAACCATGACTTCATAGTATCTTTCTATGGCTACCATACATATAATTGGTTCAACTGAAGGGCTACCTATAAAAATCACAGCTACAGAGAGGAATGCCAAGGTTTCCTTTGAGATATTTCAGCCAATATCTTATACAGCCATTTATCCAGGGTACATAAGAACCAGTTGAGACAACTACTGGGATTACTTAGAGGGCAGTGTCACCTATTCAAAATGGGAACAGTGAACAGTTGCACCTTCAAAAGTGTCATGAAAGAAAAGAAAAGAAACAGCCTCACATGTCCAGTATGACTGGAAGATTTGTGTTGAAGCAAGATTTCTTCATCTAGTCCTTCATTCCATGAATATGAGTGACTATCAAATGGTCAGGCTGAGCAAAGTACCATGCTTCATTTGAACTGTATTACTGTCTGAGGGCTAATAACCCTTTGGCGCCGGAATTTTACCTTTGGAGCCGAAATTTTATCTTTGGCGCCAGAATTAAATCCCCACCCCCCACCCCCGTCCACTTTAATGGCTGTTCGGCCATTTAAAGGGCTCACTGCATGACATATATATATATATGTTGTTCGGCACCAAAGGGATAATAGAAAGGGAGTGCAGAGCAGATTCAGAAATGATTGTAGTGAAAGGGTCAATCAGCACCCACTCCTTCAATAAACAAACACATAAATATTATGCACCTGCAAACCATTCAAGTCTGTGTAGAAGTCATCTCCATTTTTGATGTTGCTTGATATACGCATAGCCAGCTCACAGTTTACTTGGTTTGAGATGTCCACCACATTCTGCACCTCTAGCCCCAGACCATCTGCTCCTGTACAGGCAAGCACACACCTCACTTTGTCACTCTGTACACAACATTCTTCCCTTATTTAACTTGAAACACTATATAATGCGCATATATATATATACCCAAGGTCATTTCTAATTTTATTTCCAATTAAAAATGGAGCTGTCTTATATCTGTGAGTGAGGAAAAATGTGAAAAAACAAATGTACTCGAAATGGTGTTTGAGCATTAAAACATTCCAAACTTTACACAGAGCTAATTTCAAGCTAACAGCAAGCCAAGACTAAAACCTGTGTGATATCCACAAATTATCATACTTCTGAGATCAATTTGCAGCAATCAAGAAAAAACAAAGAATATGTGATAAGTGGAATTTACAGAAATGTGTTTGGATCCAAAGTAAGGAAAAGAAGGTACATATGTATCACAAAATTGTATCTAAAAATTCTGTCTGGAGAAGTACGCAAATAACTTCTCTCTGAAATAAGTGTGGTCACTCTGAAGGTTTTTAGTTACTTGCATGGGAATGTTGTCAGGGACCATTTCAAGTTCTGATCACAGGATGGCCATCAGACAACTATTTGTATACTACTTAAGCTATTATTATGTAAACTTAAAAGATTAATATTTAAAATGAGATTGGTGAAGTGTATATATAGTGCCACATATATTCATGAACTATATATTTATATGTAATTACATAATCACAGCACTGCATGATTTAATTTTATTATTTGAATACAATCATTAGTAGTAACAGGGAACAGTTAACATGAATAAATTTCCATGTCCGGTTGATCCTATGTTACTATAGCAAGGCACCTCCTCAGACTGCAGACAGGGGTGTACCGCATATATACACTATGGCTATGAATATATTTAATGAACAGTCACAGACAGGCAACAGAATAATTCTCCAGCTTTGTGCTGGAGCAAGAGGCCAAAATCTCCAACCACAAAGAGCAACATATGATATATCACATACAAGGTCTTGGGTGGGTTCCTGTGAAAGTACAGGTTGCATAAAAGATGGAAAATTTCTTGAGCAGATGAGCGACTATCAGCTTCTCAAAAAAGACTAAGGTCCTTCAAGATAGTTAATGGAAATGTTTCAATGCATACTGAAGGCAGTATACAAACCTGGTGTATTAACAAGTGTTACTGTATGCTGTACACCTGACAGATGCATATGCACCTGGGAAAACAATGGTCCCTCTACCACCCGCACTGGGGAAAAGTCCCATGGAATGATCTCTGCTTCTCTGTCTGGCAGAAACAAGTACGCACCACTACGCTCTCGTCCTGGTCGAGCATGGTATCTGTAAAACACATGTACTGACACAGTAAAATACCATTAATACCAAACGGAATGGTATCTGATTATTCACATTACAATGACCGTTTTCATGACAGATGGTGATTATGGTTTCACAAGTTTTTATTTTTGTAAATATGACATCCACACCACAGCATGCTCCCTTATTTTGTTCTATCATCAGCCTACATCAATAGTCAGTAATATTAGCATGCCTATATACTTGAGAACTGTCACGCTCTGATTTTGTCCTTAATTGCAGCCCTAAATCATTGACACACATTACTTGTTCCTTGTTTATTTCTAAGAAAATTAATGGCTCCTACAAAACTTTCAGAGTGATAATTTCTAGTAATCGTGTTTTCACTTCAGTAACACCAGGATATGATTATATTCACAGTATTGGATGAACATGCTGCTGCCATCTTCAGGGTCCAAGCAGCTGAATATTGTTTGACTGCTTATCACTGAAGATGAAGGCACTATGCTCCTACACAACATTGGTAATTACACATTTACCAGTCAATACAGCATAACATCCCGGACAATCTGAACCTTCATAAATATTACCTTCTTGTCAAGCAGCATTCATGGTTAACTCTTTAAGTTTCTGGTTTCTTGTTTAACTTTTTATATGTCGAACATTATATAAATAATATGCTGTTTCAAAAGTCCATTATTACCTCCAATGAAAGGAACTGAACTGCCACTGTAAAGTCAGAAGTCCACAAATAAACTCTGTGAGTAAGAGCTTCATTCTTTATCTTTACACTGTTCACCCCACTGTGCCGTACATAAAAGTTAGTAAACAACTTTCAGCCAGGCACAAATATTTGATATTCATACAGTTGATACAGTTACATGTTTTGGCTAACTGTAAGCCATCCTCAGTCTACAAAATCATTAAAACGTAATACACAACACTTTAGCAACTTTAACTGACAACAGACTTTATTATATATGTTGTATCAATAAATGGAATAGCTGTGTGCAATCAAAGTTGTTTGCTAATAATGATGTAGTTACTTAGTTATCATATATTAAAGCATACAGTGTACAGAGTTTTCACTGCCATATGATGGGATAATTGATATTCTCAAGATAATGACTTATCAAAACCTGTCTACTACAGAGGTCTACCATAGTATAAAACACACTATAATGTCCAGATGAAGTATCCTATGCTATATGTCGTGATGTGTAAAATGTAGCACACCTTTTAAAGAGACAAAGGACATCTTCCTTTTACCTTACAAAGTCCAAATGCAGAGGAACAGTCAGACCACTGTCTTTTAGTGTAACAGCCTTCAAGAGCCCTTGCTCACTGAATGCTGCAGACAAATGATCACTGTGGATTGAAAACTCCTTCACTTCATCCACCACTTCAAAATATTCAATGCCCTCAACTTTTGGTGCATAGCCAACGATGTTCAGCAACTTGACATGTGACATAACATTGTCTCTGCAACACAATATCATGTAAAAGTTATACACTTATACTCAGCGGAAAATATGCAGGCATTTCAACACACATATAAACAGTATTTGCAGGTCTGAAAATGCAGCAAGGTACAGGTTAAGTTGTTCTTGGGCATGTTGTTACGTACATGAGTACAGCTCCACTCATTCTTAAGATCACTTTATATATATGGAGATAAGCAGTCAGCCTCATAGCCCAACTGCTTGACCGGTGAGGAAAGAGACCCCAGTACCCACTAAACAGGAGGCTGGGTGTGGTCCAAAGGTGGATGGATGCTGTGGAGAAGAGAAGAATCTCTTGCTCCTACTAGGAATCAAACCACAATTCATTGGTTGTCCAGCCCACAGTCTAGTCACTACACAGATTGTGCTTTCCCTACTCCATGAAATCATAGCTGGCAATTAAAGTTTCACTTTACATTGCCACTGCATAACCAACATGACAATAGTTTCTTTTATGATAATGTGTGTCTCAACACTGGAATTGGCAGTACCATACAAGTACAGTCACTTCTTTTGAACCGTAATAAAGAATTTTAGTCGCAAAATGGTAGAAAAGTGTTAGTTCCCTTCACTCAAAACTGTAACCAGCATCCTGAGATTTTCAATGATAGTCTTTAAAAAAACTAATAAGTAACATTTCTACCATAACAGCCAAACAGTAGGCCATTTCAGTAAAATACAAGGACCTTCAGTTCAGTTTCTTTAATGCTAGGATTATTTCACTTGTGCTAGAGTGGAATGTTAAACCATATGTGCACATGCATCCAAAACAGTAAACACAATCCTCTTCAAACCAGCACAGTATACACAAGTTACTGAAAGTCTCCCACATTCAGAAAACCAGAAAATATATCACTTTATCTTGATTACAATCTAAAAGCAAAATACTCACACATTCTGGGCAGGAAGGACAGCATGCAGGAAGTATGTGGTCAAACCCAGAGGAGGTACATCTGCCATGAAAGTGATGTCATAATGTGAGTCTGCGACAACATGAGACAATTCCTGAAAGACAGGACTAGTCTGACTGGGAATACCGACACCAGCAGCATCTGTAACCTGCAACAAATTTGCCCAAACATTGTTCTCTCTAGTTCTAGATAACTTGGAATATCCATCTCACACTTCCTTTTCCTTTTCTGGACAACTAAATGACAAGATGAAACATGATGTACTGAGTGCTACAACAATGCATGTGTCATGGTATATGAATCTCCTCCCTCTCCACCTTCCAAAAATATCAAAGAAATATAATCTTTGATGTATAAAACAAAATGATTTGTGCCACAAAGTTCACTATCTCAGATCTTCAAATATCCACCATTAGATTCTAGCCACTGTTGACAATGCTGACAGGTCACCAGTGAAAAGCTAAGGAGGACATATCACGTTTGTGTCTGCATTCTTGAGCACAGATGTTTTCTTGGTGTATACTGTATCTTCAGGCTGGCTGCTGGCCCACAAGTAAGATGGTACAAAATGAGGATAAAGACGGTATTCCACATTTGCCCTCTGCCCTATATACCTTACTGAAAAATTAACACTATTGCATACCCCCCACTTAAAGTGTAAATGTGATGGTGTGCCACTGTGCTAATGGATCAGGAATGGCAGGTATGGGTGACTCTGGCATGTTCAGATACTTGTTACCAGTAACAGTCAGCTAACATGCAATACAAACAGCTGTGGAAGATTCAACATTCAATTCAAAATATGTTATTCTAACAGAAAATTACAAGATTCAACAGTACAAGATACAAAAAAGATGAATGTTTAGCAAAACTTACCTTACAATTATGCGTAGATACCCTTAGTGTGACCAATTCCTGGCGTCTCCATGTCAGGGAGTTATACAACACAACTCTCTGTGATTCCAAACCTTCACCAACAAATACAACAGTCTTCTCTGGAATGCTGTAATGGTGCTTCCGCATGTCATCCAGGTCAAAGTATACAAATTCCGAATTGGGCTGGTATAATACCTGGCATAATGAAAAATCAAGATGTTATAAATTTATCAATGCTGTGTTGTAAAAGTTCAATACTTATAACTCATACACTCACTTGTGGTGGAGACAACAAGAAGTGGGCAGCTTGTTGCATCACATGCTGCATTCCATTGATAGCATCCAGCATCCTGGAAGAGCAATGGATATGTTATGACCTTAGTGGTAAACTGAATTATGGGTAAGAGAGCTGCATTACTCAACATTTTATTTACAAAAATAGCAGTCTAGATTAACAAGCTTATGTCAGGAATCCTTAAAATCAGATGCAACACAACTTCAAATATTGTATGTAATTATATCTCCAATGCATGAATAAATTTATGATCATAGGCTCTCTCAATTAAGCAGGCAATTAAATCATTAATGGTAAATGCTGAAGTTTATAGTCCTTGTTAGGATTTACATGGTGAGGGTCAGGAGTACCAATGGCATGTCAGAAGTCAGAGGTGTGCATGGAATCCCTACTTCACATTATCTTTCCTTGTGTCTGAAGTTTCCCGTGATTTACCTTAAGTGTCAAGTTTAATGTTAAATGTGTGTGTGTGTGTGGCACAGGATAAAGAAAATAGTAGTACCAGCAAAATTCATATTAATTAACACTGTTCTACCAGTTGTGATGACAATTATATGCATTTATTGATGTAATGCAGTAAACTGCATTTAGTTTGTTTATAACTGTGTATATCTACATAATACACTTCAAAGCTTACAATGGTGTGTATATTCTACTGTACAAAATTAACTACATACAACAACATAACAAAAATGTTACCCTTTACACAATGACATACATGTAGTATTCAAACAAATGGCATTATACAAATTCCTAGTGTCTTACTTGTTGGCATAATCTACTACAACATGGTCTTTGGCTGTTCCAGTGATACCATCATGATGCTGAAACAAACTCAAACTTCTTCGTGCATCACTTAACAGTTTTGTGAGACCAGACTCTGGTGCCAGCAGCCAATCAGACGAGCTCTGCTTTGTGCTCCAAGCCAAAGAAAACAGCAGCTCAGTAGCCCTAAAACATGTGTTACAATTCGTGAATTATCAAATTACAGGAAACCAAGGTCAAATATTTTCCACACTGAGTAAAACAATCACAATTGCTGAAATAAGACAAGAATAAGGTCTCTTTTATGTCACTTCCTGTTCCAGCTATTATTTAATGAAGGACAGGGATTCTGCCTTTTTACTCACAATATCTATACTCATTGATAATGTTTGTAATAAAAAACAAAGAACTATTTCAAATTAATACGGATTACCATTCGTTTAACACAAGAAATAAAAACGATCTTCATCTACACACAATTCACCTAAAACTTTCCCAAAAGGGAATTGCCTTTTCAGGGGCAAAGGTTGTTTTTAATCACCTGCCACTTGAGCTGAAAAAGTTGGCCCATGATGCCAAACGTTTCAAATCAGCATTGCACACTTTTTTATCTACAAACTCATTTTACTCTATTGAAGAATATCTTAATTAT
>Ga0123352_10010692_pt1 | contig 14421 bp, 6 predicted proteins | sample TergutLab28metaG_FD_89700 | JGI IMG/M metagenome (GOLD analysis project Ga0123352, IMG submission 89700) | Labiotermes labralis P1 segment gut microbial communities from Petit-Saut dam, French Guiana - Lab288 P1 | ecosystem: Host-associated > Arthropoda: Insects > Digestive system > Gut ... | reverse complement strand
TCACGGGGAAGGGGGGGGGGGGGGGGGGGGGGGGGGGGGGGGCGGCATGTCAGAAAGATAAAGGGAGAATAATATAGTCGATAGTATGGCAAGCTGAGGCAGACCGGGGGCGGGGGGGTTAGGTTTTGGGGTGAAGATAGTGTCATTCAGATGAGCAGTAAAGGTAAGACCTCCAACGTAGAACGTCGAGAAGAAAAGATAATCCGACAAGTGAATTGAGATAAGTTTGAAGAATAGGCCGTTTATCCATACTGTATCGGAGGCTTTCTCAATACCAAATAAGACCATGCCTTTGTGTTTGCGAAGATTAAAGTCGTGGGTAAAGAAGTTGGCGATTCTGGCAAGTTGGGAAGACAAATTGTTCCGGGGGTAGAATGTGAGTCTGATGAATAAAAGAGATCAGTCTGTGGGCTACGACTTGTTCTAGAAGTTTGCTTACGGTGCTAAAAAGACTAATGGGTCTGTGGGTACCGGTGTCAGAAAGTGGTTTGCCAGGTTTTAGAAAGGGAATAACCTTGGCGGATTTCCAGGCGTAAGGGAAATATCCAGACCTCAGAATATAATTAAAATGTTGAGGCAGATGTACGAGAGCTTTACGGGAGAGATTTCGAAGCATAGTAACTGAGATACCCTCTGTTCCCGGGGCAAATTCGGTTTTGAGAGATTGAATTAGACGTCGGAGTTCGTATGAGCTTTTGAGCTGAGTCACAGGGACGTGTGGGTGGGAACGACGAAAATATTTGTTGACGGTGCGATTTACATTGCGTGTATTGTTGGCTGTACCGACGTTTAACTTGAGATGAAGGATCCTTTCGAAGTGGTGTGCTAGGAGTTCGGTTTTACCGGCAGAGATGAAGACCTGCACACGGTGGTCAAATAAGGGAGGAACAGATCGTGTGGGTGTTGTGAAGTATTTGGCGATTTTCCAAAATGTTTGTGCTTGGGGGTGTAGTGTGCCCAGAAAGGAGACTCATTTAGAATTTCGTACTTGATTCCGTCTGGGATTGAGAACACGGGAGAGAAGATGGTGGAGGAGATGATACAGGTGGAATCCGGATCTATAATAGCAACGTCGGTAATAGTTGTTGAGTTGCAGGAGGTTCCACAGATTAGAGGGGAGAGTAAGGAGATGTCACCGGACGGTGAGTTGGGGAAATATTCCTTCCTTTTCTGTGTGCATTACACAAACAATTTTACTGTATTTGTACTCACTTCGAAATCCCTGGTGGTACCTACCGGGTTCAGACCAACTAAACAAAACTAGTTACAAAGTGATTAAAATAGACCTTTAGCCAAGCAGTATGGAGCGACGAACAGAAGAATACTTCTCATAAAGATTTCAGTGGCCCTGTATGATACTGACAGACTGTGAAGATTTCAGTTTAGTCAATGTGCTTTTATTAATGGCACGCGAATACAGGATGATTCACAAGTTATGGACATATTGGCAGGAGATTTTTTTTACGTCTTTACGATAAAAAAAATCATTTATAATTGTGCTGGGTTTTGAAAGATTGCGAACTTATGACCGCTTGAAACTTAAGAACAGAAGGACAAATTGTTGCAAGTTTATGGAATAAAATAATGAACAAACGCGTTACCTGATAAATTTAACGTCTAAATGTAACTTCATGAATAAAAATGTTTTTATTTTACACTCATCTGCGATTAAAGCAGGTTTTGGGAAATGCCAACCTTAACCGCAACGCACCTCGCCTTCGGTTGTGAATGGCGCGCTCGTAAATACATGAATAAGCCTGGAATCGGTTTGCACGCCCGCCATTTATTGCTAGAAACAACATTTGCTCGAGATGGCATAGCGTGGACGCGCAGTTCACAGGAGTGCTTTTGCGAGAATTAAAATACTTCAATAGTGCCATTAGTATTGAAAATAGGACCCTTACTGATAGTAACTTTTCTTATCACAGAGACCTAGAATATCATCTCCTACATCAACGTTCTAAATTCATGGATCACCCTGTATAGGCAAAACGCCTGCATATGTATTCTTCATGTTTAAGATATTTTCCGAAATCGGGCACTTCATTTATCAGGCTGTGATTTCAGTACTGTCATGGAAAGTTTATTATTTTATTTAAAGGAGCTAATATGCGTGAGAAAAGGAGCAGTTTTACCTAACATTGTGTAACTGCTGTCAACATGGCAGTAACCATCAAATGCAACCTCGCTTCTTGTCGATTAGGTACTTCAGCTCGAGTGTCTCAATGTTTGATCATTTTCAAGGGCGGGCGTCGTAAACGCAACGTTATCTGATTTACAGACTCTGTTTGCACCCATATGTGCACAAATGTTTCGGCGCAAATTAACAATAAAAGGCATAATTTATAGAACTGTGCTTTTGTTGGTGCTAATAGAGTTTGTGACTCAATTCACAATGCACGGAATGAACAACACGACACTTTCATCTGTTTGCATCGAGATGACACTTATAGTAAACACTAACTACGTGGGTATGGAATGGCAGTCGATAGTGATGTGGATGTAAAGCACTTGCAGATGAATTACAGATTGAAGCATGTCGAGTCAAGTACCTAACAAAGCCGAGTAAGGTCGCATTTGATGGTTGTTTGTGGACTGATTCAGTTAATACCACGCTATGATCTTTAATGTTAACCCTTTAAAGAAGAAGCGCAGACTGATTAATTCAAAGACCCAGTCCGTACCGCGCAGTAAACACTTTTCACCTCGGTTATAAAAACCAATCAGTTTATACTGTAAGTGGCACAAGTCGCTGTTTGTTTCTCAGACAAATATAAAACACATAAATACAGTGTGGGCAGAGCGAAAAATTGTTGAATGTTAAACCTGTTGGTGCATTACGTAGTCAGTAGGCTTTAAAAGGTTAAGACAGGCTATCTTCATCATGACACGCAAAATTTTTTTTGTTTGTTTTTCTTATCAACAATTAAAAAAATATGCATGGCCTAATGAAAAAGGGGTTTCTTCCATACCGAGGCAAGAAAGTGCACTTGTCTTATTAAATTATTTGTTCTACATACACACTGATTACTACTACGTCCATCCTTAAATTTACTATACTTTACGGCTGTTATTGGAAATATTGGTTTTCTAGGGACCGGAAAGACTAAGACGATACATAAATAACTGATACAAAATGTTGTGGGTAGAGGCGATTTGGTGATCGACACGTGTGTGATTGTTTGAATGGGACGTAATGTAAATATGTGGAGCATTAGGTGGTCGGATGGAATGTGAATAAATTGAGCAGTGTGTGTGGTCGTATGGAATGTGAATAAATTGAGCAATGTGTGGTCGGATGGAATGTGAATAAATTGAGCAGTGTGCCGTCGGATGGAATGTGAATAAAGTGAATAGTAGCTGGTCGGAAGGAATGTAAATAAATTGAGAGGTATATGGTCAGATGGCTGACCTTTATGGTGATTTTAATGAAAGTTAATATTCCTTAATACGGTAGTTTTCTATATTGAATGAACATTTTTGACAGCTTTGGTCAACAAAGGAAATCCAGCCAACAATTCTCAAATATTTTAATGTCTACTTTTTCCATCGAGTGTAAAAAAGCAGGCAACGTTGCACCGTCCACGCCATGAAGGCATTTAAGGGGAGTCGAAGTGCATATGACGCCACTTATTCTCATCCTCGGTACTGGACGGACGTGAGTTGTCAATAACACACCCGGCCGCTTTACCGCCAGGAGGAAACTGTGTTACGTATTGAACAGGAGGCTGGGTGGGCACCGTAGCTGATGTGGGCGTTTTGGATGAGAGAAGCTAGAATCTTTCTACCGTGAAGTGCTATGATACATAAAGTGAAACTTTAAAAAAAAAAAAGTCTATGTTAATATGATATGTTCCAACACATCTAAATTATTTTCTAAGACTTTTTGTTGTTTCCCGCCCCCCCTTTAATTTTGCTCTTAACACAACAACGTTCTCAAATTTGGCATTATATTTACGTACTATTTGTAGCCTGCTGGTCTGTAACTTTGTTTTTGAAGGGTTATCCTTTTTATGAATATTCAACGATAAGGTTATATACTTATATTCCGGTTCTGTCGGGTTTTAATGAGCCAGACGTTGTTCACATGTTGAAACACTTCGATTAGAGAATAATTTCTCTTGGAACGTTGATAACGCAGTGCATTTGTGCGGTGCAGTAAAGCTATGTAAACCCACTTAACTACCAAGCGACCCTTGGCTGTAGGACTCGCTCTCTTGAGTAGGCAATGTGAGTCTTAACTCTAGTTGGTGCATCGTGTTTTGCTATTTAATTTTATAAATAATTCACAGTAGTGACTGACACAGTCGGCCCAATTTGCGTAGTTCTTTGACTGTTTATACTTTTGTAGCTACATTTGCATGAATATTGTGGTTAGACAGATATTGAAATTAAATTTTAAAATATGTTCGTTTTTCTGTCTCGATTAGATTTACTCTTGAACATTGTATTATTACATGGCTCTACAGGAAATATCCGTTAAATAATACAGGTACTAATATAGCACTCAACTCAATAAACTGAAAAATAAGAGATGGAAGTATAAAAATGCAGGACCAATATACTGTATAATTTAATGCAATGTGTGCACATTAGGGGTTTTGAAATGCACTTTCAGCTTAGTTACTTTAAGTACACAAAAGTAAAACGTGGAATCGTTGTTTACGGCAAGAAAATTTGCAGTGCAGATTAATAAATGTCTTACCTAAATGTATTTTATAGATTGGTAATGAAGTTATCAGCCGAAACGTGTAACTCGAAAGTTATCAATAATAACAGAGATATGCACGTTTTGCTGACTTTGTAAAATGTTCTATTATGAATTGTGTAATAATAAGTTTTACCATTCAAAGAAGATTTTTTTCCCCTTAGTAATTTTCTTCGGATTTTCAGTCACAGGATGTTTATTTAAATTTCGACGTCGTATGTAAGTTAACTAATGTCGTGTCTTTGTTATTTTTCTCATCAGGATTTATACAACAGAAAGGAATGTTTTAACATTGCCCTTCCATTTTCCACTCCTATTTTCTTTACTACGATAGCAAATAATTGTTTGTCCCTTAGTTTTACTGCTTCTTAGTGTAGACATACATTGTACCTGATATTTCCATAGTTTGTTTCCACAGTCTACAACGACGGTAAAGAATTACCACAGACGCTCCTTATCATTCAAGAAGAGCGCAGATATTCTCTACTCCGAAGCGGATGCCTGAAATCACGCAACATTTCAATACTTTAGTAGCTGCATTGCTATAATTGTAGTTGATCAAACAGCTGGCAAAGAAATCCCTTGCCTTCAATATAACCCGAGTATTAATTACCGCCATCACAAAATGGCCTGCAACTTGATGCTATTCCGAGTTACATGATTTCATTCGGAATCATTTTCTTCATTAATTTCTGGCAATAAAGGAAATAGTCTCCTTTTTCAGGTAGGAGAATGGGGATCAATGCTGTCCCTGAATTTTTTTATTTTTAGCGTGTGACGGTGGACAACGTCGATGCAGTGAATTGCCTATGGATGTGATACATATTGCCTTCAGAATATTATAGAATTGTCGCGTGAATCAAACCCACATCCTCAAAGCTTTTTATTTAATATTATTCTTATTATCTCTGTTGTTTTTGTTGTTGTTGCTATTGTCGTCGTCGTCTTCCTAGTTCCAAATTCATCTCTTTCTTTCGGTACTTTAGACCAAAGTTTATTAAAATTCTTTTTGTTATTTTCTTTCCCTCGTTCCATGCCAGTTCTCCCCTCTGCACAATCATTTATTTATTGAGATTCTCCCAATTACATCCAGTTTAAAAACGCTCAATAGACAAATGTTGTGATTTGTAAATTAATTTATTTCATACTCTAAAAATATTATGCAAGGAATCGGCATTTAGTTTCTCCTAACTTCATTAAATTCATTTGCTTCGAGAACTGAATAATTTGTATCACATCTCTTAGGTTTACGTTCTCAGATAATCGAATATATTTCTTTTGGAAATGAAACTTGTTTCTTGTGTCACTACTTGAAGTTTCTCATATCCCTCTATATACTGTTGCTTTATTTTAATTTACTTCTTGCTAATAGACTCGTGTTGCATAATTAACGTTACTGAAGGGCTACCAACTTCCTCCCGAAATCAACAAGTACTCAGAAGTATTGCTGGGACATAATTGGCCTATATGGCCAAAGCATATCTGTCAACCCTTCCGTACACATTGGTATCTCACCTTAATCATAAAATTTTGAACTAGTCTTTCAGTACTCTTCAACTGTTATTCCTTCATAATAACTTTTGCATCACTGATATTCATGCCAGTTTTTGTAAGTGTACCAGTCCTAATAGTATACACTACAATCCACTATATAATCATTAGTACGACATTATTTTATTTCACCGTTTCCCTTTTATTCCGCTACGTGACCACAGCTGTACTTGTTATCAGTACATTCTCAACCAACGTATGGGATTTCCAAATAATTCCTCGACTTTTCCTCCTTCTTTCCAGCATTCTCTTAAGAGTACTTTCGTATGACCAAATCCGTCTCCCTTCAAATCCCTACGTACTCAATATTCATGATAATGAATAAATACAAATACGATAATAAAATATATATTACCGTGTACGTAGTTTGCCTCTTTCTTGTAATCAAGTGCCTATTTCATCAGCATTTTAGAGCATAAATTATTTAAAGACTCTATTATTAGAGCATCGACGTCATTGGTAACTTGCGTGTATAAGTTGCGTTGAATTGTATTCATTTCTCATATAAAGCATATTGTTGATTTTTACAGATTTAACAAAATCAATTAAAACTTTAAGCTTTAAACGTCAAGAAATTTAGCGCTAGGGACGTCGTTCTGCCATAACACTTCTTCCTATTTTAATTTCTTAACTGTCACGTGCAACTGCAAAAAACAAAAATGAATTATTTTCATTAAATTGGTATAGTTATGTTTCAACCCACATTACATGTACATGTGTGCGCATGATGATAATAATGCCCTTATAAGTACATATAATAAGATATTAATAATCCAGTCACTTTTAAACTTTTGGGTGTAGTGTCTTTCCTGCTAGTTACTAGCACCTAATTTCTAAAACTTTAGAAGTCCTTTACACAATAAAAAGGACGCCCCGCCTTGTGTGGAAACCAAGTCTGTCCGTCCGTTTCTCTGTGACCTATTAGCGACCGAAGAATCTGTCGTGTTCCCAAGGCTACGGAAATGTGAGTGTTGTACAAAAAGTTGTCGATCAAACGCAGTGTTGGTAGAAACGGCTCAGTGACTGTCACAAGTTTCATATTTATTCACACATTTTGGTGAAAATCTGTACAAATGGTTACATAAGGCCTTTGAGCAAGTGTGAGTTTCGTGAAAATGCGTGCATTGAAAACCATACGTCCCTCGTATACGTATTTTAAATGTTGGCCTATTTTGTGCACTTTTCTTCCAGCTTGGACAAACCTCGGCACATAGGTGTCCACAAATACTCAATGCGCGATTACGAATTTTGTGAAAATAGCTCAGTAAAAATAATAGGTTACTTGAATTACGGTTGTAAATGAATTTGTGTTCCTGCTTCCCAGATTTAACCTCCGATCTGAGTGAAACTCGGTGTACGAACTCTGCACATAATGCTGACAAACACCGGCAAGTTTAGTGCAAATCGGTTTAAAGTAGGCCGCACTTAGGGGTGTAAATAATGCATTTACGCTTGCACCGTGAGACCTATGGCATTCTGAAAATAAAGAAGGCCTTCGTCAAAACTGTACCCCACGTCACGAAGTACACCACTTGCAGTTTTATTCTTTCTGTGGGTGTAAGATTTCTTAAATTTCCTTATATCTTTATTCCCACTTCACGAAAGTTTGAACTTTTTTACGTCTGTAAGTAATGTCGTCTTTTAGTTACATTTAAATTTTTAAATTAAAAACTCTGTCAATCCCTAAGATTATAGAGCTTCTATGGAAGAGGAATTAATGGCTGTGGAACAATGGTGGAATAATACTGACAGGAGAAAATCGGAGTAACAAGGGACAAAATTGTCCCAGTGCCTCTTAGTTCGCCACAAATCCCACATGGACCTATATGAGCCTTGTTCTTAAATAATAGGTTTCGTTATAACGTACTGCAATATAATCGGCTTTATGGGGATATTTTATCGAGGTTTTCGAGAGCAGGTATTATATTAAATCCCGTCCATTTTTTTTTTGTTGGTGTAAATAAGTATTTTATTTAAGAGAATGTTAGAGTTAGTTATTATTTATGTAGATTTATGAAGCAGTCAGCATCTGCTTTCACAAAAGATTATTATTATTATTATTCTGTTCAGAAAAATCAGACTTCCTAAACAGCTGGTAATTCTTGACCGTTCAATTTATTTAGTGATTATGATGAAAGATTTATTAACTAATTATTTATGAATTCGCAAAACATTTGTGTAAGTTAAGACATTTAAGCAATTCTCGTAACCAGTACTTTTAAGAAATTATGTGTATTTGAGAGCTCAAATTCTTATTTCTTTTACATTTATCTTGTAAACATATTAACCGTATTTCTGAAATTATTATCGTACTAAACTGTAACACACAATATAGGCTACAGTAATTCATTACAGCATTATATTAATTAACTGTGAAGTAATAAACCTAAGAAATTCGACATTATTGAAATTATTGTGCCTGTATAACTTAAGTATGTTGGCAAACAGCAAATTGTTAACTCTTTAATAGCAACATTAATGTGACTTACGAATTTACTTCATATATGACAATAACTCTAAGCTGTGAGCTATCAGAAACACTCGATTTATTAAGCTCCTTTTCTGTAATGCCGAACATACACCTATTTGCTGATAGCGTCTCACAGCCCCATGCACTAATTACTCATTAATTTGTTAATTTATGAGCATTGACACCATTGCATCCAACCTCTGCCTAGGCCTCCTTTATTTTAGTCTACCACTGCAACCGTTGGGATTACGGTTAATGTGATTAGCTACTTCGGCCGTAATAAAATTACGTAGACAACAAGCAAATACGACGTGGCGGTTCAGTGTCACAGCGCTGTGTGAGCTGCACCAGTCGTACCGCGAGGCGTCCCCAAACTGGCTTACTCGCGCGTAGCTTGGTGTGAGAAAAGCAGTGAATTTCAAAATCATGTGATATTTGAGATTCTCTCGGCCGTGACTGCCGACATTGCTTTCTTCTGAGAAGTTACACCTTTTAGCTTGGTAGATATTTGCCAACACTTCCAAGGAACACGCTGCCTCCGTCTGCCCGATAGAAAACTAATACAGCAAATTTCGCAGAAAGCTTAATAAATATCAACTAAGACACAAAGCGTAACTTCTCAGAACAAATCTGTCTTCCAAGTGTAGCTCTGTCATGCAACTTAATTAATCGAACATGTTTTATCCCTCAAGCCTTGAAATACAATTACACTGAGATCACCTGAAACTCTACTCTTGTGTCGGCATTCTAACACATCTAAAATGAAATATACCCTAATGTATTAATAAAAATCCGACTAGATGCAACAGTATGCAGTCTGATTTATTTTACTGCAAAATCACACTACGCGTTTCGGGTGCCCACCGCAAGTCATAATATCGGTACAGCTGTACCGATATTATGACCTGTACCGGAGGCCGCGGTTACAGTTTTTAGTACTCCTGATGATGGTGCGGTGGACACCCGAAACATGTAGAGTGATTTTGCAGTAAAATAAATCAGACTCCATACTGTTGCATCTATTTGGGATTTTATTAAAAGTGAATTGTGATACACGGAACCATGAACTTAAAATACTCTATTATGTACAAGTGTAGCAGAAGAACAATATTGTCACATCCTGTCACAGTAAGGGGATGTAAAATTTACAAAAATTTTTAAAATTTCAGTCTTTTAGATGCCTTAAATGAATGTTTGAAGCAGTGTGTTCAAACAAAATGCAAAAAACCGAACTACAGCTTTATCAATATTTCTCAAAATTCATTGCTCCTGTCATTATATTTAGGTCTATAATTGGGTCCGAGACATTCATAAATGAGTTATTCCGTTGTCGGTAAAGCCCAATATTTTCTTTTGTTTTTCCGAAAGTATTATAAAGCTACGTTATGTATAAAGTTTGGAAGTTTTCCATGTAAATTCGTACAGTAGGGATCGAGAAATATGATACCTTATTTCCCCGAAGCGGGCTGATTTAGGTATCTGATGGACATAAATGTGCAGTGGCTTATTAGGGACTACAATAGACTTCTTTACCTGAAATGTTTCCATATAATATTTCAAATTTCATTGCCTAGCCCACAGTAAAGACGTCGTGTTTCCATCACACAGACCTGTCACTTCAGGTTGCTTAATGTATGAAATGTTTTGTTGAGCCGCTGGACGAAGTGCAGGCATTTTATTGTCAAAGTGTGTGGTTTATTTAAAAACTACTATATTTTGAAGTTTTAATAAACCTTATTTTATTATCTCTCATTGGGATCGCTGGTACTAGGAGACGTTAACAGCGATTTATATCTGTCACCGTTTCGTTGCTAGGAAACCCGTGTAAAGTGTAATTCATACAGTAGCCTGTATCACATTTACAAGTTTGAGCATCATGCGCAGCCATATCCCGTAATATCTCGCATACAAAAAACAGTTTCAAAATTTCACCTATTAACTTCTCCCTTTCCGTTCGACCGTGTATCCACCTCTAGCACCTTCAAGCCCGCAGATTGGATTTTATCTTAACTTGATATTTTGGAACTCAATTAAAATATTTTTACACATCCCATTGTCTTTAAACTCGGAATTCAATTCCGAACACTTCATCTTAAGACCTTCGTACTTGTCTGCGTTATCTCAAGACCAACTCGCGTGTAATTCAATAAATATTTGTAGGAGAGAAAATGTTTCAAACAAATGTTGAAGATAAAATAAACCCCTTATTTTATAGTCACTACAATTTTTCCGTTAGTCTTTCGGTTCTTTTCCACAAGGGTTTGTTATGATGTGGCTAAAAGTGGCACATCTGGAGGGAGCCACTTTACACATTTGTGTGTGACTGCCTCTTCTCTTTCGTTTAAAAGCGCGTCTGAGTGGCGACGGTTCGACTTTACGTCCACCTCCGGTCCTTTGGAATATATATCGAAGAGGAAGTTGTTTTCTAGTGTTATTTCACTGCAAACGGCGTAATAATAAAAGACAGTATTAATTCTGGATGTATTTCTTGTCTAGCAGAGCGCAAGAACGTGGCATGCCCTACGTTACATTTGATGGTGTAATGAGAGTACATTTTTCTACTTGCGGGTGTCATTCTGCAATTTCCATGTTCTACGTCTCACTCACATAGATCATACAGCGGTTTAAAGGCGAAACATGAAGACAGAATAGCCACTTGCTGTAACACTGTCGGAGGAAAAATTAATGAGTTGATTGTGCATATATTCTGCTGTAATTTATTTTTTAACCTGGTTTAATTATATAATAATTAGTGCCATAAAATATTTCTCAACACAAATCTACCATGTGTTTTAATTTATCTGCGTAGTATTCTGATTAATTAGTGTAAAATCCAAAAATGAGGATGGATAATTTTACATACAGGACCTAAATCTTAACTCATAAACCAAATTAAAATAACACAATATGATATTTATCGTTTATATCTTTATCGTTGCACCGTGTATTCTGTAGTTTATTTAATTAATACACCAACAAATGTACATATATTCATTTGAGAATGAGCCTGGCTATTGATGTGCGTTGTGTACAATTCACATCCATAGCCAGGCTTATTTTAAACGGTATACGACTCATACAATAAACAAAATGTGCTGCCACAGCACCAACTTAACGTAGCGATATAAATCACTGAGTGTTTTTAAACTATAACTTTTGCAAGGAACAATGAATGCTCCCCAAGGATGATCGTATTGTCGTAACATGTAGGAGCGTTTTAAGTCTTTTAATGTGAATTTTAGATCGTTAAATGAATGTATATGCATTTGTTAGTGTATTAATTAAATAAACCACAATTTGAGTTAAAAGGAAAAGAGACTTAATGTGAAAAGTATCAATATTACAAGAATATTGTGATACTGAATTTACATTGTAAAGTTGTTTATTGAAGGAAATGTGGAATCCTATTGCGTCACCGTACTATTTGTACACGTGACGTTAGATCCCAAAATGAAATCATGAAAAAAGAAGGAGGTGGGAGAAGTACCGTGACAGCATTAATCGAAGTCTGGATTGTGATGGCCCTGCGAGGCGGAGCATGAGTGGCTTATTTTGATTGATAATTGCCAATCGATTCTACGATATCTAGAGGCAAACCTTTCAATCTGTCTCTCTTACAGCTTAGACCTACAGACTTTTATGGGCACTCTGAGATTACGGTATGAAATTGAAACGCTCTGGGAAGGCTGGGAGTGTAATTGGTGGGGCTACCTAGTACAGACTTTCGGAGAGAGTAGAAACTAGAGTGCCTTCTGAATCGTAGACAAACAAATCCTGTTGAAATTTTAGAAGAATTTTTTAATATTCTTCTGTGCACAGGTAGCCCTCTTCCAGTTCAATCTGAAGGACACTTAGAATCACAGTTTCACTCATTGTGTGTTTTATGAACTTGGAAAATTTCTGGAAAGACGGATTTCTAGGGTAGAGGAGTTGGGGCACACATGAATAAGGGACACTTTTGAATAAATTAAATATGCTGCTTCCAGTTGAAAGTACATGTCGCTACTTTTGTATTTCGAGAGTGGTACCCCTGCTCAGAAGCTGACATCCACTTTCCCTCCACTTTAGTGTTGACTCTGGTATGGGCAATATGACAAGCACTCGATTGTTCCCAAAGTTAGTTGCTGAATTTTAAATTCTAAGCGTTTTTTTTTCTGCACTGTATTTTTAGAGTTAAGTCTGATTATGTCATATTATATCCCAATATGTCATTTATCTTGTACTCTTTATATATCTTTTTTAATTATTCCTTTTTTTATAACAAAAGTTTATGTTTGGTCTAGGAAGTGTGTCATCCCCGCTGTGTGTGTGAAACTTGGAAAATTGTATGTAATCAAACACAACTGTGTCACATGAGGTGTATTTAATGACTATATAATGGATAACTACATGTTTTGGCCTGTACTGTCCATCTTCAGGTTGTTTTAGGGGAATTTAAGATCTTACTATAAGCATGCACGCGCACGTGGTGTAGAGATCTCTACCTATGGGCCTTATTAGCAAAACAAAGACAAAAACAGGAATATAATAAAAACAACACAAAACAATCAGATACAGAGAAATAAAGCTATTGTGGGGGTGTGCTCGGCAGGTGCCGACTACATACAATTTTCCAAGTTATGTTTGGTGTTTAGCGCGGGATAGATTTGAACATTGCACTGGGGGACACGTTTTAACAATGTTCAAATGTGTCCCATAATTTATCCATGATTTTAATATCAATTTTGGAAGAAACTCATGGTGCTTATAACTACTTCAGGACAGATAAATGGTTCGGACATATACGAGAAAAAATAAAGAATAAAAGTAAACGTGACGCATCATAAGCGGTTATACAAGAAGCCGTCAGAGCTGTACGAGAAAGGAGGCAGCTTGGCCCACGGAGCACTGTATTACAGAATTTAAAAATTCAACAATGGTGGCGAGTGCAATCGGTCCAATGTGTTAACTTCACGTCACAAAGTCGACGATTTTTCAATGAAAACTGGGAGTTGATGTTAGTGTAATACATAAATAAATGTTCCAAACTGAATTACGGAATGACATATAATCAAATCCGTCACGTGGCTTACGATTATGGCAGAAGATTGGGGTATACATTTCCATGTAAGTGGAGTGAAAACAAGATTGCAGGACTGGACTGTTTGCAGGGGTTTATGAAAAGACACAAGAACCTTACATTTCGTAATCCCGAAAATACAATTCTATTCAGGGCCAATGTTTCAATAAAACAAAATAATAGAACTTTTCGACAATTATGAGATTGCACTTAACCTTTGGAATTTACTGCTGATAGAGTGTATAGCATAGAAGAACCTGGAGTATCTAGAGTTGTACAGTCTCCTAACGAAACAGGTTGGATAAGCTGTCTCAGGTGAATGAGGAATTATGCCTCTGTGGTCTAGTGGTCAGAGTTTCTGGCTACAGATACAGAGGTCCTGGGTTCGATCCCCGGCGCTACAAGATTTTCTGAGAAGTAGTGGGTCTGGAACGGGGTCCACTCAGCCTCGTGAGCCTCGTGAGGTCAATTGAGGAGCTACTTGAATGAAAAAAGTAGCGGCTCCAGGTATAGAAAACAGATATTAACGGCTGTGGGGACCCGTTGCGCTGACCACGTGACACCCCTCTATCCGCAAAAGTTGGCACTAACTTCGCCGACCGGCGGCGGCCGCTCTGTCGGTATAGTTCGCGT
>Ga0123352_10010691_pt1 | contig 14422 bp, 9 predicted proteins | sample TergutLab28metaG_FD_89700 | JGI IMG/M metagenome (GOLD analysis project Ga0123352, IMG submission 89700) | Labiotermes labralis P1 segment gut microbial communities from Petit-Saut dam, French Guiana - Lab288 P1 | ecosystem: Host-associated > Arthropoda: Insects > Digestive system > Gut ... | reverse complement strand
TATGCAATCTCCTCCATTCCCCCATTACCTCGTCCCTCCTAGGTCCAAATATTCTCCTCAACACCATGTTCTCAAACACCCTCAGCTTCCTTTCCTCCCGCAATGTCAGCGACCATGTTTCACACCCATACAAAACAACGGGCAAAATTATAGTTCTATATATCTTAATCTTTAAATTTTTGGATAGCAACATGGAAGACAAAAGGTTCTGCACCGAATGATAGCAAGCATTTCCTGATCTCAGTCTGCTCTTAATTTCTTCCGCAACAGAATTTTGATTTGTTAAAGTTGTTCCCAAATATTTAAACTCTTCCACCCTCTCGAAGGTACTATTATCAATCCTCACACTGTGATTTTTTCCTGCTATGTATGCTTCCTCCCAGTATATTAACATCGTCGGCATAAGCCAGCAGCTGATGTGTACCATTTAGTTTCAAGCCATCCCTGTGTACCTGAACCCTCCTAATGGCTTACTCTAAAGCGAAGTTATAAAGCATTGGTGAGAGAGCGTCTCCTTGTTTCAAACCATTCCTAATAGGGAATCTGTCAGACACATTCTTGCCTACCCGGACTCTGCTATATGTTTCAGTCAGACTCATCTTTACTAACCTTACAAGTTTCCTAGGGATATCAAACTCAATGATAATCTTATAAGAGACCTCCCTTCTAACTGAATCATAGGCCTTCTTGAAGTCTATAAAGAGCTGATGAACTTCCTCACTGTATTCCCATTTTTTCTGAAGCATTTGGCGAATGCAGAATATATGATCAATAGTCGACCTGTTGCGTCGAAAGCCACATTGATGAACCCCGATAATTTCCTTCGCATATGGAATTAACCTTGAGAGCAGGATGTTGGATAAAATTTTGTAAGTGGTTGGCAAAAGCGATATGCTCCTATAATTATTACAATCTGTTTTATCCCCCTTCTTATGAACAGGTACTATGATCGACTCCTTCCACTCTTCAGGTAGCTTCTCCTTCTTCCATACAGAAATAATAAGTTTATGAATCTCCAAGTAAATTGTTCTACCCCCTGCTTTAATCAGTTCTGCCGGTATTTGGTCAATACGTGGAGATTTGTGACTTTTTAGCTTGTCGATAGCTTTGTCATTACCTACTTTATTATACGGATGTGAAACTCGGGCAATTAGAGAAGAGGATAAATCCAGGATAACGTCAGCGGAAAGGAAATTTATGGGGAAAATGGCAAAATGCACATGGCAAGATTACAAAACAATGAAAAGCATTTTATCAGAATATAAAATTAACCCATTTGTGAAGAAAATTCAAAATTACAGAAATAAATAGATACAACGTGCCTGGCGAATGGGCAGACTGCCATACCTGATTATGAAATATGAACCATGTGGTAAACGAAACCAAGGACGACCCATCAAAAAACTTCTCGACTGTTAATGGGACCGAAACGGGTCAAGAGGCCTAAATCCCTGCAAGCTATATGATGATGACGGTGATGATGATGATGATGATGATGTGGACAAATATGGTAGAGCCAGAAAGGCCAAAGATGACAAATGCAATACGGCGCTGAAAATATACGATTTGCATGCCCAGTAACTAAGGCCACAATACACACACACACACACACACACACACACACACATATTCGTAATATTTAATAATTACTGCTTTTCTACGGGAAAAAATGGTTATGCGAACACGCCACAATATTACATTATATGTACATCGCCTGTCTTGTTATGGCTACCCTGTGTGCTGAAGTTAATGTCATGATTGGTGTCATGGTATCATCGACTGGCTATTCTGACAAACCATGGCAATAGGTTCGTGAATCTTCAAATGAACAATCGAGCAACTACAATGTCTATTGAAACCACAGTTTGAACCCTCCAGTATTAGAGAGAAAGCTCCACTTGTTCTGTCATTCCTGTTTAAAATTTTAGCTGGGATCTACAGTGGCAGAGCTGCTGTTTGCAGAGCAGAACGTTGTAGGACGGTAGTTCCAATTATTATTTCACATTCGGCAAGCATGTGGTTTTCAGTCCATGGCTAAACACCACTATCACATTCACAGAGCAATCTGTGTGTTCTCTTCGGTCCCAGATGTATTTCTGAAAGATTCCGTTTTAAGAATGCTTGAAGATGAAGGGATGAAATGTGTTGCGCAATCTCTGACATTTGCTGTGTACAGATGAGAAGAAGAATTGGAACAATTTTCTCCATCGCATGCATGGTTGTACCGTTTCTCTTGGTTCTTTGATATTACTAAATCAATATACGTATTTAGGTTTCGGACACTGTCCCCCTTTCCCGCGCATGTAAATCTTCCACATTAACTTCATTGCCTGTTCACGTGTTGAAATATTGCATAAAAAATAAATATAAATTTTACGTATAACCATCCTGGTCTATATCACCGAATACTAAATTACGTGCACAGACGTGCCTGTTCGACTGTAACTGCGGAACCAAACAGCAGTTGCGTGTAGCAGTAATACTGTGGACTTCCATGCGGGGGTACCAGTTTCTGATCTTCATCGAGCTACTTGCTACCTCTCCAAGCGATTGATGGGTCAGAAGCGGCATCGTTTCAAGCCCTTAAGTACCCACCATTCACGATAATCCTGCACTATCTGATGCTGTATAGTAGAGACATTTGAAACAGCATCGTTTAATAGACTAACAATCATGCAATCATAACAACGAAACCGATATTACAGTAGCAGTTCTGCAGATTTGGGACTCGAGATTCTGAGGGTTTTGTTTTGGTGCTATAAGATGGGGTACTGTTATAATCATGTTTGAAATGAATTGCACTTTGATACTTTTTGACGTAGGAAAGACACGCCCACCGTTGTATAACTTGATAGAAGTTGGGTACTTAATTGTGGGGAGTCGCGCCTGATCCGATTGGGTTTGAACGATGAAGATGAAGAGGGGGCACTTTAGATCGTCAATTCCTGGGATAATCCGTTTATCTCTCCTTCCCTTCTTGCGGCATGTTCCATCGCGGAGTGAGTGGGTTACGTATATTTACAATAGAGCCGTTGGTATGTATACGTGACCGCCAACGATCTGTTTTACGAAAACACCGTACTGTACGTACCGACCCAGCGACAAAGTTCTTGCAGCAAAAACCCTTGTAGTTTTCAAGCACGATGTCATACTGCAATTCTTTACATGCTAATTCTTAGTCCATGTAAGGAGGGTTCAGTTGTCTTACTCCCACAACTTCTTCTTTACGACATTTTGAGTACTACAAAAAGTGGCATATAAGCTATAAGCACCGCTGGATTTACAGGTTTTGTTGTAGTGGATTAGACCGAAATGCTTTAGGTAAAAGGGGTAAAGATCAAGCTTTCCCTTTCCACGCCATGACGTATAGGGGAATAGAGGTATAGTTCTACTCATTCTTAATCTCTGCACTAACGGAGGTGAGTGGTTAACTTCACGTTCCGGCCGCTTTACCCTTCGGAAATGAAGCTGGGATTTTATCCTTAAAAATTAAACACGGTATGGGTTGTGCCAGTACGTGGAAAGGGAAGGTGTGGCCTTCGAGGTTATGGTCATATGCGACGCTAAACAATAAAAGTCACGGAACTTGTGTCTAAAGTACATAGTGAGAGCTCTACTCAAGTACACACATATAAAAGGGTGACACTCTTTTTCTTTTACGAAAATAAATGTGCCAGTAGTCTGAAGGGGCAAGTGAGGGGAAGCCATTTAAAAGGAGACGTAAAATTCAAGTTCGAAAGGCCTCATGCCTTACGTCTCTCCGTTCTTCAGCCAAGTGACGCAGCGTCACTGGATGAATAATGCCCGCGTTTCGAGACAGGGTCATGTTCTAATTTTGAGGGATCGAAATGTCAAATAAATTCCGGAACATGTGGATGGACGAATATACAGAGTAAGTGAAACCGGTGGCACCGTTACGAAAGCCAAACTACTCTCACTTGTAGCAGTGTTTAACCTCTCATGTTTAATTCTTTGTAAAAGATTGTTATTTCCTTATGTACATCCAAGAATCAGATCCTTCGGTCTCGAACTTTAGCACTGTCTTGGTCTTGGTTTGTCGATATGTCTTTTTCCTGTTTTATAAGCGGTACATTTGCTTTATAAAAACGCTGTACTGTTGGGTACCGCTAGAAGGAAACACGTCCTTGTTAAAATGCGCTTTGAGATGCAAGGTTCTCAGTCTCAAATTACTGAAGGGGGAATGGTTTTGGCACTACTAGCCATTTTAAGTGTCGACCCTATGTTGTCTTACAAATGACATTCATTGGACAAGTAACAATTAGTGTCAGGGTGCCAGATTTTAAGGTTATGCGATACTTGCTGTAAATTCATACCAGCCAGATTCCTGAATTAATTAATGATGCAGTATCAACTGCAGAAATTATGTAGCGTCGGATCAGAAGTATGACTGTGTATAGTGAATAGGATGAGAAAGAAGATTCTTAATTCACTACAATTATAACAAACTAACTGTAGGTCTTAAAATGATCATTCAACATACTTAGGCCGTTTTAAGCACACAATTCTCATGTGGTACCTTATTGGATGACATTACAAGTGTGTGTGTGTGCAGATAGTGACAACTAAGTCCGATTTTAACCATCTCGTTAATTACCGAAATAAATCAGCGGCTTGATTTGAATTAATTAATGTCCTGATTGAGATAATCTGGGAAACAAGAGTTTGGACTTTCGTACCGATTCATCGCTTCAACAAGAAGCTCAGGAGACAGTTTCTACAAGACAACAGGACTTAAGCCTGCACCACAGTCATCTTTTTTTCTGTGGTACGGGATGTACTGCTGTGTGTGGCCCCAGCAGTTATTTTCGACCAGCAGCCCGGAGCGACGTGACTCTTCCTATTGATTCACTACCATGCCTATTCATTCACGAGGCACGGCATCGCATGTCACAATGGGGAAACCTCGTTCACGTGGACCGAACTCCTTTGTAGTTCAATTAACTACATTGTCATAACCGAGACTACACAGCGTCGCGTAGTGAAGTGAGCTAAAAAGACGTGGAAGGAAGTGCACTTGGCATAGTCTAATTTTCTGTGCCGACTCTGCCTGAAGGACTGAGAAAAATCACGAAAGGTTCCAGTCACGATAGTCGGTGGCCCGGTCGAGATTCGAAAAGGATACGTCTAGAGTACAAGTTAGCAATCTTACCATTTTAGCCGTCTTGCTCTGTGGCGTTGTAGACTGTAAAATTCATAATGCTGTTTTGATAAGCAGCGACATGTCACTCTCCCAGTGTGACGGTACATACCGAGAACGTAACTGCAGTAGGCAAGTATCCAAACCCCGCAGCAGGGGTAGGATAGTGTTGTGGTGTACGCAGTCTGCTGAATCTGTAAGATACTGTCGTGGTGTACGCATTCTGCTGGATATGTCCTCCTGCCTTCTCCAATCTCCACAACGCCCAGACTGGCTCTAGGACCCACCCATCCTCTTGTTCGGTGGGTACTGGCTTCTTTACTTGGAGTAACTACGTCTCTACTTCATGGCGTGGTATGGGACAGCTTTACTATTTATTACCTTTTTCCTTTCTCTGAAGAAGAAGTTACTGCTGTTAGGGTTAGTTAAGTTGCCTAGTCGTTTTCGGTTTGGTTTTTAATATGAGATGCAAAATTATTTTAGCCATTCTTTTAACAACAGAGTAAAGTGCGGTGACTGCAAACGGGGTGGGGGGGGGGGCAGGGCAAAATTATTTCAAAACGCATTGTTCATGCACGAAGAAATCATGCAGATTAAATTGGGGGATTTCTTACTAGAATTCGGTTCGAAATCTTTTTAGGTGCGTTTGCAAAATTGTTAAATGCGACTATTAGCTTTGTCATGTCTGTCTGTCTCTGTATTTGTCCGTCCACCCGCACGGAGCAACTCAGTTCCTACCGGACGGATTTTCATGAAAGTTGATATTTGAGAGTTTTTCGAAAATCTGCCGAGAAAATTAAAGTTTGATCAAAATCTAACAAGAACGACGGGCACTTGACATTAATACCTATGTACATTTATGGTGGTATCTCGCTGAATTGTTCTCAGAGTGGGAAACGTTTCGGACAAAAGTTGCAGAGAAAATGAAAACACACATTTTGTGTTTAATAACTTTTTTTTTTCGAAAATCGTGCCGTGTACGAGATAATGTGGAAAAATACTCTTGGGCGGGACAGGCCACAGATGACAATACAATACAGCGCATGCGCCTTACTAGCTGGATAATTAAGGCTACACACACACACACTCAGAAAATGCAGTACTTATTGGTTTTCCACTGTAACAATGGTTATAAGAATGCGACTTAATGTTACGTTATACCCACAAAACCTTTCTTGCTCCGTCCTATTGCTATCTAAAAACACACATATAAAGGTTCGGATATATTACAGTTTTGCCCTTTTTTGCATACGTGCGAAACATTAATTACTGTTCTAAAACAACGAATGTGAACCGAGACTTGCAGAAGTGTACTAATGGCGATGAAATTCTAATCCGCCTTGTCAGATAGTCCATGAGTTAAGTTTCTAGGAAACAGTGATGGAGTAAATAATTTAATCAACGTCGCTTGGACCCAGCGGTAAATTTTGTGACTTATGACCTTATTCGGGAGGCGCCCATTTCGATTTCGGCTGGAATAGGGCGATCCTGATGTTTTTGTGGTTTTATTCAGTTTATGCAGCCAAATGCTGCGGCAATACGTCCGTTGGGCCATGACTGCTTTCTCATGTCTGTCCAAATCATCATTCACCAGTCAACCCACAGTCGACGCTAAATAGACTAACAACCCGACAGCGTCGTAAAATGGTAACGTCACACGAGCTACTGTGGATTTGTGTTCGGCAGTCAGTGTTGTTCCTTGGACGTCAGTGATCAGAGACCGAAATGTTATTCCTTAGATCGTTAGTGTCTGTTACGGAATTTTACAATGTCATCTACTTAGTACACGAGATGACTCCACAAGTTGACAGTGCCCGCTTATAATGCTCAACTTAGGAACTCCTTCATGTAAAACCCTCGTGCACTGGAAGACAGCCTGTATCACTGTAGTGTCTGGCACAGCTACCATGCTACTCCTTGAAGAGGACATCTACTTACCGCCACATTGGTTTCGGTATTTAAGTTATCCTCCAGTACGATGTTCGTTGCTTAATCTTCATCCACACTACAGTTCCCGAATGCCGCCTCCACTAAACTCTCTTGGACTCTATCCTCTTGCTTCCTCCACGGAATCTCCCCTTCATTTGTTCTTCTTCCTTCGTAAACCCCTGCTGCAGCAAGTTTACCCTCTCACATCTACCACCCAGTCACCCCCTCTTGTCTAGCTTTCCTTATACTGCGACTCCACCTCCGTTGGAAGGAGAAAACCCAACCCCAGTCCTACACCCCGCTTTCTATATCCTCTACAGACCCTCTTCAATCATTCCCTGGAATTATCTCTTCCCTCTTCCCTTGCTGTACCACCCAACCGACTTTCTCCCATATCTTCTATCGTCTTACACCGCCACCCTCTCAACCCAACTCCCCCAATTTCTGGACCCTTTCCTTGTAAAACCACCCTCCTAAATCTTCAACCCCACCATCAGCAATTCATGTTGAGGCATCTTCAAGACGAAGAAGAAACTAGGAAGCAGAAATAGAAGTTAGCAGCAGGTAATCCAGGAGAACATAAAATTATGTTTACATAACTACTGCGAAGCAACACTTTCAAATCCGGATATGAAGCACTACCGTTTTTCCGTGTAGGTCTTTTGTAGTGAGGCTAATGGAGATTAGGGCAGTGTTCGGAAGTGACACGATTTTGCGGCATATTACCTGTGCACACTTTCTGTGAAATGTCATGAAGTATTCAAACCGTATATTTATGTTGTTAGTACGGATGAGCTTTAATAAATCGACAGCAATACAGATCAGTCATTATGCACGACTTGAACATATTTGTACGTAATGGAATATTTCGGTCTTGTGAGATGTTACGCCGTGGCGAATGATAACCGCGTACAATTGAATTTTTATCAGCAACGAAGTTAGAACCTCAAACCTTGAATTGTAAGTACTTCCTTTAACAGACACTCCCGACGTGTGGTGTTAGACGTACGCATTCTGCTTTGTATTCTGGAGGTTCGGTATTCAGATCTTGACCTGGAAATCGGTAACCGGATCGGACATTCCTGCGGCTGTACTCTGTCCTATCTACAAATGCCGCTACTGTACCTCGAAAATAATCGACGACTGCTTCCTTCCACATTTGTGGTTCAATATTTGTGATTGGATAAGCATTAAGATGAAGCAGAACATCTATCCAACAATGAGTTACTAAATAAGTAAAAATAAGTCACCATCACTTTAACGGTCCATGTAATGTGGCCGGTCGCAGTCGGAATTCAAGAGCATAACGAAAATTAACATGGCGGCGTGACATGTACGGCAAGTTTCATATCTTTACGCCAATACTAGGTTCAGTTCGATGACTTCATTTTTGGCACAAGTAATTACTACTCCGCCTTTCGTAATTGGTCCGTACATGAACGAAGGTAACGGGAACATGGACGTTTAAAGATTCAGGCCTCCCAGTAAACGATACCTTGTAAATTGGTATATAATTACCGACGTTTAGGAAGTAGCGGCTTCCTCTGGAACAAGAGACATGTCGACATACAAATGAGAAGTCGGACTAAATTAGGAGTATAATGTAACATACCTTCGACAACACTCATAGGCCTACATGGAAGTGATATATGGGCTTTCAATAACAAACGTTTCTACGCGGCAGAGATTAAATATCTTAGTCCAGTATTAGACAGTATACAGATTGCTCGCAACAGGAACTCAGATGTAAAGAAAAAATGCACCTTACAAACTGCCATGAAGGCACAGACGGAGAGAAAAGGTATGGCTCTCCTCTTTCTTTAACCTCGGCACTAGATGTGGTGGATGGTTAACGCAACCCCCGGCCGCTTTACCCTCAGGAATGACCTGGTGCCCATTGAGCAGGAGGCTGGGAAGGCCCCAGGGTTGGTTTGGATGGTTGCGGAAAATCTCGCCCGTACCGGGATTCAATCCCCGGACTGTCCAGCTCGTAGCGAGGCGCTATACTGACTACGCTATTTTAATCGAAGACATCCAATTCTTTTTCAGTTCCCACAATAAAACAAACAATTTATAAAGTCAAAAACACAACAATATTATATAATTATTGGTATTTATTATGGCAAAGTGTTGCTGTCTTTCGTTAGACCATCTGCAGGCCAGCGTTCTTAAGTAAGAGGCACAATCAGTGCATGCTATGTGTTGTGGGACCCCATGTTACTTAAAGGCGTACACAGTCACAAGCTACAGCACAACTTACACGCACACACACGTCGGGATTCTCAACTGTGCTTAACATCAACCACCTTCGTGGGGAAATAACTAAGGTTACCTTACCAGACTTTCATTTGTCGAACACTGACAAGAATAAGAATAGTTCAGTCAGCATCCGACAGTCCAACATACCCACGAACTTGTTTAATACAAATTTCATAATACTTGCGTACCAGATACCAAATATGTTCGAAGTGTGAGACAGTTTCATAATTTAGCACACCTGCGTATACATACACAGACATATAGACTCTAAATCAAATTACGTGCGTGTATGCGTTACCTTGAACTTGAGTTGTTAAGTGACCATGAATTCTGGATAGAAATTTGAATATTAATGTGACCATACGATTTGACATACACTCAAGAGCGAATTACAGTACCTTCCTAATTGATTACAAATACTTATACATAGTTTTTAGATATATTACAACCTAACCAATAGTATTTTAACCTTTACATGAACTTTAATATTCTTATTAGTTTCGCGTACACCCTGTAAGTAAAATGGGATCCCACAGTACACAGTACGCACTGATTGTACTTCTTGCTTAAGAACCTTGGCCTGAAGATGGTCTAAAGAAAGACCGAAGAATGTTGCCATAACAAATAATAATAAAGATATAATAATGTGTTTTTGATGTAATAAACTATTTTTCTTATTGCCTGTCCATTTTTGCAAGGCACACGAGTACAATACTATCAGGAAAACTGAAAAGGAAAGTATGTAAAACAAACGCGGAGAAACGGCCATAGAGTTTGAAATGTATTATACCAGTATTGCATCAAAGAGATATACCAATTCTTGGATAAGAGTTGCTGGAACAGGCTTCATATATATATATATATATATACCGCGGGAATACGATCGACTCATAAATTATTACATTCTTTGCTGCTGTATCCAAACCAATCCAACAAACGCGGGACAGAAGGGACGTGATAGCTAAGTACCGCGATAAGTGACGAGCCGAATGGGTTGGGTTTCAATTCCAGAGAGGAGTGTCGAGAATTTTTTTTTTTTTCTTCTTCTTCTTCTTCTTCTTCTTCGGCGGGGAAAAGATAAAGGTAAAGTTCATCCTGTAACGGGCCATGAAGAACCAGAGGTAGAGGTAGAGCTGTACTCTTTCTTTAACCTCGGTGCTAGATGGGGGTAGGTGGCCCCGGGAAAGAGATCCGGCACCCATTGTACAGGAGGCTGGATGGGCCCGAGGGGTGGTATGGATGGATGCGGTAAATCTCGTCTCCACCGGGATTCGATCCCCGGACCGTCCAGCGCGTAGCCAGTCGCTAAACCGACTGCGCTATCGCAGCCCACTATTCGGTGGGCACCGACAGAATTTACAACGTGTAAGTGAAATGGATCACTCGACAGTCGTTAGTGGCGAGCTTCAGAATGCATGGAAATTTACCATCATGTCCTCTCATCTTCTTACTGGCATAGTTATCTGTAATTGTTCCAATAAAAGACTAACCCGAATTCGGTGTTCTAAAAGCATTAGCATGTTTATACTTTATTTCGTTCTTGTTTTCAAAGCTATTAACTGTTGTGTATAGTGTACAGTTGTTACACAGGCCTGCAAGACCTGACAAGAGCTGACTAATTTTTAGACGCGTTCGCAAAATTGCGAAAAGCGACTATTAGCTTCGCCATGTCTGTCTGTCTGTCTCGTCGCTTGGAACAACTCAGCTCCCAATGGACGGGTTTTCATGACATGTGATATTTGAGAGTTTTTCGAAAATATGTCGAAAATATTCAAGTTTCATTAATATCTGAGAAGAATAACGGGTACTTTACGTGAAGACGTGTGTGTATTTGTGATAATGTCTTGCAAAATTACTCTTAAGATGAGAAATGTTTCAGGCAAATTTGTGGAAAAAATCAAAACAAATTTTATGTTAAATAAAACTTTTTCCGAAATCGGGCTGTGAGATAACGTGGAAAAATTTGGTAGAGCCAGACAGGATACAGATGAAAATACAACACGTCGCATGCTGGATAACCAAGTCTACAGACACACAGCCAGAATATGAAACAATTACATTATTGCTTTTCCAAGGCAACAGTGGTTACGCGAACGCGCCTTAATGTTACGTAATAAGTACGAGTACACTGCCTTTCTTGTCCATATTCGTATGCTGACCGATGGACCAATTGTCCTTATCGGTATTAGAGCCAGCTGTCGGGGTCATATCTGGAACCAGCAAAAGACTAATCGTGAGTGAAACGATATACTGAAACCACGTGGTTCGTGAATCCATTTCCTATCCTACATCTCCTTGCTCCCGGGGAACAGCCCCGATATCCACCGAATTGGCGGACCCTAGTGCCGGACTGGACGATTTGGAGAAGAGAAATCTCTTGATTCTACCGCGAATTGAATTCCAGGTCGTCCAGCCTACAGCCTATCATTACTCTGACCACACTAACCCGACTCTCAGTATAGATGACACACGTAAATTATCTATTTTGGATGCGAAACCATGACTTTACTCACCACTTACCAGAAAACAGGAACATCCATTACTTCGCATTTTCATTAGGTAGCCACATAAAGCGGACGCACAAGATGAAGACTCAGATTCTCCCCGCATCGCAAGGCTATCACTCCTGACAGCACGACTACACGGGTAACAGACACCACATAATTTTTATATCGATTTACTTATTCATTTCGTGGACTTTGAACTTTACCAATTTTTTACCAGAGTTATTCATTACATCTCTAGACCGGATCTGACTCCCCAGATGACGGCATGATGTAATGTATTATCATGCGGGTTTGAAAATATAATGTATTTTCTCCCCGTCTGGTTTGTGTAGAATGATCAAGCCGAAGGTACAGTTAAATGCTGCCAACACAGACGGCCAAATTTTGCAAATAGAGGAGGCACTAGACTTGAGATTGTCCACTGATGTATTTAATTAGTGACTGATCTACTTTGCTGGTAGAAATGGCTTCTGGAAATAGCACAGGCACCAACAGTATTAACGCATGCAGCAGGCGTTCATTAAATTTAAACGCCTGAAAGTAATTAGAATTTCAGTTATACTCATGATTGTCCTATTGATTAGATTAAGGAGAATGAGACGGGGAGGAAATGAAGCACACAGTGAGGAAGTCAGCTGGCTCGAATGCAGTTGAATGTCGAGGTTTGGAGACCACAGTGAGGGCAGTGCCAGATCTGTGGTGCTCAGAGAGGTGTTGCTGAAGACTGAATTCTTGTAGGAACTTACGCTATGTCGTTGGGTGTGTAGTTCGTGACATTTCGGACGTTTCGAAAGATCGTACTACTTTTACCGACACAGCGTAACATCCCAGAAGACTTGGATCTTCACGGCGAGAATCCTTTAGGTTCCACAGAAGTAAGATATGGCTTGACTAAGAGAGTTACAATCAGTTTTCAAGGAAGACACCTTAGTACAGTGGCGGTCTAAGTATACGCTAGTTTCCCAAAGCAAAAGCAACAGGGGCGCAATTACGGGGGGGCTGCCGGGCTGCAGCCCCTCAAACCGTCAAAACCGAAATAAAAAAAAAACACACACAGATTCAGTACATTCGATGATGTCGAACGTTGTACGTGACCTTTAGCCGAAAGCAGCCACTGAAAAGGGCTGATGACTATGACATTAGAATTTTGAAAAATATATTAATAAAATTTTAGGTTACTCACATATTGAAACTGAAATTTGTAACAAAAAAAAAAAAAGGAAATTGTGATTGAATCTTGGAAAATATAGTTATATTTTTGAGCATATAAATACAGTTGTACAGTGTTATGTTATAGTTATATTTACGACATGATTTTTATAACATTAACTTTTAAAACCAAACGTAAATTGTACATAGCTTCAGTGTCAATTCCCCCCCCCCCCAAAACCAAGAAAAAATTCGGGGGGCTAACAAAAAAAGAAACCCCTAACACATCCAAAAAAAAGGGGATAATTATTTAAAAATATTTTTTTTAACTTGAAATTTAAAAACAAAATCAAAATGTTTAAGATCCCCGATGTTATTCCCCCCCCCCCCCCCCAAACCCATGACAAATTCTGGGTGCGTATATGAAAAGTAGACGCTTAACACTTCCAAACAAAGCGGTTAATGTATGTACTACCTGGATTTTGTGCTTGCAGTGTATTTAGATGATGTGCCCTCGTGATGCTTGAGTTACGGTGCAGAAAAGCGCAATGGAGAGGCAATTAATTGAAATACCGGACGGTCTGACTGCTGAACGGTCCAGCAGTTGTGAATGAAAACAACTTTCAAGCCAGTTCGGGAAACGTTCATGGAATATTCGTTTGCCAAAATTTATCAACTTTCAAACGAAACGACGCTGTAAGGGGCGACGATAAAAGATAAACGGTCTGTATGCGTGTCGTAGTTTGTTATCATAAACGGCGATTAGCCCCCCTAAGCAGCATTTACAGACTGCTCTCAGTAATGGAGATTTAACGTAGCTTTATCAGGTAAGTTCTGAATTCTTATGTGTTACTTAGATTAAATTAATGTGTCCACGAGTTAAGTTGATGCTTATTTTGTTTTTATTCGGAGCAAATCGTCAAGTTTTCGTGAACCTGAATGCGAAACGTGGAATATAGAGTGCTAGTTCCACCGCTTCCATCGTGACGGTAAGAAGACATGCAGAGGTATTACACTAGCACCAGTGTGCGTAATAATATACCTTATGAATGTAATTAGTTTCAAGCAAATTTATGTTTACATTCGGAAGTGCTTCATGGCGACGGTACAAAATGTTTGCAGTCTGTTTAACCACACTTTTCGCCCGTTTGAAGTAGTCACATAAATATGGTACATTAAGTGATTAGAAACGTGACTGCGTACTTCATGTTACATAAGGGCGTTTGCACACGAGTGTGCGTGTGTGTGTGTATCGGTACACGTAGAAGACATGAACCTTTGGGCTCATACGATGGCATATCCAAAAGTTCCCAGACCGAGTCAGAGGCGCTTCAGAGTAGTTCCCTTCCAAGCCCCGAGTTAAGCTTTTTTTCCTTCTCGCTCTCTTTCTCTCTTCCCCCCCCCCCCCCCCCCCTGAAAG
>Ga0123352_10010690_pt1 | contig 14422 bp, 7 predicted proteins | sample TergutLab28metaG_FD_89700 | JGI IMG/M metagenome (GOLD analysis project Ga0123352, IMG submission 89700) | Labiotermes labralis P1 segment gut microbial communities from Petit-Saut dam, French Guiana - Lab288 P1 | ecosystem: Host-associated > Arthropoda: Insects > Digestive system > Gut ... | reverse complement strand
GGGCAACGCACGGCATGGCAAGGTAGGGCAAGGCATGGCAGGGCAGGCCAGAGCAGGGCAGGGCAAGACGGGGCAAGGCGGGGCAAGGCAGGGCAAGGCAAAGCAGGGCAGGGAAAGGCAAGGCAGGGCAAGACAAGGCAAGGCAGGGCAAGGCAAGGCAAAGCAAGGCAGGGCAAGGCAGGGCAAGGCAAAGGGCAAAGGGCAAAGGCAAGTCAAGAGGCAAGAGTCAAGGCAGATCACTGTGCAGTCTGCGTATACCTCTCCCGGTATCTTTTTGATTCTGCTTTCCTAGTTCAGAACTTTCTCCATTTGGCCGATGATCACGATACGGCCAATGTCATAAGCAGATTCTTTATATAAACGACAAACTGCTGCATTTGCCTAAGTGTGCATATGCGGAGCTACAAAAGAACACAAACATTTGGTTCTTGAAAATAAAAATATTTTATTTCACGTAAGCATAGTGATTTTTCGGGTAAATAAGCATGTTTTGAATTAAAAATTTCATGCTTCTAAAAGTTTCAACCTGGTCATTTTAAGAAAGTAATCAATATGTTGTGTAAATACACTCCAATGAAGGCAAGGCACTGGACATTTCCGAATGTGCGATGCGCACCTTGCGTAATGATTGGTAGCATGGTGATGTGAAGATTGCTGTGATTATAACGTATGAAATAACAGTGTAAACGTATGTAGCAGAATGCTAATTACTAATGAAATATCATGCGGTTTTGATGAGGAGGTTACACTTTGCCTCAGCTGTCACTTGCCAAGTTCCTGTTCTTCTCCCCACCCCTCGCCTTTGTTTCTTTTTTCTTCTTCTCCGTTTAATTTGTCTACCTTGACATATCCTTTCTTTATTAGCCTACGATGAGTGAGGCAATGTTCCGCGAAGAATTGACGTACTTATTATTCCCTTACTTTCGAAGGGTCTCCCTTCTTCAGTCGCTCGTTAACAGCGATGTGGTGCAACTTGCAGTTCATTCCTGCTCCCTTTTGAGTGTTGTGTCTGTTGTGAAGTGGCGTCGTCATGGTGTATTGCGAAAGATTTGTAAGGCGGCGTTGTACATCCACCTCTGCATCTGGATACCAACAGACTGGTACGCTATTCTTTCATTTGGCAATGAGATAAATCTGACTTGGGACTAAGCTAAAGTAGGCTAATGACGTGTTCGTTGTTCATAAATAAATATCCTAAATTCAGGACTAATTGTATTTTATTTCCAAGAAAAAAATTAGAGATTCTCAGCTTAAACGCTGCAGTAAATATGTAAATAAGCCTGTTTATTTATCAAATTTATTTATTTATATATTATGAACTCCACGTTTGTTGCTGGGCCAGGGTAGAATGGTTGGTATTGTGATTATGTTATAGGCTAGACCAGTGGTTCCCAAAGTGTGCTCCGCAGATCCCAAGGGATCCGCGACCAGTTCCCAGGGGATCGGTAGGTACGTATCTGTAATGGCTAGTTTGAAATGTACTTATTCTTTAAAGTAAAAGAATGATGTTGTGTTAGAAATAATTTAGGAACTTCTTTAATTGGCGATGTGTTTATTTCGTATGACCTTTAAAATACCTAATTGAGAAACTTTCTGTACAAACGACTCGAGCGGCAGTCATTTTAATAAAGACCAACTCATGCAATGCATTGTGACCTGTGCTGCTGGTATGTATTAGTACCTATCTACAATCAGCTCTCAGACATACATATTTAATTTTGGATACCTGTCATCCGAACAGTATAATTACGTGAACAAGGAAGTGAGGATCCATAGTTATTTTTGGAAGCCAGAAGGGTTCCGCGAGCTAAAATATTTGGGAAACGCTGGGTTAGACGATTTGGAGTTGCCTTTTCAGAAAGGGTAAGAGATTTTGATCTTTTTCTAAATGTCCAGGTTGGCACTGGAGCCCACACAGCCTTCTATTCAGTGGGTACTGGCGCCCTTTTCTAGGGGTTGAGGCAGCAGAAGCGTAAAGCTAGGCGTTTACCACCTTCTAGTAGTATGGTTATGAATTAGTGGCGCTGCACTTCTGCTCCCCCGACATACATTTGAGGCGTTCACAGGGATTATTTTATTTGTTAATGCTGCGACATGTTTCGGCCTTAAATGTTGACCATCTTCAGGGACTTCGTAAGTTTTTTTTAGCACATGCAGCTTATTGTTCGAATTATGTGGTAGCAATTCTACATATGATTAAAATTAATATTGTGAAGATTGTTACAATTTTAAAATCAGTATTGTTTTATATATGACATTCCGCTGTGTTATGAACTTAAAAACAATCCATTATAGTTCTCTCAAACACAACCAAATTTTATTAAATATGACAACATGTTTCAGTCTAAATAGTCCATCATCAGGCCAAGATTACAAAAACTTTTAAAATAAAGAATGGTATAGAGCAGTTGTGTTCGTTACATGGGATCGGATATGACTTACAAAGGTGTTACCATAAAGAATATGTAAAAGTTTTATGATATAGAATTTGTATAGAATTGTATAAAGCCGCCGAGGTGATGGTTTCGTGGCCGTTGGCAATGTCCACATTGTGTCTAAAGTAATATTAAAATGATAAATGTAATTGGGAAAGATTGAATTATGAATGTAAAGCATTTTTGAGTCATAAGTGTTGGGTAAATGATGTAGAACCCGGCAGAATATTTTAATATGTCAACGCCCAGTTACTAGATAGGCATCAAATACAGAACTGGTGTTGAATATTACGTAGACAAATGCTTAATTGCGAATAGCTGTCTTGTCAGAAATGTCGTATTCTGTAATCAGATTTTGTAATTAGCTGTGTTCCAGGGTAGGAAGTTCGTTCTGAAGTTATGAATCTCATTAAACGTGGAGCGGGATGAGTCTAGTAACGTATTCTGGACATCATAATGAAATTTCGAGTTTCAAAAAGACAGGAAAGTTTGTTACTATGTGCATGACCGTGATTTTCCCAATGTTAACTCTGCTCCATGAATTTGTTCTTTAAAACTTGTACTGGAAATCCCCATTGGCAGAAAGTAATTCTCATCTTTCACAAAGCCCCACGAGTAGAATTCGAGGGGCGTCAGATCTGGAGATCTAGGACAACAGAAGTGCGCCCCCTTGGTCGAAATATCGTTCAGTTAACTGCCTGTTCAAGAATTGTATCACCTGGTTGTGGCAGTGTCCTGGCGCTGTCGTTTTCCGTCAATACCCGTTACAACGAAAAACTTGACGATCGGAGAATGCGAAATCTGAACAGTTTTTGTAGTAAAACACAGTCGGGTAACTTCTTAACGTGCGCAGAGCAACAAATCGAGCACACATTGATCTTGAATATGGCACGACAAGTGTTTTTTGAGTTCCCGTTTATAAGGGTGTGCTTTAAAATGCTATGAGGCTATTGCTTGGCTTAACATTAAATTTTGGTAATCGCTGGCATTATTTGTTACCACTCTGCATGTAAGGCGGGCCGAGTAGCTCAGTCGGTATAGCGACTGACTACGGGCTGGACGGTCCGGGATCGAATCGCGGTGGGGACGAGATTTTCCGCCCGTCCAGATCGGCCCTGGGGTCCACCCAGCCTCCTGCACAATGGGTACCGTGTCTTTCCCGGGCGTAAAGTGCGGCCGGGGCGTGCTGCTGACCACTGACCCCCTTCTAGTGCCGCGGTCATGGAAGAGTAGAGCTATACCTCTACCCACCCTCTGGGCCACACCGGTCTTGTAACGGGATCACTTTAACTTTTTTTTACTCTGTATGTAAAAATTGGCTCTTACATCACAGAAAACACTGTAAATATTAAAAATACGAATTGTTAAATTAGTTATAGGGAAACAGTGGATGCTTATTTTAGGAATAATACGGAATAAACAGATATAATACGAGCATAGTAGGGACTTTTTGCGTTCAGATGTGACGGTGCGTGTAGATATTACGGTGCTTTAAATGGTTAAATAAAGTAACGAACAGTCATAAAGCTTTGATCATGATGTCCTGAATTTCGTTACATTAAAACTAGGCTTAAGTAACTCCTCATAGTGCTATCCCTCTAAAAGTGAATATTAACCAGATGTGTATTTAAAGATAGGCTCGTATTGCGCACGAAGAGACACTCCTTCTGGGTTGTAATACCATTCCGTTAATGCTGTGTAGGGAAATGATATTGTTTGTTCTGAGATCCATAAAAAATACGAAAATGAAATGTGCGAGCAGAACAAATGATCACCTTGTTTGGACATAGAGTAACCACCAGGCCCCCAAGGGATAATTGACTTACTAGCAGTTTCTGTCTGCGATGTATAATAAACACGGGTTGTCATGCCCCGATTCTTTTGCACTAAGAAATTAGTTTTCTCCGCCATCTGAGCTCTCTGATCTTGCAAACAGCAATTCAGTTGTCCGCTCTAATTATGCTAACTTCAAGTCCTTGAAACTCTGAAGGTACTGGGCTGCTTAAGAAGTTCCTTGTCTTTTACGAGGTCTCTGGTTCATCATCATGTTGAACAGGGTTTTATATTGCGCCCTGCATTCGGTCAGTCCTCACGTTCTCCCTTCTTTCTGAGTAGACTTACTTCATAAGTACGTAACTTTCTACAGCCTGAGGTTTCCGTTCCGCTAGGATATTGCGATGTGTCACCTACGTGATTTGTGCCCCGACGTTACGGGACAATATAGTTGTTTCGTCTGGAGGTTGAATGTCCAATGACGAATGCCGGAACAGATGGAGTGAGGAATATTCTGGTTAGATGTGACCAGTGACTGGCTGGAGTATAAATAACAACACAGGCATTGTACATACAATGTACATTGAGACACGTTCGCGTAACCATTGTTGATGTGGAAAAGCAGTAAGTATTTCATATTCTGATTGTGTGTGTCTGTAGCCTTAGTTATCCAGCAAGCAGTGCGTATGCGCCGCATTATTTTGTGAACTGTAGCCTGTTTGGCTGTGCTATATTCTTTTACATTAATTCATAAACGGCACGATCTTATGGGGAAAAAATTATTGAACGTAAAATATGTGTTTTGATTTGTGTACAACTTTAGACCTAAACATTTTTCATTCTTAGAAGAACTGAGCGAGATATTAACGTAAGTGTACAAACGCCTTCATGTAAAGTACCCGTTTTGCTTGTCATATTTTAATGAAACTTGAATTTTCTCGATATATTTTTCTAAAAACTCTTGAATATCATAAAAATCTGTCCGGTGGGAGCCGAGTTGTTCCATGTGGACGGACGGACTGACGGTCATGAGGAAACTAACAGTCGCTTTTCGCAGTTTTGCGAAAGCACCTAAAAACGGACGATCCCCTGTTCCATTGAACTCAATGGCACATGGGCTGTAGGAAAACTGAGCCAAAAGCCCTCTGTTCACGGTTACGAAAAATTGTCTGTGGATCTACCTATGACCCTTTGGACGGGGAATCGACCAGTCTAAGAATGGACTGTAATTGTACAGGATACACACACGCACGAGCACACACACACACACACACACACACACACACACACACGTGCGCGCACACAGACATAGAAGAAAAGCATTCTCACACACACTTGCACCCAGTAAGATTCGAAATCTCGATACTTTTGTCGGAACACAACGTTCTGTTACTTCATCCGCTTAACGTATAGGGATTATCACCAACGTAAAGTCAAACAATTTCAGTTTTATATACCTGTCTTAGGACGAGAGACCAGGCTTAAGATTAATTTTTAAAATGTTATATATATTGTAGCAGGGCATTGGGGATGGCTGTGCTTTTAACTGCTGAGTTTTGCTCAGCCCTCATTGCATTATTTTATACTTCAGAATGCGGCTTTTCTGTGTAGAAACAAACAACATGAACTTCACTTCGTATGCTTGAGTAATATGTCATAAAGGACTCTTGTAAACTGAACACTTCAATTCGCGGTAGAAAGATGTGTATTGATAAACAAGACCATTGAACATTGCGTTTGTCAGTCAGGACTCTCGGTTAATGCGTCTGCCTCTCGAATTACAAAGTCAGGGAATAGAAACGTTTCGAGATAAATAAAAAAGATATAAATTCTGCGATAGACCGAATAACTAGGGTATTCAGCTGTCTGTTTTGCTGAACGCACCGTGTTTTAGTGTCAGTTTAATGTCTCTTACTACTATTTTGCAGTTAATTGGATGGCAGTGGAGTGTGTTTGGCATCGTAATGGGAATCCAAATTTTGTGGAGGAGCCATGCACTTGCTTTTCTATCAAGGTTTATTACAATCAGTAACTGTGCCAAAAAGCTAAGCTGATTTTTTTTAGCTTTCAGTGATCTATTCCCAAATGTGGTTTTGGATCTCAGAAAACTTACCTCTACAGCAAACAGGTTTGGAACTTGACCTATATGTACATACATACATATATATATAAAAGGTACGCCTTAAGTAACATCGAAGTGCGTCATGTGCATAGCATCTGCGGCAGTAACTCCTAATATCTGGTCCTCGGTCCCCTGATGGTTTTGAAAGATAATCAGGAGTCACTAGTTATTTCTAACTGCTGATTAGGAGACTTGTAAAATCTGAACCGTCTATCTCCTCACTGCAAAATCTGAACCGTCTGTCTCCTCACTGTAAAATCTGAACCGTCTATCTCCTCACTGCAAAATCTGAACCGTCTATCTCCTCACTGTAAAATCTGAACCGTCTATCTCCTCACTGTAAAATCTGAACCGTCTATATCCTCACTGTAACATCTGAACCGTCTATCTCCTCACTGCAAAATCTGAACCGTCTATCTCCTCACTATAAAATCTGAACCGTCTATCTCCTCACTGTAAAATCTGAACCTTCTATCTCCTCACTGCAAAATCTGAACCGTCTATCTCCTCACTGTAAAATCTGAACCATCTATCTCCTCACTGTAAAACCTGAACCGTCTGTCTCCTCACTGGCTTCTTACCAGACCATTACTTTGCCGTTTTCCAGAGTTTGCAGGGAAGCGGAAATATGTTGGCCAATTTGTCCACCCGGTCACAGCCGAACTTGCACATGGATCAATCCAGTTCGAGCTCGGTCCGTTATAACTGGAGATTCCATATTAAAAAAAAAACAGTTTGAGACTTCCCACCGCTCTTTTGGAGCCGACATAGCGTACTCGTTTTAGTGACTGGCTGTGGATTGAATAACACTACAATCATTTTTCGATTCCCGACTGGAGTAAGGTGCTGTTCTCTTCTGCCCACCGAAGCTTCCTGACGGGCTGTAGAACCTACCTGTCATCTTATACATTCATTACCATGGACTCTTTTCTGTGAGGTTAAAGTGGCCGGGCCATGAACCTGACCATTCACCTCCATGAATGATTGAAGTTATACATTTATTACCCATACGTCTTCATGCAGTGCATAGTAGAAGTACTCTGAGCACTTATGTCTCAAACGTTTTTCCAGGAAATGTGTTTGCGCATGTATTGTGCCACCATAGTAGGTGATCAATAGTTAGCAGCCGTGCTAATTAGCTTTCTTCGCTGTGATCGGCGTGGTTAAACGTTTTTCACTGCCTTCCTGACATACTGTAGTCTTTGTGGTAGTAGTTTTTGTCTAATTTTTCTAAGAAATTTGTCTCGTATGGCACTTTTTAAAAGGGAACATACCTTAACAGACCACTTTAATCGCGAATTAAAATCTATATGTAAGCTTCATATTTTTGTGTATCTTTTAAAAAAATGTGATGTGGGTCTAAACTTATTTTTGAACGTTTTACGAAATATTTTTATTCTTTGTAGCCTGCACGGAATATAGCGACGTGTAACAACCATACACTTGTATGTGCGCAAGAGCGTAGGTTTATATGTAGGCCTGCGTATAACTAGGCTACATCGGGTGTCAGTGAAGCTGGTCTAAACGTGCCGAACAGTAATTATAAGAGCTAATGATTGCATGTCTTTACGGAATAAGTATCAAGTATCAAGTAAAGAATGTAAAGTTGAACTAATCGTTTTTGACGTGGTAAACACCTTCTCTTGGGATATGAAGTAAAGTATTATTTCTGAGTGTTCCGTGTTACCTGCAGGTGGACACGCTCATGGAACAGTGCCCGAGATGGGAACTTACTATGGGCAGAAATGATTAAATTGCAAATACATTTTCCTAACACCCGACTCTGTCAGATTGTGTAGAACTTGTATGGTGCGGATAAGGTTATACTGATCCTTGCTTATTCAATAATACTCCTACAGAGTTAGTTCCATTGTGAGCTACATAACAAAGCAGGCGCGACAGTGTTTGTGGTAAATACTGGTAATAAAACGCGGCGCAGGTTTTACTATGTAATTTACATCAGCTGCACTGATGACAATATGTCAGCAAGTACCACGCCTCCAGATAGTGGTATACTATAATTTTATTGCGGTTTTCAAATTTCATAGGTTATTTGGTGCACGAGACATGTGTCGTGAATTAAACCTGTTATTTTGTATCTAAACTGTGTACTCTATAATCTTATAGAGCGCTGTCGCCATGAGGCATGTGTGGAAGGACGTTAGTTACTCTAAAATCGGCGGAATCACAAAAGTGGTTAAAGCGCTGTTGTGAATATCTGGTTCAGAGTCTTCCGAAGCCGGCCTTCCTGAAAAGAAAAGAAGACTGACATTTGTGATTCATGTTTGTTGACACAAATGTTCGCAGATTTCTGTTTAAACTGTTTTTTCTCCTTATAATTTTGGCTAAAAACGTAAGTTCCTTTTAAGCATAATTTTCAATACGGGCGTCATAGATAAAATAGTTTCTCGCAAATAATTACGTGAACAAGACGCCTGAGGCGCCTTACTTTTAATTTCTGGTGCTACATGAATAACCACAGTAACTCAAATTTGTTTTATTTGTGTCGCACTTGTTTATATTTACGAAGCAGCAATGATGTGGTATCATGTTACACTGCTTTTCAACGTATGACGAATTTGATAGACAGTTTATTCAAAAGAACTGATGTCACTGGACATGTAGTTAGATACGGACTCTGTCGACAAATGAGTATGTATGTGTAACATAATTTTAAGTACATGATCACTTCTCAAAAGGAAGTTTTTTACTGCGCAAGAGACTGATGCGCGTAATGAGATATTTCGAATTTCACATGATAACTTTGAACACATTGAGAAATTCACGCACAATCGACAATAAGTTATTCTTCAATTACAGATATCTTCAAGGAAAAAATATTTTATGAGCCCTGAAATAGTTTGAATTAAAACTGTGAGGATTTAGTTTATGTTCATATGTACGTGTGTACTGATATAACATGAATTTACATTCGGAAACCGCGTCTGTGTCTTACTGTACGTATAAATGCAAGTTAGGACATATATGAAACGCAGGCAGTGTAATACGAATCCAGTCCTGTTTATCTAATAGAAAACTTCTTAAAATTTACAGTTTTACAGAAGACCGTACGTTTGCCGTAATATCTTGTAGCAATGATACATACATTATAGAGCAGTTATGTTCGGAATTGTTTGTTTATAGACTAAGGGATATTTTACACAAGCAAGATTCCGGGAGATGGATGTACTGTTGTGTACTGTTGTGTACTGCTGTGTACTGTTGTGTACTGTTGTGTACTGCTGTGTACTGCTGTGTACTGTTGTGTATTGTTGTGTACTGTTGTGTATTGTTGTGTACTGCTGTGTACTGTTGTGTACTGTTGTGTACTGTTGTGTACTGCTGTGTACTGTTGTGTACTGTTGTGTACTGCTGTGTACTGTTGTGTACTGTTGTGTACTGCTGTGTACTGCTGTGTACTGCTGTGTACTGTTGTGTACTGTTGTGTACTGCTGTGTACTGTTGTGTATTGTTGTGTACTGTTGTGTACTGCTGTGTATTGTTGTGTACTGTTGTGTAATGTTGTGTAATGTTGTGTATTGCTGTGTACTGCTGTGTACTGTTGTGTACTGCTGTGTACTGTTGTGTACTGCTGTACTACTGGTTGTCACTATATTGACAGTTATTGCTTTATGTATAGTTTCTGTTGCAGTCTTATAAGATATTGTTTTCAAGTCATGTCTGCCGTTCGCTTATGTCTCCATTTCCTTTCTTTTCAAGACACATATCTTCATACATTAAAGAATTGTCATATCTGATAATTATAAACTATCACTATAGAAATTCAGAATAGGCCTGCCTCGTAATAGATGACAAAAGATTACAATAAACAGGAATTAATACAAGTGGAATATAAGAATATAGATGTCTTGGTTGTAATAACAGATACAGGAACAAACCGACATAACTTCAAGAAAAGCCACGGAGAACATCCATAGCAACTACAAGCGAGCAAAGTATGGATATTCCCAGCACAAAGCAGACAACGGTCGCACTTATGCAACTATTGATGACAAGAGTCCCTCCTGGCACTACATCCTCCTATATTACCACTCACATCATCGGGACAACGTAACTGCGCCTCATGGGCGTCCCAACCGCAGAAGTCGGTTACACTCCTGCCATGCCCAGGATGGAGGACCACGAAGTCCACAAAGACATGTGGTGGCATTGGACAAAAAAAAAAAACACACACACACAAAGTAATTCGAGTGCGTAAAAGAGATTTATCATAAGTATCCTTGAAACGCGGTGATGACGGAAGATATAAATATTCAAAGACATCTGTAGGGCTGGCTGTAACCTACATTTGACATTACCGCAGGGAATGACAATATTCGTCCAGCAGTAAACAGTAGACCTTGTTTTCTTTTTATATGTTTAATGTTATACACTTTCCTTACAATTGCTTTCTACACATTGGTTTTATTTCCAGCTGCTGCATAAAGGTTAGTTTTTGTCCTCCTACATGCTCTTTACATTCTTAAGTGTTACATTGTAACACGTAACTTGTATTTTAACCTGAATAATTTTTAGTAATATTGTGCTCAAGTCTTCTGGAATACAGCAGCTTGTAGGTTGGTATATACTTACCGAATCTTAGTAATTAACCAACTCAATGCACAAATTATTGATTTATAATACGTTTATTATATGCCTCTACATGTTTCGAGCACTATGTGTTCATCAACAGTAGGTCAAAATTGTATTATACAGCATCTGGTATCGTCACACTCTGTAGGTGGCCGTCCCGTGCACTGGACGGCCACCTACAGAGTGTGACGATACCAGATGCTGTATAATACAATTTTGACCTCGTGTAGATGAACACATAGTGCTCGAAACATGTAGAGGCATATAATAAACTTATTATAAAACAAGACTTTGTGCATTAAGTTTGGTTACTAAGATTATACTGAGATGCACTGTCAGCAAAACATCAAAATACTTAACCGAATTTGCGGAGGAATTTGCTGCCGTCATGAAGATGGAGGCAGCAAGCTCCTCCGAAATTTGAGTGACTACGTACAAAACTGAAACTGGTCATATCTCAGAACACTTGAATCTTAGTTTAGCTGTTCCTTTGCAATACCTGTCATATGGGTAAGATGTAATTAAACACAGTATTTCGCTATAATGACGTGACTCAGGGGTGAGATGTTAGCTGCAGTAGTAAAAATAGTGTTTTCATAGCCCTTATGAAGCAGAAGAACTAGCCCAACAATCCCGAAATTTGAAGACAATACAAAGCCTCTGAAGGGAGAAATTAATTTTCGGGAACTTTGGAGAGATTTTCGGTCCAAACAACATTCCATTTATATCCACAGGTTACAAAATTAATTAAATTTAAAGTGACGTAATATGGTTCCAATATGGCACTAAACGAGGAAAACAAACTTTAAAATCTTGAATAATTAGAAGAAACTCATTAATATGTATACGTGCTGTATAACGAGTTGAGAGTAATTTTCCGATCGGATAACCGCTCATCAAGGGAGTTAGCTGGCGTGTAAACACAGACGAAGCGTGTAGATGAATGTCTTATACAGGCACGTCGTAATGAGGAATGATGCTAGCTGAGCCATTATCGCCGCCATCTTGATCCCATCATCCATACGGCGCACACGCTTTCTTTGTCCTTTGGTTCTGCAGATTGTTTACGTATTTTCTGTCGCTGAAATGTCCGTGCGGGATAGAGGTTCAAATGCCTACGTGCGTCGGGACCGAAAGGGCTGGAACCAATTTTATATTCTGAGGTCTAAGAGCTGTACTGATGAAAGTTCTAGCTTTTGGGGGTATGACGCCGTGTAGATTTGTGTTACGTACTAAAGTAACATTTCAAAGGTACAGTGGACTACACTGAAGATATAGGCAGTGAAGTGCCTGAAACGTTGGTACTTTATACAAATATATATGGCGTCATACCCCAGAAAACTGACCTTATGTACACAAGATATCAGCTCAAGATTACAAGAAGTTCTGAGCAGGAAACATAACTACTTGCGTATCGAAACAGGTTGTTTCGTGTTATCTGGGTCATTTCGTGAGTTATATAATTTTTATTATTATAGTTTTGTAAAAAACGTAGTTCTTACACACAAATTCTGTAGAAATTCAGTTTTTGTTGACACGACCTCAACGTTCTACACGGCTGCCGTGAGTGTAACTGTAGAATCACAGTTTAATGGTCTTGTATGATTATTATGTAACTCCATACTACATTTCACATTGTTCTTTCATTATTGTCATTAGGCCGAACCTTGTAGGAAAAGGGACAACAGCCATGTTATTATTGCATTCTACACAAATTGTACCGTAACCAATGTTATACCTTCTTCACAGTTCTGTTACCATAAATAATTTTATGACAAAAAATATGTTGCGCTAGTGTTGTTTGGGTCTCACAAGTTTGCTCCTCCGCCTTGCTGTTCTTAGTGATTTAAGGAAATTAAAAACACACTTGTGTGGTATCCTCCATTAGCATACCATTCATTCAAGGTTTCGTGAAAATCTGTCAAATGGTTCAGAAGTTACATGTACACAGCAAAATATGTAATTTACAACATAAGTATGTGTGAATAGCAATGTTTGGGCATTAGCGAGATTCAGAAATTTTTAGAATCTTTTATTCTTTTCCAAACTGACGTAGGATTAAACTGCGTAAATCCAGTATGTCTCATATGTACCTTACGGCAATACACACACTAATATGTCACAGCACAAAGAGATGAATTCCATTAAAAGTAATAGCAGCTGTGATGGACATTGTTATATGAGGTATACGTGATGCACACAACGTTACGGAAGCTGGCTTTGTTTCCGTTATAATGTAACAGCAATACTGTAAAACCAGCAACCAGTGAAATTTAGCAGAATGCTCTAATGAAACTTAAAACTACATAAATGAACAGTGAGGATTTTGCGCCCCATTATTATAAAATCGCACACGACAACATGAAAAGTTTGAGTTCACAATACTTTGTTAATAAAGAACAGTTTTCCAAACGTGAAACCACCGGATATGTAGCATAATTTGGTCATATGTGTGTCATGTCACGAACGTGATTATGCACGACCGCGGTCACGTTCCATCAACACCCACATTTGGCTGTATCTCCCCTCACAGGCGCTATCGGCGCCGCGCAGACAGGCTATGTGCATCCAGTCGGCTGCATTTGCAACTGAATTGTGTTTACTTTAGGCCGTCCCATCAATTGAGTGACATATCGTTTGTAAGCTGATATTAATATAGCTGATGCGTCCCGAAACGCGTGTCCGCAAATTTTCGCGACGGCGTTAACCCAATATTTCAATCACTGCGAGTATTGGCCTGTTATGTACTTCACTCACTGTACGTTGTGTGATAGGATTTGTGTATTCAGTTTCACAGTGAGGATCTGGGTCCTGTTTCCACGAAAGATAAACTATCGGTATGGGAATAATACTGAGCCAGGTGATTTAGACGAGAGGCTTCTACATCTGTATTTGTATCCGCTTGCTACGTGACACTTTACTTTATTTTCTTCGGCATGTACAAATAAATGTAGGAGCAGTACATTAGGGTAGACATAACCGCCTTGTAACACACCCGGCTTTATTCGAAATACGTAATCGTCTTAGCACACGATAGAATCTTCATGTCACATAAATTCTGAAGTGACTGTAGCGCTTGAATATGTAAGAGGCTCTTGGTCATAACACAGTGCTACTTTTATGGAACATTATAAGACCGAATGTGAATATCGGTATTGGCAGGAGATTAAATGTAATAATTTTACGTGTTTCAACGAATGTTATTATTACATAGCCCATGAAATATGATCAATTGATAGGTCAATGTTTTCTGAGATATTTCAGCCTGTAAATACTTTCAACATAGCAAATACTATACAGGATGTCAACCTAATACAGAATATTTAGAATAGGACAGTGAGTCTTTTGAACATCTTACAAAATATAAATCCGAAGTAATAGTTTAAATATTTGGGAACAACTTTAACAATCCAAAATTCTATTCGGGAAGAAATAAAGAGTAGACTGAGGTCAGGAAATGCTTGCTATCATTCGGTGCAGAATCTTTTGTCTTCCAGGT
>Ga0123352_10010688_pt1 | contig 14423 bp, 12 predicted proteins | sample TergutLab28metaG_FD_89700 | JGI IMG/M metagenome (GOLD analysis project Ga0123352, IMG submission 89700) | Labiotermes labralis P1 segment gut microbial communities from Petit-Saut dam, French Guiana - Lab288 P1 | ecosystem: Host-associated > Arthropoda: Insects > Digestive system > Gut ... | reverse complement strand
GGGGGAGGGAGGAGGAGGAGTGGTGCTGGAATTGGAAACTACCCACTTTCCTTCCTTTTTAGGGCTAGTTGGCATTTAAAATTATGCTCAAAATTTGCAATCCCCAACAGGTTGATGATAATCATATTCTTGATTCAGATTATTATTAGCCAATATTAATACCACTATAGACATTGGTTTATCTGTCTGTAATACAAGTAACAGAGTATAGTGGCTATCTGGCAAACATGCATAAAGAAGGGCCTTGTTCTGTGTGTAGTTACTGCTTTGATTGCTGGCTTGCCTGATCATTAACCCATGATGCTAAGGCGAGTTGGCATTGTGAAATTCGTGTTTAAATCTGTACTCTGCAAGATTCCCTTCATGTTGTAGGTATATAAATTGACAATGGAGAACTAAGTGTTTTATATGGATCTTAAACGTCAGACAAAAATGAGGAGAAAGTTTTGCAAAGTTCACATCTCCACAGAAATATTATGCAATATGTTGTCAATTAAACAACAATGGCTGGTGTATTAATAGACAAAAATTAAAATGGAATAGTCAAGTTTTAATAGAAGAATGGTAGAATATTCTTTGGGGCCACGTGACCCAGTAGTCACACAATTTCTGTACCTACTATTTTCAGTCCACTCATGACAATGAATTTAACGCTGAGTTGATGGCAGTTTGTTGAGACAATGCACTACAAACTGAAAGGTTGCAGCCTTGATTCCCAATGGTGTCACCGGAATTCTTCATTGACATAATCCTTCCAGCTGCACTATGGCCCTGAGTTTTGACGCAGCCTCCAACAGAAATGAGTACCACGAATATTTCCTGGGAAGTAAAGTGGCCATTGTGTTGGACTGACAAACTTACCACCTTCACATGCCGAGTGTCTTGAAATCTGGGAGCCTCAACCTCCAGGAACACTCAGGCCTCTCCAGGCCACATAGGGATTGCTTTACCTCTAGATAAAACTGAATGTCTACTGATTCAGTCCACATATGGAAAAGTAACTCAAGAAATTATTCTTTTGAAGGGAAGCATATATGTAGAAAATGGCTACAGCATGTGTAACAGATTCTGTTCATGTGAATGAGGATGGGGAACATTTTCAATACCTCATGTGATGTATGCGAGTTAACTTCAATGAATGTTATTTCTGTGGTCTCACTTCAATTGCTGTAATAGAAAAGTATGCAAATGTGTCAGCAACTGCATACAGTGCAATTGTGATGACCTGACACAACCACCAGACAGCTTCTCTGTATAATTACACAGAACAGGGGAATATGACTGAGGGAAGTTCTTAAGATAAATGACTTTCACACTGTCGTAAAATCTATGCACTGCTTTCATTGAAAGCAATGGCTACCTTCAGCATTACTAAATAAAAATAAATTTCTTCTTGAAAAAGTAACTTGTGAAGAACTAATGATGAAACAAACCACTTACAAAGAAGTACTGAAAAAATGAAACCATGTATATGGTTTATGAAAGAAAGACAAGTATCATTATTATCCAACATAGCCCTTCTTTCAAATATTCAGTTATGTAACACATTATAGGCATCATGGCTATGAAATGATTACAAACATTATACTTTTACAGTAGTATCATGTATGTAGCTGTATGTAAATGGATGCAGTCAATACAGTTCCTGAAATTTACACACTTAACTATGTTTTGAAGCAAGCAGTTAACACTTCTACAGCACTAAATATATATGGACTGTTCCCACACTGAAGAGCATAAGGAAGTGATCATACAAATATACAACTGAATATGGCTGAAATAATCAGAATGCTACAAGTTTCTTGTGTTCCTAACATCATTACAAGCTGATGATTAATTTTATGAAACAGGCACAAAATAATCTCATTATATCATACTTATTTACATGGTATGGAGCACCAGTATCATAGGCAAATAGACAGATGATGATGACAATGATCAACAACTGTGCAAACAGGGAATTAACTATGAATTTTATTGGATATTAATGAACAAATTCTGGTATATATCCTCATACTGGCAGCCTGTGAAAAAGTGATGATATCTACGTCAGGTATGTTTTCTAATTATGTGCTCAGCAGCGCACTGTGGTGGTAATGGATGTGACTAAATCTGTACAAAAATTGGTATGAAAATATTTGGTATTCCTACGGGTACAGTCAGTTTGACCTATACTAGGACATGCCGGTCATGCTGCAAGAGCCTGACATTTATATATAACAGACACAGCACCAATTTTATTGTCATATCATGGCATCCACTTGTTAACCGAATTATAGTTTCATGACATTTACTTGACATATCAGTAACCTTAATTAGAAATGGAATAAGAATATGAAATTCAACTTGAAAGAATTCTGATGACAATATACACAGTCATGAATGAGTTATTAATGAAACTGTTTTCAAACAAATTTTATGTGTGTAACTCATTGGTGATTACATGCTACTTAAGAGACTAGAAAATCATACATATGCTTGTCGTAATGTTTGTACATTCATGACGAAAAACACGATATTTTAAAACAAAAACTGTCTCTCTACCAAAGCCAAATGGAAGCAAAATAAGAATGACATGCTGTCCCGCATTAGCAAATCCTCATTTAAAGCTGTCCCTGTGCATGCCGTGAGGGCATGCGGGGGGAGTGGAGGTACAGCTCCACTACAGTGCTAAATGGAGATCAGCAGTCAACTTTGCATACACTGGCCACTTGACCCCTGCAAAAGAACCCAGTACCCATTGAATTGAAGGCCAGGCAGTCCCCAGAGCTGGTATGGGATCCCTTTTTGGAGAAGAGAAAAATTTCTTGTACCTGCTGGGATTTGCACCCTGTACCATACAGCCTGTAGCATAGTTACTATACTGATTATAGTACCCCAGCTCCATACCCTCATATACAAGAATAAAAGTGTCACCTAATTCCATGAGGCAGAGTTTGTCTTGAGAAGCTTACATAGTTGAGAAATTCTATGCATTTTTATGGAACCAAATGTTCATTGCCCTCATTAAGCACCTGCCACTAGTTGCCATCCCAGACCAGATGAAATATATTCTACACCCTTCAGTCTAGTACTTTTCAACACAGGTATTATGCCCAATTGTGGGAATGCATGACTCACCCATCAGAACTTTACATTATGTATGCCTATTAAAAAACACATTATTTTAATTAAATACCAAAAACCTGGTATAACACCTGTGTGTTACAAAATCATTACGACACGCATTCCAATGCTGACACTGGTGTCATCACAGTCAGGCATGCTCAAGCCAATTTTACATACATGGGGGTAGAAAATGTTACTGACCTACTAGATCTGGTGTGATTTCTACCACTCCATCATATTTGACATTATGTAAAATTAAAGTCTGTCTCTGATCATGTGTTACAACTTCTCTCTGGAACCCCTTGCATTGCCATTCTTTAATTTTTTAATATAGTATACAACTTGTAATGTCAGAACTTGTCTCCAAGTTGCAGTGGCATGTACCTTGCTATTGTTTATATGTACACACCACAGTTTTCCACTGTTCACTAAGAACACACTTCTGTATTCACTTTGTCATTAAGACACTCCCTGTTATGTCCATATACCACACTTCGCTATTACAATGAAAATATTGTTACTACTGGGTGGCACCTTCATTATATATTGAGTAGTGTTCTGTTGTACATTTCTTGTATTTCTGTTGCACTGGCCCTCTGTTGGGTCCTTTCTACTGGTTACAGTCCATTTCCTTTTTTTCTCAGTGTTTGAATTACATACTTCTCTTCATGTTGTACAATAATTATGTTTATACTGTTGCTGAAATGTTGTATGGATGTAGATTGCATGTTTCAGAGGCCATGTCTGTTGGTATTTAAAGAATATATTGTGTCACCAATTCAAATCTTATTTAAACAATGTAACATTTTCACCTTTGGCGAATGAACTGGACTTACATCTGACCCTGCTGTGAGCTATGCAGACTGCAAATTAATTGTTACTGGCACTCTTGTATAGAAAACAGACAACCAATAATGTCTTGACTACACATCATATACTGGAGAAAATAGTTTTGTGAATACTACTATGATATGATTTACGTAACTGACACCTCCACTGCAAAAACAAATTTTGATTATCAGTACAGTCAATAGACTTTTTTAAATGAGAATCCAGGGTGTCATAGAAAACTAATACTTTTTTTTCTTAAAATTTCCATTCTGTGCAGTATTATTCAATTGTTACGATGTGACCAACATAGGCATACACTTTGTTAGAATTACAGCGTTTTCATACGCAAAATCCTTCCTGTTTCGGGCCTTACTGGCTGACCATCAGGGAGTGCACAACTGTGTAAGAATCGTCCAACTCTTCTTCATTCTCAGAAAGTATAAGTGTCACAAGTTCATCAATATATGAATATAGAGATTGATAAGGTCACAATAAATTGGGCAGCCTGATGATTGGCCAATAAGGCCTGAAACATGTAGGAGTTTGCATATTAAAACATTATTGTAATTCTCATAATGTGTGTGCATTTGTTCGTCACATTATAATAATTGTTCAAGAGTATTACAACAAAAGACCAAATTGAAACAATTTTTTTGCTATCGTCATCCAGCGTCAAATTTAACACCACATTCCATGCTCTTTCAAAAATGAATATAAAGTAGTTTATGTGTATTGGACTGTGCATCATTGTGATAGTTGAAGAATAAGAGACCAACGTGATGTCACTTGTTATTGTGTTTTATTTTACTTCTTCTATGCTTAACATGTTTTGGACATTAATACATCCATCATCAGGAGCCTGCGACTTTTTCTATTGAATCACCACATTGGTTGTGTGTTCTTGTTTCGATGTGTGTTGGAGTTTTGGTATCCATGTAGCAGGCTTCAGCCTGCTACATGGATACCATGCCAACCCAACCACACCAAAACTCCAACACACATCGAAACAAGAACACACGACCAATGTGGTGATTCAATAGAAAAAGTCGCAGGCTCCTGATGATGGATGTATTAATGTCTGAAACATGTTGAGCATAGAAGAAGTGAAATAAAACACAATAACAAGTGAATATAAAGTAGTTTATGCATATGAGATCTAACATTCACACAACTTCAATTATGATGAACACTGACTTCATGGATATGATATCATGCATTCTGGCTGAAATTAACCAACTTTTCAGAGGTGAATATTGCCTTTATTTTCAGAGTACACATTATACGTACTTCAGATGAAGGCAGTAGCTTCCTTTGAGACATTGATAAATTTATACCAGGCATTGTGATGCAAAATCCTTCACAATGTCATTTTTCATAGTTTATCATTACCATCACAACACAAAACAGGCAAGTTTGGAGAAATTTCAGGATGCTATTTAAGTCATTCCAAAGCACTGGCAAATTCTAAGATGTCTCATGATCTACAATTTGGAGAAAATGCGTATGTAAATGTAAGTATAATCTCTCCTCCAATAATACATTACTTCATTAGCAGTCTTTAATGCCAGTTGAGAACTCTAAAGGATCTCATGTCTCATTTCAGGATGAAATTAATCCCTAGATTTATGAGTGGGCTTTATCAGATTTTTTCCCCCAAAATGGAGAGAAATAGCTTCAAAGTTTGCACACAAACACACACATTTAAGCTATTTCATAATACCTTTATCAGTTGACCTTGGTCCTGGAATCTCTGTATTACAAAACAAAAATGGCTCCCCATAATAACTTTTGAATAATTTTAATTTTTGTTATTAGTAAATGGGCTAGTCCCTCCTACTTTATCAGTTTTTATAATTATCTTTTTTAGAATGAAAAAAAGGGGGCAAAGGCCTGGCTTACCGTGTTCTTTCCAATTTCTGCATTGATGCTCATCACAGAATGGTGAGTTTTTAAACATTCATAGCATACTTTTTACATGTTAGGCCTTGTGTTTCGCTTACGAGCTTTGTGAGATTATCACCATTTATAGTCAGGCCTACTTCATCCAATAAAAGGCACACTAAAACTGCAATAACAGATGTGCTCTTTATTTGCATATGACTAAGCTGATGCTATTTTATAAAACCTAAAATTGCATACATTTTTCTTATAAATATTTATTTCACACTAAGTTGCTCATATTCTTGATGTACCTACACATCACTCAGGTGTCTATCCACATGAAACCACACATATTTTAATGCTACAACTAGCACTTCAAAATACATGTGGTGAAACGGTCGCTGAAAATACTTGTGCTTCATGGCAGTAATAATAGGCATTTTTTACAAAATAAAATTTTAAAGTTAACTATATATCAACAACCCACATACATTTTCAATGTCATATGACTTTCTCAGCTAAAAAACCTATGCTTGACAAGTGGCACATTGCCTACTCCAGCAGTCTTGAGATGTTACCTGCAATTTTCCACGCTGGAAAAAATTGATTAACTATAAATTATAGTCAACCAGTCAAAGATGTTATATGCAGCATGTCATGTTGCATACTTATGCTTATTGGTGCCTGTTTTAAGTACCAGAGTTCAGAATTTGCTGTCTACATGTCTGAGGTCCAGCAATTTAATGGTGTACAAGAATACAGTTACTACTCATATGACTTATGATGAACGGTTACACATAAAATGTATATGTAATGCATTGAATAAAGTGTGTGTGTATTGATACACTGCGTGAAATTCCTTTTTTATGCAATTTTTGTGTCCCTCAGTTTCTGTCCTGTTTGATGGCTCTGAAACCAGTCACATAATGCAAGCTTGCAGTGAAATAGCAAACACATACAAAACCTGATGAAGAATTTTTGACATTTTGCTGACCATGCATTACATTACACAGCCTCTGGTATCATCACACTGAAACAAGTGAGTGGTCTAATTTTAGTAATTTTAGACCACTCACTTGTTTCAGTGTGATGATACCAGAGGCTGTGTAATGCTATTTTGACCTCCTGATGATGAGCACATGTGCTTGATACATGTAGAGGCATGAAATAAACTTATTGTAAAACAGAAATTTTTTGCATCAAGTTGGTTAATTACTGAGATAAATAAACTGATGAAGAATGTTTAATATCCGAAAGCCTTTATTCAACAAAAATAAAATATTATTTGAGATGAATATGTAATCGTTTTAGGAATGCTGTCTTATCATAATGTTATTAAAAGCCAGCAATGCATGAGTTCAGGCTTTCACCATGAAGTAGCTGAGAACTGCGCTCTTCTGGGTTCTTACAGAGTGGGTAATGGTAATTTCTTACTATTTCAGGACAACCTTTCAGTCCCACCCTCAAGGTGGGACTGACAGGTTGTCCTGAAATGGCTGTAAGAAATTACCACTTCTCACTGTGTAACAACCCAGAAGAGTGCATTTCTCAAAGACCAGCAATATTTTCCATCCAGTCATCTCTTTTTCAGTAACAACTGCATTTGAGTTGAGGACAAATACACAGACACGCAAAACTGCAACAGTGTAACAAGTACCATTAAAAAAATCCATTAAATAAGGGTATTTGATAAGTGTCATGTTTAAACAACTGTACGTAATCTAGCTGAGAGCTAATCAGAAACCAAACATCCTCCGAAAATGATAAAATATATGCCTCATTCAGAAAATACCATGATTTCACGCTTAAAAGCAGTTAATTATTCCAAAGATAATTAGTTAAAGTTCTCTAATACATCTCTGTTGCAGAACGTACTTCAACACTATAAAACAAAAAGAAACGAGAGCATGGTCGAATCTGTATTGTAATAAAAATACTCATGTCTAACCAGCTGTAATTTAATGTTCTGAAAGTTACCGATATCAGTGTTTGTATTTGGTGGTATGTTGGCTTCTTTATTTTGTGTACGTTGGATTCTTTATTTTTTTTTAAGGCAGAAAGAGGGCTAAAAATGGGTTCGCAGTCATTGTAACTTCACAAGTACTGCTATAGTTTCTTCCAAAACAAAGCACTGTCAAGCACATAAAATTTACTTATCTACTGATAAAACACCAGGCTGAAAACTTACTTAGCCACATCAGGGAATAAGTATAGTACGAAATCTGGCAAATTTGCAGTGTCAGCAACTTTCCAAAACAAAACATTCAGTATTCTTTATATACAGTGTATATATATATATATAAAATTACATCAAAACAGTTCCCCCGCTGAGAACAACTAAATGGTACATGTCCGAATGAAAAACTACACTGTCTAAAAGTTTCGGTTGGAGTAATCTTTAAGTACATTGTCCTCAGATGGTGGTCACAGTACCATATTCTTGGGTTATAAAGAAGACTGTTTATGGTAGGGGGCAACACATTCAATGCAAATCTTTTGTGTATTTTACAATGGCTAACAAAATTCAGGAACAAGAGAATACAGAAGAATGTTATATAAATACCATTTTCAGCTAAAAAAAAGTCACAAACTACTGTACCTGTTGAACACAACTTGCATTTTAGTGGCATAAAACCTGGCTCCATGTACACATTTCGGCTTTCAACATGCCATCATCAGTTTGTGTGTAAGAAAACAGAAAGATACAAATTTATGACTGTGATTGTGTTGCTCAAGGTTCAGAACACAGTTGAAAAATTTGTAACTTTTTATCTTCTTATGCACAGCCCAATAATGGATTACTGAAAGCTGAAATATGTCATGTAGCTGTGTCTTGTAACACGAAAATACAAGTTGTGTTTGACAGATACAACAGTTGATTTTACTGTTCATAACAAAACAGGATGAAACACCTTAAGATTCTTTGGCTATACATGGCTTGCCGATTTGTCACTTTCTCCCCACGTAACCACTGAAGCCAGATGCTGTTTACTGTACAATTTTCTATCCATGGATACAGGTATTTGATTTGATGGGGTTCCACCTATTGTTAGATTCACATTCTGATAGAGGTTACTGTTAGCTGTGTTATTGTTTGGCTTGTGAAGAAGGCTGACTGGGGAGGAATTCAGATCCTGTCTCTGATGTGGTGGATGGACTAGTAATGTATAATCACTGGGATGACTATGCAAGCAAGGTTTCCCTGCTAAGTTCAACTTAGCGTTTGTTTCATTTTTTTCACACTGTGGTCCCTTGACACTTCCCATTTTAGTCTGAGTGAGTGCATTATCAGGACGCATAAGCATAACACACTGAGATGTTGGTACCACAGTGTTACAATTTGTTGATGTAGATTCATTGTGATGCTGCAGAAGGAGTGGCACTTTCTTGGAAGACGTGTTATCACGGTTCTGAAGATTATATTGGTTAGGCTTCCTAGCTGTGTGAACAGTTGTCGGTGGAAAGATGCTGCCTCCATGTTTACCACCGTGAATAAAGCTCTGTTCGATACTATCTCTGCGAAGAATCTTAACAGCAAGAACTATGAGAATGAAGAGAATCAGGGTTCCACAGATTGGAACTGCAATAGTTGCAGCTTTAAACCAGACTTCATTGTTGCTGTAGCTTGCTGGAGTTTGTGTTGCTCCATTGAGATAAAGTCGGTCTTCACTTGTGTTCAATATGGAACCTGCAACAATGCAAAACAATATTTAACACTGTGATAAGTAAAGGATTTTTGTACTGAACCTTTTCTGAGTGCAGAGTTATGCAAGACTATCAGGGAACATTCAAACTGGAGTACTGCAGTTTCAACAAATTCTGTGTGGAATTTGTAAAAATCTGTTCACATTTTGAACCTGTGTTGGAGCAATATCCCCAAATAAACAGTTGGATTACATGGGGATAAAAATATGAATATCTGTGGGAAATGTGATTTTGGAGCCCATGCCATACTGGAGATCACATGATGGAGTCGACATTTTGCGATGTCCAGAACACGATGATGGAAAAAACCAGCATGAATGACAAACGTGACACGTGGGAACTGCAAATGGTGTAAATCACATACTGGTGTCCCAGCTCTTCAAAAACATCCTTAATATGCAAAAGCCTGCAAAACGATGGGTCATGTCTCACTTCCCCAGGTAGTACAAGAGTCACTGTTATACACTTTCCTGATCTACACTTGCATTGCCACCACAGTGAAGGAGTACATTCCTTCATCACATCACAGATGTACTCGAAACAGGTCTTGTCGTACAGGCCCAGGTCTGACATGACAAATGAATGGCATGGTATACAGGTTATAATCTAAATAAATGTTGCCAAGACCCAAGTAATTTGAAGAGGGGTTAAGCCAACCATCAAGCAGCTTCACAGGACCAAACTGTCAACACACATCTTTTTTGTAAGTTCACTGGACATTGTCTACATAAAGCACTTCCTCACAGATGGTAATAGTTTTATGTGCCCACATAAATTTTACAGCATAATAATGCATGTCCAAGTGACTGTCCACATAAAAGATACTTCTGGTAGTGGAAATGTGACATTCTTCCACACCTAGTATATTGATTGAACATGGACCCTCATGACTTCAGTCTCTTGAATATGAAGGGGCCTCTCTGGTGGAAGTGGAAAAACATGATGCAAGAACATCATAAACATTTATGGGGTTGACAGCATGTGTCCACTGATGGCACCCAACACCTTCAACCTGTGTGCAAGTTCACTCAATTTTTCTGTTGGTAAGGCATGCATATAAAAGTTATAATATAACCTCACATTCAAATAATTACTTACATTTCACCTATGTTGTAACTATATTCTTTCTAGTCCTTGTATTTCAATTACCTCATGTCTGTGCTGTCCAGGATGATTGACAGTTCCATTTATTACATTACTAAACACGGAATAAGGTGATAAATCTTGCGTTGACTGCTCTTCTAATGTAGCTACAGAGGAATGGTAGAGCTAATTAAGAACTAACTTTAAATTAGGGACAAGTATTAAGAAATACACTAATATTTGCAGATGACAAAGTCAATTTGCATAGAATTACTTCTGAATAACACCTGGCTGATCAGCTGACAACCTGGTTCACTTGATGGGCTAAGATAGCTGTCCCACGTCTAAGATAAAAAATCATGATAATCGCACTGCTGAAGAAATTACCAACTTTAATTACTTAGATTTTAAAGTAACATACATAAAACAAGATTTTAAAAAAAATATACAAATTTCACTATTTGGACCGAGGAGGGACGAGGTAACAGGGGGACTGGAGGAGATTGCATAACGAGGAGCTAAATGATTTGTACTGCTCACCCAATATTGTGCGGGTGATAAAACCGAGAAGAATAAGATGGGCTGGGCATGTGGCATGTAAGGGTGAGGAGAGGGGGGGGGGTGTATAGGATCTTGGTGGGAAAACCGGAGGGAAAGAGACCACTGGGGAGACCTAGGCATAGATGGATGGATAACATTAGGATGGATCTCCAGGAGGTGGGATGTGGGTATATGGACTGGATTGGGCTGGCCCAGGATAGAGACAGGTGGCGGACACTTGTGAGTGCGGTAATGAACCTTCGGGTTCCATGAAATGCGGGGAATATCTCGACTAGCTGCAAGCCAGTTAGCTTCTCAAGAAGGACTCTGCACCATGGAGTAAGTAAGTAAGTACAAATTTCACTGAACATGCTGCTCAGCCCTACATAAGAGCAATGCACTGTGTGCATCACAGCTATCAACCTGTTAATGTTGTCTAAGGAAATAATTAATATATATCCCAAAAATCACACAAAATACATACACACTGTGTGTGTATGTGTGTGGAAAATGGAAGAGATGTTGCAGGCTAAAGGCCACGAGGATAAAAAATAGGCAGTAAGTTACACTCAGAGGCACATTTTAAAAAATATTATTAAAAAAAAATTAATGTAACATTTACACCTACTCTGTTTTCTCACAATGATAGACTGTGATGTAGGGTATAACACAGAAGTGCTCAGACATTTAGGGACATGGCCTTATTTCACTTAGGTTAAACCTGGAAGATGCCTTAGATATGTGCTGACATACATTCACTAGCTTTGTCTCTGTCAAAATGTGAATAAACTTCAATAGTATAAAGAGAAGTCTGAATCGTGGGCCACACACCTGAAGCAAGATATTATGGTAGGCTTGGGTCAGATGCACAGTAATCAGTTCAAAGACAGTTGAACAGCTAGGTTTTTGACTAGCAGGATGAGTAATAACAACAGCCACCTGCTGGAGGAATATTTTGCTTGGAATTCCAATAGAGATCTCAGTTTAATGTAATAATTTTAAAAGTAAACATCTAAATATTTCTACATGTAACATAACTCACTACTATTCTATATTACTTTTGATTTGAATTTTTACCTCTTAGGTATATTTATATAAATACACATAAATCTAGATGTAGTGACAAATTCAACTTACAATTTATCTTGAAATGTTGTACTGTTATTTATTATATTATAGTGTGTGAATGTCCATATATTATAAGATGTGTTGTAAACTGTAATCTGTAGTTGACATGTCCAGTGTTATATATGTGACTGAATGGATGAACAAATAAACCAAACCAAATCAAACCAAACTCAAGAGAGAAATTACAAACTTTACAAAAATCACAATTTTTTTTTAATTTCCTTTTATTTGTCTCAATAACTTAAAAATTTCTGAGGGCAAAAAATCATATTTTTTCATTTAAAATATTCATTTTGACGCCCATTGGACTCTGCTGCCTGCGGTGGCTGCACCACTTGTCCTACACATGTCACACCCCCAGTCACAAACAACAAGGTACAAAACAAACAGCCTTGGCCTGAGAGGTCATACATGTTGCAGCAAAAGAGGAACACAGGCAGTTGCATAGATATTTTTCTTTGTAGCATGCGCAATGTTAATGAAGCTGCTAATTTCAATAACTTAGCAATTTTTCATAACTCTTTTCCTTGGATGAGTAATTGTCTTCTGAGCTGAAACAGAAACAGTCAACTGTATCAGCTCATGTACTGTAAGTGGAGAGGTAGAACATCTTGCAAATAAGATGTAACAAGGACACAAGGCCTCAAACATAGAACAGCAACTCTCCATTCCTATTTTCTGGGAACCGTCAATATTATAAATTACACACAGACTTTCAAAATAAACATGCCACTACCATGAATATTAAGATAATTTAATCCCCCGCACTGATGGCAGAAAAATGTGTGCGTTGTGTTAACAAGTATTAAACCCTTTATCAGAATATGGATGTAAGGGAAACCTTTTATCCCTTAAAAAGTAAATAATACATCACTTCCAAGCATTCCTTCTCTAACTATAACAATTTTTCCAGTGTTACATTGATTACTTATTCTTAAGTCATTTTTGCCAATTTACTCCATTCTCAGGTGTTAGATTCTTCTGCTTTGTCACTCTTTTGACTTCTCTTTCACACTCCATCTGGAACTTTGCTAAAGGAACAGGGCTCCTTTAACTTAGTACAGAACATGTGGCACAAAGGGCCTGTCTTAAGGCCTAGGTGCATCAGGCCCAGAAGGGCTCGAACCCAAATACCATTCAATTCAATTCAATTCAATTCAATTCAATTCCCTTTCCCACTTCATTCCCGGTCTTCCTCTTCTTTTTCTTCCTTCTGGTAACCAGGTCAATATTCGCCAAGGCCATCTGTTAAACTCCCATGCATAATTTGTGTCCATACCATTTTAACATGTTATTTTCAACTGTTTACAGAACTGTTTGTGTTACTCCTGTTTTGTTCCTAATTACTTCATTTCTTACTTTTAATGGTTTTAACGTTCTTGCAGTGCTTTTCAAAAAATTTATTTCTGTACTTAACATCTTCGTCTTGAATCTGTAATCCACTGTCAAAATTTTCACAATTGTAGCTTAAAATGCTTTCCACCACTGTGTAAAATATTCATTTCTTTGTAATATGTGGGTACTGTATGTATATTACATCTATGCAATTAATGAATAAATGTTGATTAAACGTGGCATTGACAGCCTGTACATAAAGCTCCATTTTGGTTTGTATGTACCCATGAAAACCTGTATCACCTGCAGCTCCAAGGAAACTTATTTTCTCGATTTATAGTTGGAAGTGTGCTGCTGAAGTTGTCCCAATACAAGCCATGAAGGCATATGTGGGAGTCGAGGTACAGCTCCACATAGTCTTAACCTTGGTACTTTGGTAAAAACCCACTTTTGGAAAAAACTGTTAAGAGGTTAGACTGGCTTCTCTCTCATCAGCCTATCAAACCCTGACTTTGTGGTTGCTGGGAAAGTGTTTCTTAACAATTGCATGGACTCCATAGCCTACTCACTATACTGACTGAACTACCATGGCTCCCATGGCAATAATGATAAGACAACACAACATGTAAAAGTGGTTAGGCTTTATGGCTTAATGTCATACCATATCATTAAAATAAACAGTTGTTACCGGGGGGGGGGGGGTGGGAAGGAACATAAAAATGATACGGTAAGAAATTCTTCTGTATAAAATAAAAAAAGATGGAAAGAAATTAGAGGACTGTGATGAAAAAGTAAAAAGCTTATGGTAAGCG
>Ga0123352_10010687_pt1 | contig 14423 bp, 6 predicted proteins | sample TergutLab28metaG_FD_89700 | JGI IMG/M metagenome (GOLD analysis project Ga0123352, IMG submission 89700) | Labiotermes labralis P1 segment gut microbial communities from Petit-Saut dam, French Guiana - Lab288 P1 | ecosystem: Host-associated > Arthropoda: Insects > Digestive system > Gut ... | reverse complement strand
GCTCACGAGGCTGAGTGGACCCCGTTCCAGACCCACTACTACTCAGAAAATCTGGTAGCGCTGGGGATCGAACCCGGGACCTCTGTATCTGTAGCCAGAAACTCTGACCACTAGACCACAGAGACGGTCTTGTACCAAAAGGACCCAAAAATACATTTGCCCGACAACTTCAGGTGTACGTCCACATTACCGAACTTAATCGAAGGCTGGGCGTTTGGACAGTGAAAATGTTCCAAGGATCGATTAACTGTACGCACGTTGCCCAAAGATCGCCTTGAGGCCTAGGGTGCATTTTTAACAGTGTGTAGGTACATGATAAACCTCTCTTGTCTTATCAGGAGAGACAAAGAGAGTGGAATAGAAAGAGGTGTTTATTTATTGACGCTGTCAATTGCTAAGGATGCGACGTAAGTGATAAACGAGTATGGAGCGTTCATTGAATGACAATGAAAGGGGCAAATCGAAGTACTCGGAGGAAAAAGTGACCCATTTGCCACTTCGTCCTTAAAAAATCCCACGTGTCCTGGTTTGGGTCGAACCCAGGCCTCCCATAGTGTATATCCTGTCGTGAAGTTACATTTTGAGGGAACATCTGGGGTGATTTTTGTTGATGGTTTACATCTGTCCCTGCAGATGAAATTATAACTAGAAATGGTGTTCGCTGCTCCGTTGGCAGGGCTACGTGGACTGGAGGAACCGGAGCAAATGTTGCAGGAAGAGGAAGGGAGCTGACGTTTGTGCCTCAAGAGAGTATTTTTTTATGCGACAGCTGTAGGCTGACTGCACGAGATGCAATGTGGGAGACGATCCTTTCTGTGTGGGTGGATGTTGAGTTTAGAGACCCTCCTGCTGAGTCGTCTGGATGCTGCCGGATTAGCCCAGGGTTGTAGGAAACTCTACTCTGCAAATTAAATGCTGAAACTGGTCCATAAATAGAGCCTGCACAGTTCACATCGCCACACTTCCGTCGTGAATAAAGATGAAGGGTGTATGGGAAAAACTGCTTGACGTAGAGCTTCGTATTTGTAATAGTATTTAGAGTTAGAACCAATTAATTCATAAGGAGACGGGGGAAACGCGTGCGGATATAGGCGACATAGTAATTCTGAAACCCGGTTTAAGGAGAGCACGAGCATGATAGCTCATTCGCTATAGTGAGAGCCTACAGACTAGAAGGATGGTGTTCGACTCTCGACAGGGGCAAGAATTCCTCTCTTCACGCCATTTCCGTACCTGCTGTTGGGCTTCCTGTCCAGTGGATGCCGGAGGCTCTTTTCCAGAGGGTAGAGCCACCGAAATGGTAGGGTAGCCACTTCCTGTGGCTGATGCTGAGGGTAAGAATGCGTGGAGTGGTACCTCCATTTACCCTTAACTTAGTTTTTGGGGTGACGTGTTTATTTACGAACGGGGACAACACCATCATTTTGCCCAGACAGAAGAACGCTTTGGAATAGTATGTAGAGAGGGGAAGGTAATATTAACATGTATCATAGGTCCTTAAATCGATTGTGAAAATGAGCTGGTGTTGAATTAGATGAAGTACAGTTCAGTGACCAGTTTTGTGATAACGGTAATGAACATTCTGGTTTCGTAAGAAGGGGAACTTCTTGATCAGCTACATGCAACTACGAAACTCAACTCTCTGCCAGGTGTGTGTAAATATTTCACTTCTGTTGCTGTTAGTAAGCAGATGGTGTTGGAGTAAGATTCTTATAGACCGAAAATTTCCTTAGTTGTAGAGAAAATAAGCTTAAGAAATATTGGTTATAATAGTCGCAGTTGATATAGAATTTGCGATTCCAGAAGAGAGAGAAATGTCCGTCTCTTTTACTGTGTGACCTGATTTTTATGTTGTGTTGAAGAGTTCAGACGACACGTAGTGAAGATACGCAAAAGTGTAACTTTAGTCACTGCTTTCCTGATTGTGAAGACAGCGTGTTCTCCGAAATATCCGTCGCCTACCAGACTACACGGATACCACGATCCGAGTTTTGATATGTACAGTCCCTGCAAGTGTGAACTGTGAGCAAGTTTAATGTACAAGACGTTTCTTTTATGTGGACTGTATCTAGTATTTTGTTTGTGGTTCGCAGGATTTGTAATGAGCCTCTTAGAGCAAGTTTTCAGTGTCAAATACTGTTCCTGCCCACATACTTGGTGCAATAGTGTCGTCAGGCAGTAAGGCAAGAATAAAATGAACATCCTGTGATTTGATTACTTTTGGTGTAGGTCTGGCATGTGTTGATAAGGATTTCGTGCAGCGTGTTGCCTAGGTGACCGGGAGTATTGATGCGTGGCGTTTGCAGCGCAATAGTAGCACATCGGACGTGCAGTAATGCCCTGGAATATGATGCTGCGTCCAACGGGTAGTCGGAAGGCGACGCTTCGAGGCAACGTAATGACCGAATCTTCAGGTTCCGAAATCTGCTAGGACGTTTCTACCACCGAAGAAAGAACGCTGCGTTGTCTCGAAACGTTGGTTTGTCGTTTCCATTCACTTAGCGTCATATACACACACAGAGACACGAATTCTCAGCTACAACCCTGCAACCCGCAAGCCATTGTCTTACTGGGATTGGTTTTCTTCCTGGACGCCTCAGCTCTTAATGACTTTAAGGGCTGATCCCAATGCACCGAATGCTTTGACGTCTTTTAAGGAGTGTGCGAAACGCAAGAGACATTTGCGCAACCATAAATGCACGCTTTAAATCCCACGGAAGTTCTTTTGTACGTACATCGAAAGGCTGTTAATAGCAGTCGAACTTTAAAAGTGTAACGCCTCATAATTTTCGATACATCTTCAGATAATAAATCCCAGATAATCACTTCCCCGGTTACCGCAGGTTTGCTTTCCTTTTTACCTACTTCTGTTCAGAGGTGACGGAACGAAATATCGTTAATAAATAAATTACGCCGTTCTTTTCAAGGGCTGTTTAAGACGGAGTGTTTGGATTGAAGTGAATTTGGGGAAGATTTTGTTCTCTTAATACACGACGAAGAATTGTTGTAGGACCTTGAAATGTTGACAGTAGACCACGAGCTTCTGAACACAGCCTAGGTTGTCAACTGATACGGGGTGAACAGAACGAGGAACTGTATCTCGCGTACGGAGCATTAGGTGTCCTTTGAAATAAACTGAAACGCGGAACAACTACTACAATTACAACATGCGCCTGTAATGTTAACACTACAAACGGAAGTTCAGTTCGTGTCATTTGGTATCTTCCCTTTTTTGGTACCCGTTTGCATGAAATAACTAGCGTGCAGTTTTTTTCTTAGTCAAAGTCAACGGCCCCCGCTTTCATAATAAGTGGGCATAGGCATAAATTGGGTGGGGGGCAAGGGAGGGAATTCCCCCTCCCCCAATATTTTTTCTACCTAAGAATTTTTCGGCTGCTGAGTTAACAAATGCAAATAAAAAACAGGGCGAGAGTCGGAGAAAGGGTGTATGTGTGTATGTTAAGGACCGGTTCAAACTAAGCCTTCCCCTCTTTCTAACTTGACTCCTAATACGCATGGTCGATTTTGCCCCTCTCCCCATTCCTGTTAGCCAAATTACGCCTATGAAAGTAGGTCATGATGTTAAAAGGCCACAGTTCGATAACGTACGACGTCAGAATCTTTTGTCACGAAAAGATTTTAATCTAATAGTGCTATAAATATACATCAATTGCTGGTGGTGCACGGAAGAATTTGAATTTAGGTCCCAAGATTTTTATTTGTTGGTTTCAAACGCTTGTATCACCCAAGTTAAAAGGCCTTCGAAATTACCTGCGTACTTGTCCTGATCGCATTATTTTGTACTGCTATAGCTACAGTCTTTTCTTGCTGCAGTTGCTGCTGCTTGGCAATAAGAAAGCCCTTTTACTTCGAAAATGACGGTGCCATGTAGTGTATGCGTTTGTACCTAAAAGAGGACGTTTGCCAGAAGCATTGTTTGGCTGCGAAATGTGGCGTCATACTGCCGAAGGAAATACGCGTTACTTAAGTTAGTTCTCCTGTAAACGCTCGAAGACTCAAGTGCTCAGAACTGAGGTGTGATTTGATTGTGCAGTTTGGGTAGCTACATAGCTAAGAACGTCCTGAGTTATGCGCCTCAACCAGCACAGCTAGCGTACAGGAATTACGGGTGTTGCAAAGAGCTGGGCATGTACTTGGCTCGATTGGTAGACGTGGATGCGTATAGGCCTAGAGTTTTGGTTAGGATGCATGTTAGTTAACAATAATATTGAAGCACAATAAAGGAATGAGTGGATAGCATGAACATGGGTTATAGATACGTAGACTGTGATAATGTGACTTGCTGAGAATCGTGTCCGGTGGAGTACTTTGGTAATAGAGGTGTTGGATCTTCGAGTTCTAAAGAGTTAGTTTACACTACGTGTGCTTTTTTTTGTCGCTGTCCTGAGCACTGCATCTGTCACGGGAGGTCCCGGCGTATGCAGACGTCTGTGATAAAACTGCCATGCTCGGGACGGCAACAAATGACAAACTGAACATATGGCCGTTGATTGCAGATTGGCTATTTAGACCTTGAACTGGTTCATGATAACTCCGTATCTGAATTGTAATAGTTATAAAACGAAAACCATACAGTCACACCTCAGTGGGTGTAAATGGCACCCGTATTTTATTCCGACATTTTGCGGTCCTGCAGGATCGTTATCGGGAAATTTACATTTATACAAGATTAACTTTTTAAATGAGTTGGTTTACTATAGAACATTTTGTTAGAATTTCAGGACCATCAGTGTTTTTCTGTTTGATTAGCCTGCAGGACCGAAACGTGTCGGAATAAAATAGGGGTGTTGTTTACACCCATTTTTGTGTACCTAGGTGGTTTTTATTTTGTAATTAACAGTTACTAGACACTGCGTGTGACAAATTGCGAACAGACACGTGTTCCATTGCTCCTGACATGCCTGGAACTGTATGAAACGGGCTTCTTTTGTCTGGTTTTAAGAGCAGAATTTTATTGCTACGAAGATAAAATTTTTGGCAGTAGCATATCTTTATTTATAAACATTTCCACTGTGCGCTATTAAGTATTACGGCTGTTTAATTGTAAATTTGATCGTTACTGTCGATCTTAGTCGTTAGATACGACGTGGTATTCGGCATTAAAGCAGCCGGCCGGCGGGTTAGTTTGAATTCATGTGGGCAGCTCACTGATAATCAGCACTTCCTGCCTGTTAGTGTCGAGGTCAGACTAATTCCTAGTGGGAGACATTGCTCTACCTTCTCGCACGTTGTCATTGTTCCCCATTCATGCCTTGGCGCAGCTGCCGTAGCGTGTGAATTAAACGGTCGAAACTCCCGCGGAAGTGTGTTATTACGAGCGAGTCTTGTCATGCGTAATTAAGAATTCTGACTTCTTATAATTTTGTATTTTAACCAATTGAAGACACCCCAGTCACAATTCATTACATGATTTTTCTCAGGAATGGAGATGGGTCTTCCCAGTGTCTTCTTCTTGTAAAATGGACTCTTAATTGACTAAAGTATAACATGTTTTTTTTTCTGCAGTCCTATACTTCTACCCCAACAAGTACCTATTGAATGCTGTAAGCACTGTGTGGGGGTTCTGTTTGTTACTTGTGGGTTTCCATTTTCTCACGGCTTGTCTTACCTCTCTTTCCCTTGTGATCGCGTGTGCGCCACTGGACAAATGCTGTTGTCTTTCATACCGTATATAGTCCCAAATTTTCAGTTTCTTCTTCTTCTTCTTCATCTTCCTCGTCGTCGTCGTCGTCCTCGTCGTCGTCGTCGTCGTCATCATCATCATCATCATCATCATCACCTTTCTTCTTCACTTTCCTCACCGTCGTCGTCGTCGTCGTCATCATCATCATCATCATCATCACCATCATGTTCTTCTTCTTCTTCTTCTTCTTCTTCCTCGTCGTCGTCGTCGTCATCATCATCATCATTATCTTCTTCTTCTTCTTCTTTATCTTCCTCGTCGTCGTCATCATCATCATCATCATCTTCTTCTTCTTCTTCTTCTTCTTCTTCTACCTGTCACGGTTTAAGTCCGCTGGCCTCTTATGATCCAAGATCCCCGTGTAATTAATCGAACTAAGAGTATCATTTTAGATTTCTCGTCGATGTCCACGCATGGACCCTACCAGGACACGCGGACACTCATCCGTGCTGCGAGTGGGATGCAATCACGTGGGTCGAATGTTCGATCCAGGAATTCTTCTCAGTTTATTGGTACCTTCAGCAAAAAAAAAAAAAAAAATACAGCGTGACCTAGTAAAGACTTTTAACTTTAAAATGTCACACGGTTTCACGGCACACGCGCACGTGTTATTTTATTTAAGCCGGGAAGAAAATTGCGCCCTTCCTTCCTCCGATTTTTACGGGACTCACAAATGCTCAGCAGCATTACGCGCACACCTCTCATACCGAATATCACCAAAATCGGTCATTGAATTTGTGAAGTACGGACAGAAATGTATTTACGCCGCCCATGTAACGTGTGGCGGTCACACGAAACGCAGTTACTTCCAGCGTTTGTGGACGTCTTCTGTACCGAACGTTACCCAGATCGGACGAAGGGCAGAATTTTATTCGCTCCCGAAGTAAAACATGATTTTTGCTGCACTGATTTGCACGAAACTCAAACTTGCTTAGTGACGTTACGTCGATCTCTTATGTCCCTAATTTCACCCAGATGGGTTATTAGTTATTGAAAGTGCGGGTAGCAGTTCATTTACGCTCATAATGTAAATGGCTGGAGGAGTCCATTGCGGCACGTGTAATACACGTGGATTTGGTAAACGTTGGACTCCCACGTGCAGATTCCGCATGCTTAACGTGCTTTCATGGGCTTGGAATGTCGCAAAATCATGCCGGTTCGGGGCTGTTGTGGGTCTTCAGCAGCAGGCAGTTTAGGTAGTAACCCTAGCTTGAAGATGCGTCAGTGAGGTCGTTATGTGTTTACAGAGGCGAACACGGTGTACAGTCTACTGGAGCAGTGTACAGGTGGTGTATATATACAGATACCAGTATCATTTGGGCGAATAACGCGCGGAGAATTTCTCGTACACATATATTCTTTAAAACAGCAGCTGTTGGCGTGATACGTTTTAAGGCTACCAACAAATTGCGTCTGTTGGGTTGTAAGTGCAGCTGTTACTAGCGGTAGGTTTGGCCGTCTTTAGAGAAGGCATTTCATCGTGGTTTTTAAAACTTAATAAGAAAGAAATTTTTGTTCAACACAGCCAGGCTTGTATTTTGTTATAAAAACTATATTGGGCTTTATAAAATGCTACACATTTCGACTGGTCTCACTTGCCCCAACTTCAGGTGGTTTTACCTGTCTTCGAGGCCAGCGAATAACCTTCAAAGCTACGCCTGTAGAGTTTCATGTCCTGTATTGTTGCTGGTGTTAAAAAATTGCGAATAACACTTGTAATTTTGCATGGCATGCAGTTAAAATGTAGGTCTGTGCTAGCCGACATGACAGAAATTAAAGTTTACACGTAAATTCCGGACTGTTGTTAAGAGCGCTGTAAAAATGTGCTCTAGGTTCAAGGCCATCCTCATACAGGGGCCGCAGACATAGCGCTCAGGATGAACTCTCTTGTCTCGTATTATTCGTTTACCTCTTACTTACTTACTTACTTACTTATTCACTTACTCACTCACTCACTCACTCACTTATTACTTACTTACTTACTTACTCACTCACTCACTCCATGCAGCAGAGTCCTTCTTGATAAGCTAACCGATTCTCAGCTAGTCAAGAAATTCCTCGCATTGTATGGAACCCGGAGGTTCATTACCGCATTTACAAGTGCCCGCCACCTGTCCCTATCCTGAGCCAGATCAATTCAGACCATTCCCCCCCATTCCACTTCCTGAAGATCCATATTAATATTATCCATCTACGTCTGGGCCTTCCAAGTGGGCTGTTTCCCCCAGGTCTCCCCCACCAAAACCCTTATGAAACTCTTCTCTTCCCATACGTGCTACATGCCCCGCCCATCTCATTCTTCTCGGTTTGTTCACCCGAATAATATTTGATGGGGAGTAAAGCTCACTAAGCTCCTCATTATGTAGTTTTCTCCACTCCCCTGTTACCTCGTCCGTCTTAGGCCCAAATATTCTCCTAAACAATCTATTCTCAAACGCCCTCAGCGAACGTTTTTCTCACATTATGAGCGACCAAGTTTCATACCCATACAAAACAACGCACAAAATTTTATTTCTGTATATCGTAATCTCTTTATTTTTGGTCAGCAAACTGGAAGACATAAGATTCTGCACCTATTGATAGCAACCATTCCCTGACTTCTATGTCGCTTACCTCTGCTTACTATAATTTTTTAGTTTACTCAGGGACCTATCGGGTAGGGTTCTCGATGTTAGTGGGGTTACATTCTCCGTTTCTGCTGGCGGAATGATAATGTAGCCTATGTAGTTACGAGAGTTTAAATGAACCAAGTACACGTCAAACACTGGTGTTACACATTCTGAAGAGTTCCCAGGTTTGGACCTTGGTCGAGGCTCGACAGATTGTCCGTTTTTTATTCCTGTACTATGCTTAATCTTTTAAGTTACAGTAGTTTCTACTCGTGCCACTAACTGTAATATTATAAACATGTGCATTTCGCTCACAGTGTGTGTGTATGTGTGTGTGTGTGTGTTTCATGTGCTTCTCAGTATAAACCATGCTGATTTCCATGAACGTCATTAACAGGTTGGTCTTTGTAATGGGAGCTTGAGTCGTCTGTGAGACAAAGACTCTCTTTTCTATATTATCAAGATCAATGGAGCTTCGTAGTTTGCAGTAGGTCACGATTGTATCGTCTCGTGTCCCATCCCCAATTTACAGTTTTATTTGACCCAACGTAACATACGCATATGATACATTGTCACTAAATAAACTACGAAGAAATTTGTCTGTAGCCTGTCATTGAACGTTATGTAGTCTTAGTCTATATGCGGTTAAGTTCCACTAAAGAAACCACGAAAAAAGTTTCAGCCCAATAGGAAATGAGAGAACCGAAGTGAAGTTGCGCTCTAATTTGCTCCGCCCGACCTGGAGACGTCGCCCGGCCGTTTCTATCGGGGTTGACGGCCGCAGTAAATCACAGACTTCAGATTAGCCAGAGCGAAATCCTTGCAATAAATCATGTCTGGAGTACAGTGCGTGCTGGTGGCATAACGATCTGAGACGTACGTGATTTCAATCACTGCTGTCATTCGGTATGCCTAGGACGCTGTATTTTTGTGAGTGTATATTTCAGTCCTGCTGAATTATACACATTTTATTATCCAAAGGTATTTTATCTAGTGATTCATTCAGTTTTATTTATCTGTGTGCAAACTGTGATTACATTCATTTCACATCGGCATGTTATGGTCTGCTCTGAAACAATAACACGAGATTGAAATTACTCATGTTTTGTGAGGTCTTGGAAATGTTTAAAATCTGAAGACGAAGATGTAGAGAGCTGCGATTTTATCTGTTTTATATTGGGACGGAAAATGGATATTTAAGAAGGGGAGGATGTTTGAAACATAAGGGAGAGGGAGTGATAGGGGGATGGAGAAAACTACGTAATGAGGGGCTTAATAATTCGTACTCTTCACCAGAATTGTAATGGTGATCAGCGTTAGCAGGATGAGTTTGGCGAGGAATGTAGCTGGCATGCGGGAGACATGAAACCTGCACGTGGAGTTTGATTGGAAAAACCTGAAAAGATCATTTGTAGACTCGGCGTAGTTGGAAGAATATTATGGAGTGGTTGTTATGAGAAATGGAATGTGAGGGCATGTATTGGATTCATTTGGCTGAGGATAGGAACCGAGGTGGCGAGCTCTTGTGAACACGGTAAAGAGCATTTAAATATTTCGGGATTGACGGCGTTTCTGTTGGTCAAGAGTTGCCGACGTTTCGGAGCAGCTTGTGTACATCGTCATGGTCCAAGAGTCGAAGCAACTCCTGAATACCAAAGATGAAGATCTTGAGGACGGGCCAGAGATTGCGAATTCAGTTTGATGCCTTATGGGTTGTGACACTGTGTAGTTTCGTATATGGTCACCTCCTACGCTGAAGATGAGGGTAGAATATTCCTTCGAAACGTTGGAACCACCTACGAAGCTACGCGGTGTCATAAGCCATACAGCACAAAGTTCGTCTTTTTGATAGCCTCAGTTCTGAGCATACATTTACAGCTCTTAGTGTGAAGAAAAATGTTCTTAGCGACGAGATATATAAGTTGTGGAGTGTTAGTAACTATATAACAAGGGCTTTGTAATGTATACCATCCAAAACTGTCTTTGTAAATATGTCATTTTCTTGTGGTAGGTCTGTTCTTTTACACAAGAGAGTTGTAGTAAATAAGGTATACGCACTCGATTGCGGAGAACTTTATTCTGACTTGTGCATAGATCTACATGGCACATGTGTGCCAGAGGATACACAACAGACCTCCTCGTAGTTGCAACTGATAAGCGTTTGTCCCACTGTGGCACCAAGGCTTGTATCCCGGCGTAGAAGAAATCGATGTCAGGTGTCTATAGTCAGGAGGTGACAGCTTGCCTCACGTCGACGTCTGTTTCAAATCGCTTGCCAGCCAGGTGCTTCTTAAGAAGTCCAAAGAGATGTAAGCCAGCAAGTCCCATACTGACAACCGGACTTGTGACGGGTTACGGCGCTACGGCTGGGAGATTATGGACTACCCTTTCCGTAGTCTGGATATTGAGCACGGGATATCTCTTTAGGGAAATTGTTGAGCAGGCCAAAACTCGTAAGGAATTGTAGAGCCAAGAGAAGAATAAGATATTTGGTTTGGGGTGGCGGAGGTGGGGGGACCTCAAGAAGTATGGGTCAAGCGGTTTGAAGCAGAAGCTGATGTGGAGCAAGCTGTCACCTCCTGACAGCAGATACTTGATACATATTTATTCTATGCCGAGTTAGAGCCCTTGGTGCCGTGGAGGTAAAAATGCTTAAATATCAACGGTGACTACGTGGAAGTCTGGTGTGGACCATCTGCTACCCGTGTGCCATGTATTCCTCGACGTCGGAATGAAGTTCTCGACATCAAGAGCGTATATATAACCACTTTGTACGTAATTTTACATTTTGTTTTGATATGTGTGCATACAAAATTTGAGCCTTAAAGAGAACAAGTGAGTTAAATATGTGCAATTGCAAAGTGCTCTTTCTTTCGTATTCTTAACTCTTTGTTGTGTTTGATCACACTCAATGACACCACATTCGGTAGGGCTTCCCTGGACGAGGGATCGGCCCGTATAAGAGGCCTTTATCTGCACTACACACAACATTCACAAGAGACAAACAGGCATGCCCCCAACGGGATTCGAGTCCGCAATCCCAGCAAGCGAGCGGCCGTAGACCTGCGAATTAAGACAGCGCGGCCACCGCGATCGGCAGAATGTTTTTATATTCCTGATTAATTAGTTCACGGGTTATTTAATGATGCTGTTTCAAGTCTGAAGCCCTGTACATGTGACTTCCAGTGATACTGGAAGACGATAATGGATTGCTTGTAAGGATTCGAAAGGATGTGTTTGTTCCCGCTGCCATGTAAAGTAGTATAGCAGCATTTTTTGGAGAGGGTGAACACATCCGGTAGTTCGTTCGAGATTCGAGCACCGTACTTCCCGGAACACAGTCTGGAGGGTTATCACATCACCGACCTTCCTGGGTTAATGTGTTCCTATGAGACAAAGCATACTTGTGACTCGAACAGTCAGCATGTGGTTTCGTAAGCGTCATTAGTGACATTGACCTCTTTATTTTGCTCTGTAAATCTTAAATTAGGAAAACGACACGCGCGTTGTTTTTTTGTGTTTTCGGACTTACTGATCTGGAGTACTGAATGATGAAGTAATAAGTGTATTTAATTAGAACTAGTGTTTTGTTGGAGTTGTCAGTCACGAAATTGGCATGTTAAATGACTCGTTATAACATAGGGTTGTGGTATATAAGCTGACGGTATGGCTACGGGTGGTTTGAAAGGTTTGTCAGTAATGCGTAATTCTCTGCGCTTGCTCAATCAGCTCTGATGTCACTCTTAAAAATAATTGCAATACTGCACACACACACACACACACACACACGCGCGCACACGCACACACCATTTATCGCAGATTTTAGTACGTCGAAGTGTGAAGTGTAAACTCACTAACCAACCAACTAAATCACTAAGAAGTAAATGGAGCGGAGTCCTCCTGGAGAAGCTAACAGGTTTTCAACTAGTCAAGAATTTTCCCGCATTTTATTGAACCCGGAAGTTCATTACTGCATTCACAAAAGCCCGCCGTCTGTCCCTATCATGGCCAGACCAATCCAGTCCGTGCTCTCCACTCTACTTCTTCAAGATCCATTTTATTATCATTCCCCATGTACGCCAAGATCTTCCAAGTGGTCTGTTTTCTTCAGGTTTTCCCACCTAAATCTTGTATGCACCTCTCCTGCCCACCATACGTGATACATGCCCCGTCCTTCTTGTGATTGGTCATCCGAAAAATATTTGATGAGTATAGACTATAAAACGTCTAAATTGTGAAACGTAACTGACAGAAAATCAACGGCCATGCGTTTATTAAGTCTGTGGAGTACAGCTCCGGTATAGCTGCTAGTCGGGGTCTAGTTAAATTCTCAGCTGTGTTTGGAAACTTAGAATTCATGATCGTGTTTACAAGATCCCTCCACTGGTCCCTGCTGCGAGCCACGTGAGGTTCAGGACTTGGCTTTGCGTCCCTGTCAACTGGGGAAATGAATCGGAAACAGGGCGGCGGAGCTCGGCCCCGAAATACAAATCACATTTCCACGCCACATTTCTTTACGATTTACTCATCCATCCCACGGCTTTCCGATGTTTTCTTTGCCTTCTTGTGTTTAGGCTGAAATTCTGTATTCATTGACTACATTCACCATGCCCAACCAGTTCGTACACAAGTTTACGCGGAAAATGGGAACGGAAGAGAGCGGGTAAGTTGGAAGAAAAATATGGAAATAGAAGTTAAGAAATAAGGCGTGAACTGGTTTCATCTTGTTGGAGATAAGCCCGGTTCATTTAACGAATATTCGCGTTGTATATAAAGCGGGAACGTTTTTGGGTAGCTACCCACTGTAGTACCCCACGGCGACGGGCTAGTTTTTCGGCTTGCATACTAACAGCAGGTGTATTGTTGACTTATTTTGCACGAAGAATACAAAATTAAGTCGTAGTAGGAGTTATTTCCTTTCACCACTCGCCCGCGTGTTTCATGTTAACATACCCCTAAGTCTGTCACATTTTAACACTCGCTGTGGGACATATCCCAGTATTGCACTCGGGCAGGCTTCGTGCCAGCAACTGCGTTATTCCGCTTCTCTTCTTATCCATTTATCGGGGGATTTGCTTCTCCTCGACGCCCCTCCAGTATTGTGCACACTTTCCGACTGACGAAGTACCGTTTATTACATTCCTGGCCCTTTAGGGAGTACTTTTGTTGGGCTTTTGTATTGTGAAGGGTGTACTGGCTATGCGTCACATCCTTATACATAGAGGGCACTCCAGTTTAATGCAGTTGGGCATGCAACAGTTGCAAAAGTAATAATGTTATAATGGACACGCAGATAACAACCTAGGTCGACATTACTGGTCTGTGTTGCTGGTAAGAAATACAAGTTCCGGAGTTCATTTGCTGAGACGTTACAGTTGAGCGAGATTGCTGTTTGGAAAACGAAAAGTTGCTATTTCCGAGTTAAATTAACAAACGTATTAGAAATCAGCAACTTTTCTTGAGTGCTATCATCTTCAAGAAACTTGTGCTCAGGCTTTATTTGCGCATTTAATTGTTTTTCAGTGTCTTTATCATGTCTGGAAAATTCTTAGAAATTGCTTTACTAGCCAGGCGCGTGCCCTGTAATGTCATTTGTTTGCCGCTCAAAAAATCCCTTTGTCGAAGTTGCTGTTTTTGGTGACGCATTGCCATGATTCAGACTCAACGTTTGGCCAAAGATTCGGTCCTCGTCGACTGTTGACAAAGAATGGGGGTTTCTGTTGTGCCGTGGAAGAGCGCCTGCCTCGTATTGCATGATTTGGGCATTTGATTTGATATCGCTGTTGCTTCGGGCTTAAAACATTGGGTCTTAAGGGCCGTACTGAAAATTCAGCATGTAAAATTCTTTCGCTTTAAGGTGGAATGTGCTTTCAGCAGTCTTACCAACGGTCTGAGCAAAGGATGGTAGAATATTTGGGATTTGCACAACGCAGGTCTTGTCTTAGCCTTGAATTGCGCAGTAAATGGTTCAGTTTAAATTATCAGCGTCAATTATTTTCATTTTTGTTACCGTGCAATATTATCAATTTTACCTTAAAATACCAACTAATTGCACACTATTTTAATACACTTTGTAAAACACACGCAAAAATACGTAGGTCTAATCCATT
>Ga0123352_10010686_pt1 | contig 14424 bp, 15 predicted proteins | sample TergutLab28metaG_FD_89700 | JGI IMG/M metagenome (GOLD analysis project Ga0123352, IMG submission 89700) | Labiotermes labralis P1 segment gut microbial communities from Petit-Saut dam, French Guiana - Lab288 P1 | ecosystem: Host-associated > Arthropoda: Insects > Digestive system > Gut ... | reverse complement strand
GAACCAGAATTGCTATAAAAATTTAGCGCAAGGATGATTTTGAACCAGAATTGCTATAAAAATTTAGCGCAAGGATGATTTTGAACCAGAATTGCTATAAAAATTTAGCGCAAGGATGATTTTAAACCAGAATTGCTATAAAAATTTAGCGCAAGGATGATTTTGAACCAGAATTGCTTTGGGTCTATTTCAAAACTATTTAGTTTAGGAGGTAAACATGGCAGAAATATTAACCAGTGAAAAAGACGGATTCTTTGGAAGAATCAGCATAGCGGATGAGGTAATTGCCACTATAGCGGGCACAGCCGCAATGGAAATAGAAGGTGCCGCTTTTATGTCGTCCGGCAATATTTCTGATATTGCAGAGCGATTGGGTAAGAAGAACTTTTCAAAAGGCGTAAAGCTTGAAGTGAATGAGAGCGGAGTTTTGGTTGAGTTAAACCTCTTTATCAAAAGCGGTTATAGAATACCTGAAGTTTCAGCGAAAGTTCAAGAGCGGGTAAAGACAGCCATCGAAACCATGACAGGCCTTCCGGTATTGGAAGTGAATGTTAATATAGCTGGGCTTTCCGTTGACAAGCCGACCGGCAAGAAAAATGAAACGCCGAAATAGAATAGTCAAATACATCTAAAGCAGTAACACAAAAAGGTTCTCGTCACACCCAAAAGGTATGGAGGCCTATCTGCGCAGCCGGCACGGCTTTAGCGTGTTTTTAGCGAATGCCGCAGGTTGAAGATGAAAGATCATGAGTCAGTGTTCATGCGATGGCAGAGACCAGATGGAGTATCCAGCAGTAAGTTTATGATTTGGCATGTTTCTTAAGCGAATTGTCAGCCAGGGGCGAGCAGCAAGCCTATCTTGCGGCCAGCGCATCGTTATGCGGTGAAATTCCAGAGCTACAGGATTGCCCGGGCGGAGGAGACGGCGGTGCATTTTCGGCGTCTTTGTAGGTCGGGTATATGTTATTGATTTATGGTAATTTGACTATATAGCTAAATCACTTTAATACCGGCTAAAGCTTTATAGTCAAACCATTTGAAAAGCTTACGATAAAACAGATGCACGTTGGCGTTGCAGGGCTAGCAGGCCGCTTGCGGCCGACCAGACTTGCCTTACAAAAAAAGCACTGTGTTTTATTCGGCCACTTTACGAGTGGATTGACTATCATCTGAAGAGCTCCGACTTCTGGGAGTTTTATGAAAATGAAGCAATTTCGTGTGAAAAACTGCTTCGCATATTTTGTATTGCCGGATTCTGGGCAATACAAAATATAGCGTAAGGATGATTGTGAACCAGAATTGCTATAAAAATATAGCGTAAGGATGATTGTGAACCAGAATTACTTGGTAGACTTAGTATAATACTGATTGGAGCAATACGAATGAGTAGAAGAGTTGATAGGCGGCATATTTTTTGCCTGACATTTCAGTTGGGCTTCTTAAGTGATGCTGATATAAACTCGGTTTTTGAGAGATATATGGAAAACCATGTCGAAGAGCCGGCTGATTTTGAGTTTATTATTAAATGCTTTTTTGGCATATATAAAAATCTTGAAAAAATTGATATTACCATAAGCAACACCCTTAAAGCTTGGACTCTTGACAGGCTTAACAAGGCTGACCTTGCTATACTTCGCCTTGCAGGATATGAAATGATATTCAGTGATGAAATTCCTGCATCTGTGGCTATAAATGAGGCAGTAGAACTTGCAAAAATATATTGTGACGACAATTCGCCAGGCTCTATAAATGCCATATTAGGTGCGATACTTAGGAGCGAGGAAAATTCTCGTGATGTGAGCTCATGATGAAGCAATCTTTAAGCGTCTCTGCACTTAATGAGTATATAAAGTACTTGGTAGAAGAAGATGTACTTTTGGAAGCCGTGCAAATAAACGGCGAAGTCTCTAATTTTACACGCCATTCTTCCGGGCATTTATATTTTAGCTTGAAAGATGAGCATTCTACTATAAGCTGTGTTATGTTCAGGGATGCGGCAAGCGCTCTTAATTTTCGGCCAGAAAATGGCATGGAAGTTTTAGTGTTTGGACGAGTAGGGGTTTATGAAAAGCAAGGGCGCTACCAGCTATATGCAAATGTTATGATGGATATAGGGCGTGGCGGCAAGAGGCATTTGAGCTTTGAAGCTCTAAAGGCTAAGCTTGGAGCTAGAGGATATTTTGACCAAGAAGCAAAAAAAGAAATACCCGATAATGTGCGGACTGTAGCTTTAGTGACATCGCCAACTGGTGCCGCCATAAGGGACATGCTAGAGATCGCAGGGAATCTTGACTCATCGGTTAAGCTCGTGATAGTGCCATGTTTGGTGCAGGGAGATGAAGCTGCGGCGTCTATCGCACGGGCGATAGCTCTTGTGAACAAATGGGCACGCGCAGATGTGATGATAGTAGGGCGGGGCGGTGGCAGTGCTGAGGATTTATGGGCGTTTAACGAGGAGATTGTGGCGGAGGCTATATTTATGTCAGCGACTCCAGTAGTTTCGGCAGTGGGGCATGAAATTGATTTTTCCATAGCTGACTTTGTGGCTGATTATAGAGCGTCAACTCCGTCTTCGGCAATCGCTGCAGTTATTAGACCAAGGAAAATGCAAAAACAAAAATTGAAATGGCTTAAGAGCAAGCTAGAGAGCTTGAATGAAAATATTGTGAACGATTATGAGATGAAGCTTAAGAGTTTGGCTAATTCTCGTGCTTTTGTAAGAGCGCAGAGCTTGTGTGATAATTACGAGGGCATGTTGAAAAATTCCCGCACTCTTTTAAATATGGGAATAAAATTACGCGTAGAGCGCACAGAGTCTAATGCGGAGAGCTTGATTGCAAGGCTTGAAGAAGCTTCTCCTATGAAAATTATGAAAAAAGGTTATTCAGTAGTTTCAGGGAACGGCAAAGTAGTAAAAAGCATAAAAGACGTATCGCCGCAGCTTAAAATAGATGTAATGCTTAGTGACGGAAGCTTTAATGCGATAGTTTCGGAGGTAGAGCCATATGCCTAAAGCAGGTGTTAATGAAAAATTTGAAAAGCTTGAAAATATAGTAAAAGAGCTTGAAAATGCTGATATTGATATTGACAAAGCATTGAAACTATACAAAGACGGCGTTGGAGTAGTATGCGAATTAAGCGCCAAGCTAAAAGATGTCTCCAAAGAAATTAACGTCTTAAAAGAAAAGATGGACGGAGCCTTTGAGCTTAGCCCTTTTGAAGGTGATGAAGATGAACATGACGAATGAGCATGATTATATAAAGCTTGTTAATGATTTCCTAAATAAAAAGATTGATTTAAATTGCTATCCACCTGAAATTTATAAAGCCATGAGCTATTCCATAAACTCGGGCGGCAAGCGCCTGCGTCCACTTCTTGCCCTGTATAGTGCGGAAGGGTTTGGCGGGGAGGTAGAGAAAGTTGTGCCGTTTGCAGCTGCCATAGAGTGTATACATGCGTATTCACTTATACATGACGATTTGCCATGCCTCGATAATGACGATTTACGGCGTGGCAAGCCAACGAACCATAAGGTTTTTGGGGAAGCCATGGCGCTTCTTGCTGGCGATGGGCTTCTGAACTTGGCTTATGAAATTATGGCGGATGAATGCGATTATAATTTTTGCAAAGAGTCAGTGCTTGCCATGAAAGAAGTTGCCCGATACGCGGGTGTACGTGGGATGATAGGCGGGCAGGTTGTTGATATACTTTCGGAGAATAAAACTGCAGATAGTGACGCATTATTATATATACAGCAAAATAAAACAGCCGCATTGATTATATCTGCGTTTGCCGCAGGTGCGATACTTTCCGGAGTCTCCGGCGAAAATATTGCTAAAATAAAAGATGCAGCGGGGGCCTTTGGGATTGCTTTCCAGATAAAAGATGATTTACTGGACATGCAAAGCACAACAGAGGTTTTAGGCAAGCATGTGGGAAGTGATGTAAAAAATGCGAAGCTTACACATGTATCTTTATACGGGCTCGAAAAAGCTGAGTCCGATTATGAAGATTATTCCGCAAGAGCTTTGAGCATAATAAAGGAACTTAAGTTGAAGACAGATTCACTTGAAGCATATATGAAAAAGCTTGTGGATAGAGATTTTTAAGGGGCGACTATGTATTATATAGATGAGTTACTGGGTAATCGAGTTTTGTGGGCCGCTATTGTTGCATGGGCACTGGCGCAATCTTTGAAAGTGATTAGAGAGCTTTTTAGGACGAAACGCCTGCATCTAGGGATTATGCTTAGTACGGGCGGGATGCCAAGCTCGCATACTTCGTTTATGGTTGCTATGACTACTGCGGTAGGACTTCGGGAGGGTTTTGGTTCAACTACATTTGCGATAGCCGCTGCAGTAAGCATGGTAGTAATGAGTGATGCCGCCGGTGTGAGACGTGCCGCTGGCAAACAAGCTAAAGTGATAAACTCCCTTGTTGAAAATATTGAAAATACAGGAATTGTGCTTGATAAGAAGTTGAAAGAGCTACTAGGGCACACCCCAATAGAAGTGGCTTGCGGAGCGCTCTTAGGGATTGCAGTTGCTTGGGTAATGTACGGGTAAACATCTTTCGCAAAATCCTCAGCAGGCTTTGTCTGCTTCAAGTCTTTTGCGGGCTTACTGCAGGTAAATTCACAAAGCTTCTATGAAACTTTGTGAATCCTTACGATTTGTGGGAAATGAATTCCCACAAATCGATTAAGAGTCTGCGACGCTTAAATCAAGAGTTGTCAGTTTGCATAAAAGTAAAAGAAAATGTTTGTAAGGAGCGGTTGGGGTTGGGAACTACGAGGGCCCATTAAAACGAAGTTTTAATGGGGAGTAGAGAAGAGTTTCCCGGATGGAATCCGAAGGTAAGCAATGTTTTGCATTGCTAGCAATGCAAAACATTGCCTAGCATTTGCCGCCCTGAGGGAAATCAGCCGGGCGTGCGCTGTAAGTGCACTCACGGGAACCTATTGAAGCAAAGCTTCAATAGGTAGCGGTCTGATTCATTCCTATTAGCAAACCCTCAAAAATGGCGAAGCCATTTTTACGAAAACAATGAAAGAGAGGACACTACTCTGGGTCTTTTAGAGAAGATTAATTCACCGACAGAACTTAAAAAGTTGAACATGAAGGGGCTTAGACAGTTAAGTCATGAGCTTCGTAGTTTTTTAATTGATTCTATTGCAAAGACAGGCGGGCATCTGGCCTCTAATTTGGGCATCGTTGAGCTTACTCTTGCTCTGCATTATTGCCTTGATTCTCCGACGGATAAAATAGTATGGGATGTGGGGCATCAAAGCTATGTACATAAAATACTGACGGGGCGCAGAGAGTTATTTTCTCAACTCCGCCAATTGGACGGGCTAGCGGGATTTCCTAAGACCAGCGAAAGCCCTCACGACGTTTTCAACACTGGCCATTCCTCCACCAGCATATCGGCAGCCCTTGGCATAGCTCTAAGCCGAGATCTTGCCGGGCAAGACTTTAAAGTTGCCGCTATAATAGGCGACGGTGCAATGACCGGTGGCCTTGCCTATGAGGGCATGAATAATGCAGGCGGGCTGAATACGAATATGATGGTTATTTTAAACGATAATCAAATGTCTATATCGGAGAATGTGGGTGGGTTGAGCGCTCATCTTAACGATATCAGGACAAGCCCTAAATATATCGGAGCTAAAAGAAGTGTGAGCCGTGCTCTTAATAGTGTGCCGATTTTAGGATCCGGGGTAGGCCGCGCTTTAGAAAAAACTAAGGGCAGCCTGCGTTATGCACTACTTCCCGGCATTATGTTTGAAGAAATGGGCTTTAAATACATAGGGCCTATTGATGGGCATAATATAGCGCAGCTTGTTAGTGTGATAAACCGTGTAAAGCATATGGAAGGGCCTGTTATGGTGCATGTTTATACTGAAAAAGGCAAGGGATATTCTTATGCTGAGAAATATCCAGGTGCATTTCACGGTATTGATAAATTTGATGTACTGACAGGCAGACCGCTGAAAAATAAGCTTTGGGATACGTATAGCGATGTTTTCGGCAAAAAAATGCTTGAACTTGCAAAAAAGGACGAGCGCATAGTAGCCATAACTGCCGCAATGCCTGATGGGTGTGGGCTAAAGCAATTTGCAAAACAATTGCCGGATCAATTAATCGACGTTGGCATAGCAGAGTCTCATGCGGCGACCTTTGCGGCGGGGCTTGCATCAAATGGGCATATACCCGTGTTTGCTGTGTATTCAACTTTCTTGAAGCGTAGCTATGATCAACTCATTCATGATATCTGCTTGCAGAATCTACACGTAGTTTTTATGATAGACCGAGCTGGCCTTGTGGGTGCGGACGGTGAAACTCATCAGGGAATCTATGATATATCCTTTTTGAGCCATATGCCGGGCATGACAATTATGTCGCCCAAAAACAAGAGGGAATTTGAGGCCATGATAGAATTTAGCATAGCGCATGATGGACCTATAGCTCTTCGCTACTCTAAAGACTCGGCCTCTATGGTATATGGGAATACGGACGAGCCCATACGTTTAGGAAAGAGCGAGACATTAGAACAGGGCGAGCGCATTGCTCTTGTATCGTTTGGGACAATGATGGATAAAGTTTGCGAGCTTTACAAGCTGCTCGTAGAGCATGGCTATAGCCCAACACTTATAAATGCACGATTTGCAAAGCCTATAGATATGGATATGGTGAGGGAGCTTGCCTCTTACGAATATGTAGCTACATTTGAGGATAATGAACTCATATCAGGCTTTGGTACCCAGGTAATGAATGGGTTTTATGAGATCGGTACTTTCCCTAAGCATTTTAAGAAGTTTGGATTTCCTGATGAGTTTATTACGCAGGGTAGCCGTGAACAGCTCTTTGACAGATATGGGCTTACATCGGCGAAAATGTTTGCGAGTATATTAGAGGGGCTTGTGCATGCCGACAATGGATTTTACGAAAAGCCTACTAACTGATTTTCCGTCACTTTTCGTCAATGCCTCTCTGCACTTTTCGCTTCGCGAAAATGCTATTGTACGAACTTCTTTCCGGTGCCTCCTTGCAGATGAATTTTCGGATATGCTTCTCAAGATTTTTGCTTTACGGCCGCAAAATAACTGCGTTTTTTTGGGGCCCCAGGACAAAAACGGTGTTTACGCACCGCCGGTATTCACTATCGGCGCTTCCTTAACTGAACGAATAATCTGGCTCGAAGTTTTTTTTCGAAACCCATTGACGATAAATCCTTGAAGGTAGAGATAATGAGTGAAAACAAGACGATTAGGCTTGACTTGGCGGTGGCGGACAAACTATGCGTGAGCCGAACCATAGCCAAAGATATTATACAAAAAGGCCATGTCAAAATAGATGGCATAGTAGTACTAAAAAGCGGTGTGAAGGTTGATGCGGCTCATGAAATTGTAATTGAAGGCAATTTACAAAGTTTTGTATCTAGAGGTGGCTTTAAGCTGCAAGCGGCTATAGAGGAGTTTGGCCTAGACTTGAACGGACTTGTATGTATGGATGTGGGTGCCTCAAGCGGTGGCTTTAGTGACTGTATGCTGCAAAATGGTGCGAAAAGGGTTTATGCTGTAGATTCAGGCACGGACCAGCTAAAAGATGAACTTAAGAGAAACTGCTCGATTATCTCGATGGAAAAAACTGATATAAGGAAATTAGACCCAAATACTTTAGAGAAGATGAATTTTATAAGCGTTGATGTTTCATTTATATCACTTGAGAAAATTTTGGAGCATGTATATTCGTTCTTAAGCGAAAACGGGAGTGCTGTGCTTCTGGTAAAGCCCCAATTTGAGGCTGGAATCGGAGCTGTAGGCAAAAGAGGCATTGTACGAAATCCAAAAACCCGTTGCAAAGTATTAGATAAGGTGTATAATTATGCTAAAGAGGTCGGGTTTGTATGCAGGGGACATATAGAGTCTCCAATCAAAGGCGGCGATGGTAACGTGGAGTTTCTTATGTATGTGGAGAGAATGGCATGAAAAATATTGGCTTGGCAGCTAATTTAGATAGGGATATAAACGGGAAATACCTTAGAGAGGTAACAGATTGGCTTTTAGACCGTGGGCTTTCGCCTATAGTTAGAGAGGAGGCAGTGCAGTTTGTAGACTCTAGATGCAGACCCTCTAATGGAGATTATTTTTATGAGCTTAGCGATATGATAATCGTCCTTGGCGGTGACGGCACAATGATAAAAGCCTCAAAAAAAGCAGCCATACACAATGTACCAATAATAGGAATAAATCGAGGGACACTAGGTTATTTGACGGATTCCGAGAGTGGTGCGGGCGGCATAGAAGCACTTAGAAAAGTTATGGACGGTGAATTCAAAACGGAAAAGCGGATGATGCTTGAGGCTTCTGTTTTAGATGAAAAAAGTGATATTATACAGAGTGGGCTATTGGCGTTAAATGATATTTGTGTACTTAGGGGCACATCTCCTAAGGCAAAATCGTATAGCTTACAGATAAACGGAGAGTATCTGGACAAATATAAGGCTGACGGCATAATCATTGCCACGCCAACAGGAAGTACAGCGTATAATCTGTCGGCGGGTGGGCCTATACTTCGGCCTGATATGGAGTGCATAGCGATAACTCCTATCTGCCCGCACAAAATGAATTCGAGACCGTTGGTAGTTTGTGCTCAGGATGTCATAAGTCTTGCGGTGGACGGCAATTATGAAGACGAGGGCGGCAATGAGGTAATACTTACCCTTGACTGTCAGGAGAACATAAGCCTTGAAAAAGAGCAGATTGTAAGAGTCCGAAAGTCTAAGAATTATGTGACGCTTATAAAGACGAATGATTTAGGGTTTTACGATATATTGAGGAAGAAGATGCACTGATGAGGTGTATTCATAAGGCACTGGACGAATTGCGTGGTGTCAATTTCTTCGCCTGCTGATTGTTGGACAAAGTTTACCGAAGGATTCTGTTCCACGGCAAGTGGCACCGGAAAGCCTGGTCGTAAATTATTCGCATTTACTGCTCGGACTGCTGCGAAGCGGGCATCCTGAAAGTCCGGAAACAGTAGGGTGGCTTTGAAAGAAGTGAAAAAGTGCAGGAATAATAATGCAGGCCATGGTTCAAAATTACCGACAAGTTTGTGTAACAGTGGTTGGGGGAGTAATAGGGTGAGAAAAAAAGACAGACATGCTGCCATAATAGGCATAATTGAGGATTTTGATATTGAAACCCAAGACGAGCTTGTAGAGCGGCTCAGTGCGAAGGGTCTTTTAGTTACGCAAGCTACCATTTCAAGAGATATAAAGGACCTTAAGCTCACAAAAGTCCAAGCAGATTCAGGGAAACAAAAATATGCCGCAATGACTGACAATAAAAGCAGAATCAGCGAGCGGCAGATAAGAGTGTTTAAAGAAGGGGTAACCGGCGTGCATCCAGCGGGGACTATGATGGTCATAAAGACTCTTACGGGGATGGCTATGGCAGTTGCAGCATCATTGGACGCTATGGAAAATAATGAGATAATAGGCACAATAGCCGGAGATGATACTATTATGTCCGTAATGAAAGACCCTGAGGATGTGCTTATTGTGATAGAGCGGTTGCGAAGGGTGCTTGTCCAGGATGATTGAGAATTTAAGCATCGAAAACGTAGCACTTATAAAGCACGGAACAGTCAACTTTACAAGCGGCTTAAATATTATATCGGGTGAAACAGGGGCCGGAAAATCCATGGTAATCTCTGCAGTCAAGTTTATGCTTGGCGGACGAGCTAACAAGGATTTTATAAGGCAAGGCGCAGAGAAGGCCGTGGTTAGCGGTCTTTTTGTCGTACAGAATGAAGAGCTAAGGAAAAAAATCATAGAAAACAGCATAAGCCTTGAAGAGGATAATGCTCTTCTCATCGAGCGAACTATTGCAGAAAACGGTAAAAGCACAATAAAGCTAAACGGCAAACATGTAAGTCTGGCTATTTTGAAGGACTTAGCAGGTTTATTAATAGACATACACGGTCAGCACGATCACCAGTCACTTCTAAACCAAGCAAAGCATTTAGAGATTCTGGATTCTTTCTGCCCACCTACGCTTAATGAGCTTAAGCGGAAACTTAGCGATTTTTTAAAAGAGTATAAGCGGCTTAGTAAAGACGTTGCTCAGATTACATCAAAAAGTGGCCAATCAGGCGAGAGGCTTAAAGAGCTTTCGGAGGAAATAGATGAAATTGAGAAAGCGTCCCTTACGGAGGGTGAAGAAGAGACCCTGAACGAGCGGCTAAAAACATTGCGCCTTGTGGAGACGCTTAAGGAAAATGCGGGGAGCGCCGAGGCGTTGCTTACGGGCGGCAGCGATGGTGAAGGGATATTGAGCGCGATAAGCCAGACTCTTAGGTTGGTTTCCGAGATTTCATCCATAGACAAAGAGGCTGAGAGCCTTTTTGAGCAGCTTGAGGGCCTGTCCATAGGGCTTGGTGAATTTGAGCGTGAGCTTTCGTCATATAATGAAAATATTGACATCGACGGGCGTGAGCTAAGTGAAGTGGAGGCACGTCTTGAGCTTATTTATATGTTGAAGAAGAAGTACGGTCGCACAGTAGCGGATGTGATTTTATATTTGGAAAATGCCAAAAAAGATTATGAAACATACATCGGTGCAGATGATATGCTTAGAAAAATCAATTTAAGGCGCAAAGAGCTTAACAAAGAGATTACAGAAACTTGCAAATCATTAAACACCATACGATGTGTGGGAGCTAAGCAGATTGAAAGTCGTATTGAAGATATACTTAGAGAGCTTGAGATGAAGGATGCGCAGTTTAAGATTTCTGTGGAGAGCAAAAAAGAGTTTGGGGTAAACGGCAATGACAATGTAGCGTTTATGATTTCGCCGAATTTAGGTGAGCCGCTGAAAGAGCTTTCTAAAATCGCATCGGGCGGTGAAATGTCTCGGATTATGCTGGCCCTTAAAACTGTGATATCGGCGGAATATACTATGTCAACGCCATCCATTGGTAGAGAAGGCGTGGGTACATTTATATTCGACGAAATAGATACGGGCGTTTCCGGGCGCACTGCTCAGAAAGTCGCAGAGAAGCTGCATGTCATAGCCTGTGCTCAGCAGATAATATGCATAACGCATTTACCGCAGATTGCGGCTTTCGCCGATAACCATATCCTGATTGAGAAAAAGTCCCGAGATGGACGTACAGAGACGAGCGTGGGGAATTTGGACGCGCAGGGTGAAATCAGTGAGATTGCAAGGCTTCTAGGTGGAGCTAAACTGACAGATGCAGTAATAGCGAATGCTGCGGAGCTTAAAGATTTGGCGAGGGAGTTTAAAGGGGATTAGGGCAAGGCTAAATCTATTAGCCACGAGAGGTTAACAGACTATGTCTTATACAAAAAATGTTGCAGGAGAAAAAAATGAAGAAGATATTTGCAATATTAGCATTGATTGTGCTAATATCTTCCTTTTCAGCTTGCCAAACTAGCAGAAATGAGCCGGAAGAACAAATGATAGCAGGTACAATCTTAAGGATAGATTCTATTATGAGCGACTTTGACAGATACCATGAGGCCATATTCGCAGATGCTGATACTGAAGTCGTAGAAGAAGCTGCCCAAAGAGTTATGTCGATAATCAGACATGCTTGGGCAGAAGATTGGCTGGAGGCTATGCAGATTGAGCTAGAAAGTGGTGAATGGGGTATAGAAAGCCTACTCATCCTTGTCGGAAGCAGGGTTGCAGAGGCGAGAAGTGAAGGCGATGATAGGTTTGAAGAAGAGCTTACACGCGCAGACGCTCTTAGTTTAAATGAGGTTCAAGCGCAAATCCTACAAAGGATTCATGCGAGTATTGAATATTTCGAAAATCTATAATATAACTTTGACCATTTGGCAGGGATCGTTGCGGGATTAGTTTCTCAATGTGAGCAATATGCTCAGCCATGAGAATTACTTGGACTTATATTTTATACTTAGAGAGTTGATGGGAATCTATATGATAAAGAATTTACAATTATATGTAATTTTTATACTTTGTCTTGGATTTTTTAATGGGTGCTCATTGCCGGAACATTTTGAGACACGGCGTGAAATTATCAGAGAAGCGCAGCTACTAGCTGAGGAGCATCTGGAGCACAAGTATGGAATGCCAGTAGAAATTAGGAGTTCAACAATCAATGATCCGTTTGGGAGAGTATTGATATTTTTCGGATGGACGGCAGAACAGCTTACGCATTCGTTATACCAAGTCACGGAAGATTTGAAGCAGTTGTATTTGACACTTTTCAAGCAGAAGAGATTATATCAGCGATTGAAGAATATCTTTTTTCAGAATTAGATTATCACGGCGTTCCTCTTCCTGAAAGAACAAGGATACTATTCGGCTTAAGTGAGCCGAACAGAAAACAACACTTAGTGAGCACTTTGTTTGATGGCGATGCGGAAGCATTTCTTTCGGGATACCAAGTTTCTATTTTGCTAGAGTATGGTGATACGGACAGTCAATTTGAGGCACTTTCATTATCAGATACTCCGATATTTGAAAAGTTTACTGATATTTTAGTCCTGCAATGGGACGACACTACCAGTATGGAAAGGCATGGAGCATTTACTTCTGAACTAACGCAAACAAACAGTGTAATGATGTGGGAAGCTGCTCCCTATGCTAAAGGAGTGAGACAGCTCCATGCAGCGAGAGGGGTCAATGCAGAAAGTTACATTATCTGGGATCCGGTTTATAAAGATGGTATATTTTTAATCGGGCCTAGAAATAATTTGTCCCAATATGTGACTTTGGAAATTATTGAGGAGCAATTTGTATGGGAATGGGAGCGAAACAGAAACTGGAGCCACCATCAAGTTTCAGATACAGTTATTATTAGAGTGTCTGATGACTTTGTTGAATCAACAGCTCATTCATGGTTATTTATTCCTAAAGACATGGTGCGATATGCTTCTCGCAGGGGCTATATGACAGGAGGAGAGATTGTACATGTAAATGGGCAATATCAAATAGCTGATAGCCCTCACCACACAACTGTGATCTTTGGTGGAGAAATAGAGGAGTATTATATGATACGTGTGCGCCTTCGTACCGGACAGCATATAGGAAAGAGTTTACTTCAGCGGAGAGAGTATGCTAGGCGTTTTTAATAAGCAAAATATCAGATTTTGAACAGCAAACACCATAAGGCAGGACAATTCCATGCCCTAGCTTATGGTGTTTTTATGTGCTCATATGAGTTCACGAAGTGGCTGGCACATTCTCTCTATTCCCTATCCGCTATAATAATTTCACCATGCCCATCTTGGATCATAAAGCTTGCATCAAGACCTAAAACCTCACCAAAGAATTCTAATGGCACATAAGTCAAGCCATTTACTATAATCGGAGCGTTGTTAAGCGTGATTGGTGCCATTCTGCCTACAGTATACTCATATGAGCCGATTTGAAGTCTAATCCCAACACCTAATGCAATAGAAGATGTTTCGGCCTCCCAGAACACTTCATAACCTAAAGCTTCTGCGACTGCTCGAAGCGGGAGGAATACCCAATTGTTCCTAACATAAGGCTCAGGTGCATCTATCTTTTCGCCACGGACAGTTATCGGCGCGCCTCTTAAATCCTCTGCTAATTGTGCGCTGAGTTTATCAATAGTTTCTTGATCTAATTCTAATGGTCCGCCAACATTGATATCTACATATCCATTTTCGCCGGGGCTTGTTATATTCCCTGGCATTTCAGGCGGTTGCTCAAGAATCACGATAAGCTCAGGCGTGGTCTGTGCCGGAATGCTCATAGTGACTATAGAGTGAGCAACTGCCAAATCACGGCCTTCTAAGCTAGTGCCCGTCGCATCTTTACCGTTTGCGTTCACAATTACAGTGTTGTCAGAAATGTTGAGCTTTAAAGAATTATCATCCGAAAGCAAATTTTCATCAAACCTGCCAACGAAAACTGATCTAAGTGAATTTTCATCTGTAACTCTCACAAATACAGAAGCCTCTCTAATCGGTGGAAAAACTGAAGGTGAGAGCATTGGCTCAATGAAGTAAACTACAAGCCTGTCATTTATACTGATTTCTTCTAATGGCCTCGGGCCACCTTCTGTCATAAACAATGTGTTTTCGGTGATTATAAAGTCGAATAGACCGTAATCTTTATCGCTTTCAATACGTATACGATTTGATAAAGGATAGTTGTTATGGATTTCGCTAACACGACCCTCAAATCTTGTGTATACGGGATCTTTACTATCACTACCAATAGCAAAAGCGGTAAACGGCGTCAAAACCATTGTAGCTATCAATATTAAAAATATTGATTCAGGCTGAAGACAAACCCCATGCGCGAAAGCGGATGGGGTAAATTTTTAGATAACCAACGAAGTGATGTGTAAAAAGTGGCGACAACAGCCCTTTCCACTTCTTCCATTTAGCAAGTTTTT
>Ga0123352_10010685_pt1 | contig 14424 bp, 7 predicted proteins | sample TergutLab28metaG_FD_89700 | JGI IMG/M metagenome (GOLD analysis project Ga0123352, IMG submission 89700) | Labiotermes labralis P1 segment gut microbial communities from Petit-Saut dam, French Guiana - Lab288 P1 | ecosystem: Host-associated > Arthropoda: Insects > Digestive system > Gut ... | reverse complement strand
GTCTGTCTGTCTGTCTGTCCATCCGCCACGAAACACTCGGCTACCACTGGACGGCTTTCGTGAATTTATATATTGGGGACTTTTACTAAAATCTTTCGACCATATTCAAATTTGGTTAAGATCGGGCGAAAATAACAGACACTTTAAATAAAGACTAACATATATGTTGGGTGTCATGCGAAGTATAGCTGGCGATCGATGTAAAATAATGTGCCACATTTAGTATATATATATATGCGCGATGTAATTAGGACATAATACATAGCCATCATATTTATTCCTTATGTTTGACAACAAGCCGATCCCAGTGGCCTGGCGGTCTAAGCCTTAAGTTTCCGGCCGCTCGCTTACTGGGAATGAGGGTTCGAATCCCGCCGGGGGCATGGATATCTGTCACTTGTGAGTGATGTGTGTTGTCAGGTAGAGGTCTCTGCATCGAGCTGATAACTCGTCTAGAGGAGTCCTACGGAGTGTCGTGTATACAGTGAATGTGATCGCGGAGCCCCGTAAGGGGAGGCCATGACTCGGAATCGGGTCGAAACACCACAGGAAAAAATTTTGAGTTTTAAATAGTCTACGTAATATGGCCGATTATAAATTCGATATTTGTGATGTAACTAACAATCCCATTACTTGGTTTACGTCTTCTTACGTCACAATTCTGTTACACATTTACGAGCCATGACGCACAATTGAGTAAAATACAAACGTGCAATAATGATCTACAATATTTGGTTGTTATACCTGAGAATATGAAATTCGGCATGGAGATTGTAAATACGTGTATACCTACAACTTTGGCGCGAAATATTTTCATTAAGTCAGCAATTACAAAATGCTTCGATGGAGTGAAACTCCGAAATTATGTATGACCAATAGATCTGACAGACAAAATCAACGCAGCCCTATAAATAATAATGTCTGCAAAGAATATGGTAGCAGACCATGTTAATAGTAATTATGTGTATAACATGTCTGCAATTTTGAACAAGAACAAAATGTGTTACCGTAGTGGATTAAGTTGCTTGACCAACTGAGAAGGATCCAGAATGCAAAAATACGAAAACACTTAGAGATATTTACATTACAACCGTAATAATATATCGCAAATATTCTTCTTCATTGGCGTGATTTGAACAGCAGTGCAGCGGAACTTTTCCAGTAAATGATGAATATTATTGGATAAGAATATCAGAATGTACTTGGTCGAAACTTCAATACTGGTTCTTACGTAATTTCTGCGTACAGTCTGGCAAAATAATGATCTTCATAAGTAGCTCAGAATTTTTTTTAGTTACTGTAGCCGATAACTCTTCAGTTGCATGAGATTTCTCAGGCGCCTTGTGATTTAGCTGATTTATGGATATCACATCGAGTTTTGTTGTAGTTTTAACTGATTTATGGATACCAAATTGCTTTTCTAATAATCATAACCTCATTCTTGGCATTGCTTACACTACACTACCCCCAGAATCCTTCACTCTGCACTTCTACCCTCACTCTCCAGGGCGACATCTCCAACACCCTTCCGTAGAGTGACTGGTCGGACAACCATAGGGTTTTATTTTCGTTGGCTGACCAAATATTCTCTAAATAAGCTTATATTTACTTGGCAGAAAAACGCTCACAACGTAGTCAGAAGTCGCTAATTTCTTCACCAAAATAAACCATAAATTTTGTAAACACAACGCCAAACAGAATTCGCAACATCAAGTCCTTGCACAGCTTTGAAGTGGTCACGTCCGGCGGGACATGGGTAAAAGTGCGAGGCTTGAAGGACGGCAATCCCTTCACACAACGAGTGGTCCAACAGGCTACTTATGTTCGGCAACTGTACTTCAAGTGGACACATGAATATCAGTTCTGTGTCCCATACCCGTAACTGATGTACAGGATGTTCATTTTATTGTGTTCTTAACCCTTTAAACGCCGAATTAAATCCCATCTGCCATTTGTTGGCATTACAAGGAGCTCACCATATTCTCCACGTTAGCGGGATAAGGGTTAAACATGGCAGTTGTTATGGGAGTTTTGTCCTAGAGCAAACCTATATCCGCCAGTCATTTATATACCGTGTTTCCATGTCAGTTCATCTTTTACCTTGTTTCATAAAAGAGCTGCGAATTGCTGTAAATTTCTGGCAGATGTAGGCTTCCATTATGGCAGATCTCCCTTCCTCAGGGACAAGACAAAATGGACACTATATTTTCTGCATAAATGAGTGGTTTTAGCCTAATATTTCTGCAGAGAATTTACGGATGTCTGCATAGGGTTTGAAACGCGGGTGTGCTACAAGCCTGGCTTTCCAGTCTTCAAGGCTGCTATGTCCTAAAGCTTGTGGATATATTTTACTAAACGGAAACAATTCAGTCGATAAATTTCGCAGAAGTACTGCTCCGAGGACCCCCGCGGGATTAAGCGAAAACCTGTGAAGTGGGAGGAAGAAATCCGCACAGTAGTTGTGAGCAGAGCTCACTTTCTGAAGGCGCCCCATGGGCGTGGGATTCTCTCTTGACTTTGTTTATTAGGTCTATTCAATCAAACCCATTCAGGAAATTACGCCTTAATTTCTGTATAGAATTTTGTCGGCGTTTTTCGCTGCTTAAAATTGTGCGTAAATGGGCACCTGTGGAGATGAATGACCACTTACTCAGTGTTCCTGATCGTGGGAAAAAATGAATGTTATGCGACCACTCTTAACGGTACATTCGAAATGACGTCATAAATGAAGACTTGAAATCATAAAATGCGAGCTACACCATACCTCAAGTTTCTCACAGGCGACCGTCTGAACATTTAATTTTTATCTCCCAGACGTTAAGAATTTCATTTATCATCTTCGTTAAAATCTTTACATCCCTTCTGCAGAAGCATTTTAGGTTGATTGGTTGTATTCACACCTCTTTAACCTTTAGACGCCTAACGTCAACCATAGTTGACGTACCGCACCGCTAACCTCTAAAGTTGCATTTTATATATTTATTCAACAAATATAGATACTGAATATCTTAAACATGGTATATACTCTCTTTTTTTTCTCTTCAAAATGCAGTTTGTTTCATAATGCGAACATATTTGGTTCCTGTATTATTCACATTTTATATACAGGGTGTGCTAAAATTAAAAAAAAAATAATTCCGGCTCCAAAAGGTTAAAGACGGTATATTGACTTAGTAATTGGGAAGACTATCACAATCAAATGAACTTTTCTTGTAGTAGGATTGTCAGAAAATGAGATGTTTATTGTGAGATAATAGAGGCTGTCACAGCGGTGCTGATGAAGACTCCGGTCTTCTGTTACACGACACGTCGTAAATTGGTACTTACGCGAATCTTCGAGATGTTTACTATTTTCAAATTTAAACTTCATACAGTTATAATTATGTTGAAGCATTTAAAAGGGCAAGCTGTCACAAGGGACTAATATTTTAAACTAGCCAAGAGTGGTACTTCTGACATGCCTGTTTAGACGTATATTATTCGTAACCTGCAATATCGTTGAAGCTACCCAAGTAAGGAGACTCCATTTGAGGTGGATATTTTCAGACTAATTTGTTGGATCTCCAAAATGTTTCCGCCTATTTGGGCCATTACCAAGAAGTTCAATGTAACCAGTGACAACCAAGGGTTTACATATATGATTATGTGCAAATGGTACAGTGATACGGAATTCAACTTGAAAATGTGGATTCCATGATAGCGACCCAATGTAAGTTCTAATCCTAACATATGTGTTAGGGTCTGTGTGAACTCCTGTCGTAATAAATGTAGCTTCTAAGGTATATCGACGTACAAGGTCAGATCTACCTCCTCTATTGTCTGCACCCTACTTCTCCAGTCTCTCAGCATTGCCACTGTCAGTAAATTCTTGTAGATTGATGATGTTACTGCACACTACAGTTTCTGCACGATTACTGTAGAGCGGTGGTTGCAGTGTATCTTGATCGTCATGATGTCCTAATTCATTTGTGAACACAATGTCGCCGTACACATGCATTATGTTGGGCTATACGTTAGGTGCACAGCCGAAAAATATTCACTCACGTCACTCGGGCTTTTTGTGCATTCATTGACGTCAATCTGCTTTAGAAGCAACTTTTATTATAACAGCGTTTTACGCAGACCTTTTTAGAAGTACAACTTACTTCGAATTTTTAATCATGGATTCCATATTGTGTATTGAATTTTTATGCCAGTATGTATACCATTTGCATATAAATAATACCCTGTGTTACTGACACTTGTTGTTTGAAACTCCTGCATTATACCCCACATGAGCCACAACATGGATATCTAATATAATATTTGGGAAATCCCCAAATTCAGATGCGTTTAATGTAGAAATGCGACATTGCACCATCAGATAGGTCTGAACTGGATGTTGTGTAACATTTCAGAAGTTAATAGATCATCGTATTGCGGCCCATTAGCCCAGATAAATTGTGAAATTGTCATTTTATCGCATTATGTCCTCTTCTTTCGAGGGTGTATTTACACAAACGTAATCTTTAAAGATTTTTACCAGACGTTGTTATTAGCACATGTAATTCATATTTATGTGGTCCCAGGTTCGATTTTCGGAAAGTTGTCTTGACTGAACTCTGTATGATTTGTCTTCCTTTTTTATAAAACCTGAGCTAGACTGATACATAAAACGGGCCACGACCGCTTTTTTCCCCAGTTTCGTGTTTTGCATCATTCCTGCTTATACGAGTCGATGGACGGATCGTCCGTAAATATGTATATGAACGCATACTTCTTCCATTTGCCTTTAAATTCATAATCAGGTTCAAAAACTGTTTCCTCTGAGAACTAAAAGTGAAGTTCTGGCATCTGTAATTTTGCCCTTTTGGGGTGTAAAAATCGCCTTTTCAGTCATTTGGAAGCTTTTAACTCCGTGCATTCTTGCAGTCAATTTCTTATTCTTATTCCAGTTCAATGCAAATGACGTGGAGATCTTGAGAGGACCCTTTCATTATCTCCACATCACTGAGGACTCAAACACAGCTGGATAAAGAAAACATATATTGCCATCATACATAATAAATAGCAGGAACCACCATACATTAATGTGCTGCAAATAGGATTTTAACTGACATTTTGGATTCTTAAGATACAGAATAACGGAATACATATTGTTTTAAACATAGTAACAAATATTGTAAATTTTATAAAGCAGGTTATACTTTATATTTTATAGTACAACCAATGTAACAACCTGGCAAAAAGCATACATTTCTTGAGCAAATAACGCAATGGTCTCCCTGAAGATGATGTAACAAACACCGAAACATGTAGGAGGTAATGGGTGATAAATATATGTAGTTACACGTGTTATGTGCATTTAGTTGGAATAAAAAGAAGAAATTGCTCTTTCAGTGTTAAACAATTTAATTTGAAATTGTCTGAAGACAAAGTGCCAAAGAAAATATATTGACCTAAGGGAAATTAATTAGTAAAAGGATGTCAAGAATTAAAAGTAAGGAGCACCATAATTTGTAGATGTTCTCTTTAGTTATTTATTCATTTGTTACGGAGACGCGTTTAAGACCCGGGGTTTGTACCGGCATATTGGACGCAGGGAACAGGAAGTTCGTATAAATTTTTGTAAAAAAATATCGAGAAAAGGAAAACACGACAGGCGGAATATGCGTGCAGACAGTAATAAAATAGATGTCAGACGAATAGATGGCTGCGATGGTGCAAGTCTATTGAAATAGTTGAGGATATATTATTAAGGATGAAGACTGACGTTTACAAACAACAGAAATGTTCGTGTGTTCACTGACTACTGCCCTGCGCCACATTTTTGTTGTGGATTCGTCCACATCTTCCAGGAAGCATGTTTTTGTTTATCCCTGGACAGTAACGTGTGCTGGAGCCGGGGATTCACCGAACACTGCAGAGCTCGACCCGAGTGGTTGAATAATGCAGCGCTCTCTGGCGGTGTCTCCACTTCACCGATATTGCCTGCATAAAGTCTGGGTCCACTTAACTTAATACTCGTGCAAAATGACTGCGGTCTTCCACAGCATGTCTCAGAAATGAAATAACCAAATAAAGATTTAAATCACTTAATCATATGCCCAAAATGAGGGAGGCCGTTCGTACTTGCGTTTGCGGATTTGATGCTGTGAGTGGCATGACTGGTTGCTCTCTTTCCGCACTGCTCGGCATGGAAGAGATCTTATAAAGTCCAGATATACCCTCCAACAAGTTTCGTCGTGTATCTTGTACGTGATGCGTCCCATTACGCTGTATGCACTTAAATAAGAATCGAGGGATTTTGGTCAAACTCCTCAAATGCTTTATTCCATAGTTGTATGTGTTACAGAATTTCTAATATAATTTTAACGACACGTTTCGGCTTCTTACTGTCATCTTCAGACACATTCTCTGAGAGTGAAACGCTCAGAACTGTTTTAACGTGTGTGTAAGATAAGCCATGAATACAGAGTTTGTACAAACAGATAATTTATTTTTTATTTTCGTTGTTACACCGTGCATGTTGTTGAGTTACTCAATTATTATACCAACTACTGCACATATATAAAATTTATAAAATTTACACATTAAAACATTAAAAACGCTCCGATATGTTTCGGTCCTAGGACTATCATCAGGAAGCCATATCGTCCTTGCTAAAGTCACTATAAAAAGTCACATTAAAACATTAAAATCGCTCCGACATATTTCGGTCCTAGGACTATCATCAGGGAGCCATATCGTCCTTGCTAAAGTCACTATAAAAAGTCACATTAATTTCGCTCTACCAGTTAGGTATTGTGGCAGCATGCCGTGTTATGTAATGCAATGTTGCGAAGAGTGCCCTGCTACGGATGTACATCCTGTGCTTCGTTGCGTGATAAGCAGTATCACGTAACGAAGCACAGGATGTACATCCGTAGCAGGGCACTCTTCGCAACATAGCATTACACAACACGGTAGGCTGCCACAATACCTAACTGGTACAGCGAAATTAATGTGACTTTTTATAGTGACTTTAGCAAGGACGATATGGCTCCCTGATGATAGTCCTAGGACCGAAACATATCGGAGCGTTTTTAATGTTTTAATGTTTTAATTTTTTATATATATGCAGTAATCGGTATAATAATTGAGTAATTTATTTTTTATTTGTTTGTTAGTTCTGAATGTATTTAAAGCATGGTCTCTATTTCTGTAGGACAGTACTTACGTGAAAGTAGTCTTGCTGTGTCGAAAATGTCGAATTTTGTTGAAACCATCTTGCTTTTTGATTAAGTTATTATAAATTTTATCTTTTTCTTGCAATATACGGTTCAGTATTGTTATATTTACTACATTATTTATAGTGGCAAAGTATGTCACGTAATAAAGCATTTTATATTGCTTACCTTGTTGCTTCGTTTTGTAGAGTGCGGGTGAAGCTACTGGCTTTTCACAATACTTGTTGACTTTTAACGTTCTGTATTAATTTTTGTAAACTGAAAATGTAGAAGTAATAAATATGAGGCGGAACGGTGGCCGATACTCTTTTCGGGAGCCTTAATAAATATATTGGCGAATCTTCTTTTTAGTTCATATGGCGACATATTTGTATTAGACGTGCACTTGCTGGAGATGCAGGAGCAGCTGATTTGTAGAACATGTGTAGTGTGTAGTGTGTTGATGTAACTTTCTCTGTCAGTATTTTCAATTGTGTATAAAGTAGTGATACAACATCAGAAATGGGATTAGGTCTGACCACGCATATGTAAATATTTGGTTAATTTGTATTCCTGATTCACTGATTTGTCTACAAATATATATATATATAAATATATATATATATAAATTCATGGTTGTTTGTGGCCCTTCATAACGGAGTTAAAGAGTTTTTTATGTTGAGGACTTTTTTGTTTGATATTTTCTGGCAACAAAAATAAATTCAAAATATCAGGATTGAACAGCTATTGAGGAAATCAAGCACATACCCTCGTACCTAAAATAATCACATAACAAAGTAAGCCATGTGACACATTGTAATTACACAATACACTTTTCGACAATCCACTGCCATAATTTCAACTTAGGATTAAAAAAAACTAAAAAAAAAAACTGACAATTTCAACGCAGGATGAAAAATAAAATATTTGATACAAACATACATTGTACAAAGTTAATTTTCTACGGGAAGATGGAGTGCATATAAAATGTAGCAAAATACTAACCTCAAAGAAGAAAAATAATTTTATTTGCAGAGAAAGGATTCCTATTTGTTTTAATCATTAATTGTAGACAACTATTAAGTGTTCTTGCATTTTAACAGAATGTGCTTAAAGACGACTTAGAGAAAAGTCAAAACTTACTACACAGATTGTATATTGGATATTATAGGAACCCACTATGTGGTCAAATTTCTGTGTGTAGACGAACATAAAGCCCTCGATTCGTATTTGTGGCCTCCACGTATGCAAAAATAATTTCCCTGTACTGTTTCTGAAGCGGACCGGATCGTTGTCTAAGCCTGCAACAGAAATAGGTATCGTAGATAACAGAATGTCTTTCTTTTTACCGCTGCTACAGATTGCGGACAACGCTTAGTGCTGTATGGGAAGAGTAAATTTCATATTTTACACTTACATTCCCGGACTTTATCGTAGGGATTTGTGAAGTGTTCAACATTTACGTGAGCAAGACCAAAAAGATTCATACTTTTCTTAATAATTTACTTCAATTAAATTATCCTCGGCATGTTTCGAGCAAATATTTGTTCATCATCAGGAGGTCTGTACAAGCAGATTACAGTATTTTCCCGTGCATCTTATGAGGAGTCTAGTCGCGGACACGATAGATTGATATAAATTTTTTGTGTCAGCGACAAGACTCCGCATAAGATGCAGGGTAAAATGCTCTAAGCTGCTTGTACAGACCTCCCGATGATGAACTATTATTTGTTCGAAACATGTCGAGGATAATTTAGTTGAAGTAAATTTTAAGAAAAAGTGTGCATCTTGTTGGTATTGTTCACATATGTGTATCACGGTGCACGGTTCGGAGAATGTAAAGTGTTCAACATTGTAGCCGAAATTCTTCGTATTAGAATGTGTTGTAGATATGCGAATTTTGTTAATTTGTATTTCTCATACCATCCTTGGCTGTCTTTCATTATGTGGAATACCAAAGGTTGAAAAGAATTGTGCCGCTAAACTATAACATATAAAGAAAGATAAATACTTTATAACGGTAATGGGTGAAGGGCTATGGACCGAGTGTAAAAGGGGTTGTATTTTATCGCAACTTAAAGTGAGCATTTTTCTGTATTTTTACTTAATAGAGAGTCTCGTTAAGAAACTCAACACATCCACTCCTAAAAGCACGTTAATGGTCTGCAGGAGTTGAGAACCTGCAGACGCTCGCTACCGACTTTCCCGCAAGCTGTTCTTGTAGGTGAAGAGTTGCCTGAACCGCCACTTGTGAAGGAAGTATGCTTACATTGAAAGCTGCTTCTTAAATTAAATTTGTATGCACTATCACGGGCATCTTCGGCCAACCCCAATAGTGTTACCTGCTTGTTTAGACGTGTAGAGGCAGATGGGCTGAGATGACACTCGTCTACATTCAGGCACTAGTTCTCGACACTTGACTTTCTTCGAAATTTTAAATTGCTTGTTTTGTACTTAGACAACAAACTGATGTGCCAAACCTCAACAAAATTTAGCGAATGTGCTTCAAATAAAATTATTAACAGAGATATTTGTTTCTTAACAGAAAAGGAAGATTGTTATCCTGGGGTTTAATGGTCATTGCTCTTAAAAAGCATGACTTTAGTGCTATCTGCAATCGCCGTCTGATGTATCTCGTTATCAGGTATATACCAATACGTTCCCTCTACCATTAATTCGAGTCGCTTACCCCATCCACCTATCACGTCCAATATAGACTTTTCTCTAAAGAGTGACGAGTGCCTGCGTTCAGTTGAATATTACGGAAATGAAATGGCCATGACGAGTATCCTCAGTGCATTTATTTCTACGATGAGCCATATTTAACGAGAATGATCACTCATTTCAGGACTAGAGGCTACTGACAGTGTGATCAGAAGAAGGATTAGGGTTATAACTCATTATTGGGTGCAGAACGTTGAATGTTTGTTTGCAGGTGATGTCAATATTGGTTTATATGCCTGCACACCGAAAATTTAAAAAATGCACGCATACGAAAATGTTCGCATTTAGCGACCGATAATCAGAGTACTTCTACAGGGATGCTGATAAGTCCTTAGCCCGATCAAGACGGAAACAAGCCAATGTTTCTATCAGAATGGCGTGAATTTCCTTCGGCGCCTTGCTTTGCAGGGGAGAAAAACTTGATGACAGACCCTGTCTCGATGTTGTTGAAATCGCACGCGTCCCTGATATGGTTCCGAGCTTGTTTTCTTCCTGGTCTGGCTAATGACTCATCAGCACCCCGGTAATAATTTCGCGTAGTTGGAACAAAATTTAAGATATTGGAAGTACATAAATAACAGTTGATGTTAAAATCCTGATTCGGCAGAACACGCTAAAATTTAAAGCGAAACATTTAAGATCCACGACGGGAGTGTAGTGAGAGGGAATGTAGTGAGAGGGAACATCACTGTTCAGCACACAAAATGTAATGGAAACGAGACTAGCTAAACTTTACTAATTCGAGGCCGCTGAATTCGAAAATGACACAGAAAGTTTCAGCTGAGATCTAATTTTTATGGCCTGAAATTTCACGTTTTTCAACTAAATATTAGGTCTCCGTCTTCAAAAGTTGGCAACACTCTAAGCAGCCGCCGTAATTCTCATGCCATGATGAAGTCACATGATCGACTATCTTCGCTACAGGTGTTCGTCACGTGATCAATAAAATTGTTGCCTGTTAACTCTCTTCAGTTCTTATTAAGCGTTGTACCAAATCGGTCGTATTTTAGATGGTGTCCCCAAGTTCTTTCATGAGAATTGTGCCGTGATAGCTTCAGCTGGCATTCTACTGTCATATATTGTGTAGTATATTTATCAAAATGTCCCAGAATTGCGTAAATAAGCCGAACAGCTTCTGCTGTACTTGGTGGAGAAGTGACATTTGCCTCAAGGAAGTTTTCGATTACTCCAACAATAAAAAAGGCCTATTTCTTGTATTTCGGCTGTAAGGTAGGGTACCAGGACAAAAAATGGGCACCACACATGTGCTGCACTACGTGTTCATCCAAACTCAATGCGCAGGTGAATGGAAAAAGACGTATGCCGTTTGGAGTGCCCATGGTTTGAGGGTGCCTAGCAACCACAGTACTGACTGTTTTTTTCTGTATGGTACCCCCTATTCAAAATGGTTTGTCCATGAAGAAAAAATCAAACTTTATCTGAATACACCTTCAGCAATTTGGCCTGTGCCTCATGGCGATGGACATCCTGTTCCTGAACCTCCGGACAATTTTGCTGTGTACCTACTCTGACGACGAAGACAGTGTTTCTTCAAACAGTGAAGAACAGCAGCCATCAGCTTCAAGAGATGCAGACTACTTGCCAAGCACACACTCCTCCAATCATAAAATCACAAAAGGCGAGCTCAATGACCTCATCAGGGATCTAGGACTTCCAAAAAAATAAGGCAGAACTTTTGGCATCAACGTTACAACAGTGGAATTTACTACACCATAAAGGGAAATGAACGCTGCCATGTTAGGTGATTGTTACTGGATGATGAAAAGGGGTGCTTCTAAAACGAAATACCATCGACAGGCCAAAAGGACACGTAATTAAGGTCAATAATTTTCTATTCATATTTATTGTACATATAACTATGATAGTGCTATAATCTCGAAAACAAGAGCTAACCAAAGAAATTTTGAATTATTTTCGTAGTGTGAGGCCCAAAAAACTTAAAGATAGTATATTCAATTATCTTTAACATTCAATCATCCAAAATTTGTTGAGCAGTGTAACTGTACCGCAGTAATGATACACGAAGCACAGCGCAAGGCTTTACAGTCAAGATATAACATATTAATTTGACGTAATGCAAATATTTAGATCACCGACGTTTTATGACACACATATTTTTTGTTGTTTCAAATTAAAATTTTCAATAGATAACGACGATTTTCGTGCTGGAATGATGTCAACTGGCATTATTTTCTACCTCACATGCCTAACCCTCTTCTTCGTTCCATGCTCGTACCACCGATGTACGTGTAATTTTCTGAAAGTCGTATAACTTTAATTACATTCCTAAATTTAAAACAGATCTTTCAGTAGAGCCTTGCAAAATCCAACATATGTATGGTCTTGAAAACATTAAATTTAACTGTAGGGATACCAGTTTACTCTTGATATTGTGTGATTTACCGCATTTCGAGGAGAATTGTAGGTGTATTGTTTGGTTTTCTTTCCGTTTGGCTACTGGGACCTGAATGTCTGGAAGATAATTTTAACGTTTACAGATTTCGGGCAGTTGCTACCCACAATTTCGTCGATTCGCAAATTTCCAACCCAAAGAAACAGAGAATGAATGAAGACTTGAGTCTTGATAGAAACGTACTTGTGTCAGACTGTTCAAACATCATACATATTTCTGTTTTTAATTCTTAGGGGGAGGAGTCTTGGATTCAAAGGACTTAATGAGAGTGAAATGTTGTCTTATTTTATTTTTAATATGTACTAGGTCCGTGTTATGAATTTCAGAATGTGTGATCAGCTCCCACCAAGACTGCTTAGCGCCTCAGCTGTTACATTGATTCGCATTTTGTTGTAGGTGATGAATAATGGAGGGATACGGAGAACGAAATTTCACAGTGCTTGTAGCAAATAAAAATACTGGTATAATTTTTTCTGGATGGGGACTGTGGAAAATGACAGTGTTCACGTTACTGAACTTTAGACCGTAGTATGCCGTTCAAACCCTTTACGGACTTCTGACTTAGAAAGAGACTGTCGGCAGTTGAAGGAATTTACATTTTTCGACTCTGTTACCTACACGTACTTTAAGAAAATTTTATTGCGCTTTCCTTACCTCCATCTTCCAGGCCACTGTAGCAACTACTCTGCCAGAATATGACTACCAACTGGACGACTGGCTGCTGGTGGCGTTTTGTATGATTGATAGCGCCGTAGAAGCTCGTTTTATTGTGTTACTGCAACCCGGTGTTTGCCGAACTGTGGGTTACGAACCTCTTAGTAAGAAGATGAATGTAGAATTATTGAAGATAACCGTCCAGTTTATTTGAATAGGCTTATATAATTTTTATGATGTGTGTGTTGATAGGATTTGATGTGAAATGCCCAGCAAATCACACAGTTGCTCTTCACTTGCATGCTGCGCTTGTATACACGCATGCGCACTCCATAACATCAGTTGCAGTCACAAAATATACCTAATGTCGGTACACTGTGCCTTTAAGAGAAAGCCCAATGCGTCATAGGTTTTGGCGGGTTGTGAGGTTTAATATCATCTTTTATTTGAAATGAAGCTTCCTCTGTATGAATAGAACTGGACATAGAAAATCTTCATCGATTTAATTTAAAAAGAATTTTGCACAGTGGACCCTTTACGGAGGATCAGTGCATTAGTTTCATGTTTTGGACAAGTCTGCAAGCGTGTAATTGCATCTGCTTATGCAGCACCTTGTAGAGCGTAGTTTCGAATATACCAAGAAGCAAACTGCAACATGATAGAGATTTATTTTCACGATGCACACACGATACCAATATGCACTGAGCATTTTCCTTCTGGTTTGGTTAGTAATTTTTATTATGACATGTCCTGTTTCCTAAAATTGAGTAAACAAATGACGAACCGATATGGCAGTTGGAGGTTCTGTTATGTGCGTGTGTCAGAAATTGCGTTGAACTGTTACTTTAGACAGGTCATGACACATTGTGTGTTACACGTATGGCCGTTGTCTTACCGACTGCAACAAGCACACAGTTTTACAGTCAGTGACTGAGTCGTGTACGTATTTCCGTGCTAATGCTCACCAGGCAAAGAACGAGAACTATATTCAGTGCGAAACGTTCTGCAGCAAACCTTGTGATTATACTCGGATGTCTCAAGCGAACTGGGATATGGAACTACAAAATAACATTTTCTTCGTAGATCTGTAACCACGCTGTTTTCTCTACCAATGCTATTTTTAAGGTTGATCGCTATAAAAATTATATTGTGTCCTGCTGCATTTTGTATTGTAAAAGTATTAGTATATAATATTATGGTTTAATTGCTGAGTTCTGAAACTAAATATACTTTTTGAAGCTCATGGTTCCGTGAATCATAAGTCTTACTTACTTACTCCATGGTGCCGAGTCCTTCTTGAGAAGCTAACTGGTTTGCAGCTAGTCAAGAAATTCCTCGCATTTCATGGAACCCGAAGGTTCATTACCGTACTCACAAGCGTCCGCCACCTATCCCTATCCTGGGCCAACCCAATCCAGTCCACAT
>Ga0123352_10010684_pt1 | contig 14424 bp, 7 predicted proteins | sample TergutLab28metaG_FD_89700 | JGI IMG/M metagenome (GOLD analysis project Ga0123352, IMG submission 89700) | Labiotermes labralis P1 segment gut microbial communities from Petit-Saut dam, French Guiana - Lab288 P1 | ecosystem: Host-associated > Arthropoda: Insects > Digestive system > Gut ... | reverse complement strand
TGCCTCTCTAGACTGTGCAGTACACACACAGTGCCTCTCTAGACTGTGCATTACACACACAGTGCCTCTCTAGACTGTGCAGTACACACACAGTGCCTCTCTAGACTGTGCATTACACACACGCACCACGGGCAAATATGCTGCCATAACACCGACTACGTCCATATCAACGGACATGATAGAACCATTACTATAAATTTAGCCAAGCACTGTATAGAGCTCCCTGATGATGGATCCCTTATGATCCGAAACATGTCGGAGCAATTTTTAAATATTTTATAATAATTCTAATTGTATCTACGAATTATTTATTTGTGCATCTGTTTTATATAAAGTGTTTTAATCGTCATTGATGCACGGTACAAACATGAATATTAAATAACTTGCAGTTTATCGATGCTATGATGTAGGGTACAGACACATAAAGAATTGGGTGCAGGGGGTTTTTCCCCCTGGTGTAGAGCAGCCGGGGTGTGAGGCTAAACACTCATCTCCATACAGTGCCGAGATTAAGACTGAGTGGAGCCATGCCTGTGCTTCCTCCACATGCCTTCATGGCGTGGACAGGAAAAAGTTTACCTCTAGCTAAAACCGTGCCGAAGCTGACCCACCTTCGGGATCTGCCGTGCTGCCAAAAGCTAATCAAGGTTTAATTCATTCGTCCAAGACGTTTACATGCAGGGTACCTTGAAATTGATCGTAACTGTTCTACTTGTTGACCCTAAAAGAATTTTGTACCAACGTAAACTTCTACCTTGCTGGATAATATGAAATCCGAAGTAAATCAACTGGGGATATTTTTCAAAAACATGTTCTAGTTACTTTTACGAGGCATAGAACTTAATTCGAAATTCAACGATTATTTAAGCAGTACATGAGATGTAGGGTTGCCTGTGCTTCAGGGAACTTCCGGTGTTGATTTTCATCGGATGTTACGATTGTTGAACAGATTAAATATTCTCTCTAACTGGAGGGCAACCTTTGTCTTTAACAATCTCACTACGTTCATCTTAGAATTTATTGCCTTGATAAGTATGTAGACACAGTATTATGTGATGTTAATTACTATAATTTACGCCAACAATTGCACACGGTTCTATTAGTTTCACAATAAAGTTATAGAAACCACAAACTCTTATGTATTTCGGGCATTAGTGGCCCATCTTCAAGGAGTACAATACATTGTATTAAACGGTATATATATAGGTATGCGCCGCATAACGATGTTTCTTTCAACGACGGACCGCATGTGCGAAGGTATTCCCATAATAATATAATATAATATAATATAATATGATATGATATATGGTATGATATGACATGATATGATATGATACGATATATAATATAATATGATATGATATGATGTGATATGATATGATATGATATATGATATGATATGATATATGGTATGACATGATATGATATGATACGATATATAATATAATATAATTATTATATTATATTATATTATAATCTTACCAGTGTATTACAATTGCCTACAGTATTCCGTACAGTAACATGCTGTACAGGTTTTTAGCCTAGGAGCAATAGGCTATACCATACACGAGCCTAGGTGTGTAGTAGGCTGTACTGTAGTATCTAGGTTTGTGTAAGTACACGTTCGCAGAACGACGAAATCGTCTAACGACGCATTTCTCAGAACGCACGCAACAGTCTTTTCCAGATGCAGAACATAAGAACGAAACCTCCATAAACGGAAAGTGTAAAAATGCAAGGCACTCTTGTGCAGTGAGCAATATTTTTGTCACAGGAAGAGGAGAACTAGAGTGCAGCTGTGTGTAATAGTTTGAACAGTGCACTGTAAAATATTGCACGGACAAAAACAATGAAATTGCACTTGCTAAAACATGTACAATGGTTTTCTTAATAGGTGGAAGATAACTGCAAAAATTTTTCAGTAAAACTACACCTTCATACGTCACTAGACCAGCAACGAAGTATCACCAAGGAACATACAGCGAGAAATTATTAAGATAATGTAAAGTGACAACACAATATAACGTATAATAATGAAATAGTAAGGAAAACTACGTGGTTACTGAACTGCGCTCTTCTACGTTATTACACAGCGCATTAATTTCTTACCGACGTTTCGGGACAACCTTTCGGCCGATATTATTTTTTGAACAAACATTACATGTAATTTTGACTTACAGGAAGTTCCAGATCTTGCTTAGAATGAATCTGTGAAATGGAGGTGGTGGAAAATTCTATTGATGCTTTTTATGGAAGTACTTTCATTTATTTTAATTAACCATAGTTATAGAAATTACATTTTTTATCTCCGAATTGTATGTGAATATTTCACTTAAAAATGTGTCATTATCATGCTGTGTGTTGGCCTCAGAATTCTCATATATCGTACACTCAGTACCTTCGAATATTTTTCAAAGCGTTCTTCGGCGTTGGTATATCCCTAATACGTCTGACCGTTTAAAAGCGATTTCGGTCGTTAACTTTCATTATTATTTGCAAGGAAGCAAGCGCTTGTAACCTTTCAAAGCCTACTGGTTACGTGTTACACCAACAGTTTAACATTCAACAACTGTAAGCTCTGCCCACACTGTATTTATGTGTTTTGTGTTTATCTGAGAACAAACAGCGACTTGTGTCACTTACAGCATAAACTGATTGGTTTTTATAACCGAGATGAAAAGTGTTCACTGCGCGGTACGAACTGGGTCTTTAAATAAAGCCGTCTGCGCTTCGTCTTTAAAGGGTTAATGGTGCAGGAGTACTATATAGTACTACGGGGGTGTACTAATTTTTAAAAATCTAGAAACCATCTCAAAATATTAGACGCCAGGAAGTGCTGACACGAAGAAAATTTCTTACTTAGGTCCCACAAATATTTGGCGTCACCTTACAAAGTGTATTCACCACCTCAGCTTGGCGTCCGGAATTCGTTCACCCTTGTTGTTGTACACAACATAAATCGTGATGTGCTTCATATAATATCTCTGCAAACCACTATCTTTGCCGTGTAGGTAATTTTGTCAGATAAACTTTTATATCTTGAAAGAAAGTAGTTAAGTCGCAGATTTTATTTTTAATAATGCCTTTGTTTTGAACACGGGACAAAAAAAATTATCGACGGTAAAACTAAGTGCAAGATGTTACTGGAAACTTTGTGTGTGTGTGTGTGTGCTTTTGTTGTTGGCCTGATTTTACGGTTAACGAATCGCTTAGCTTCAAAAGTTGTGTTTAGATATTAGTGGCTTAATATTTTGTGACAAGCCTTGTTTCTATTCCCTCTGTTTCATATATCACTCTTGTGTAGTCAGACAACATGTGTTTATTCTAGTCGAGTTTCTTTCATTTTTCATGTATCTGTCTACATTCTGTTTCGTTCTATTATTTCTTCCTTAGTTTTTATTTTTTATGGAATCCGTGCATTCATGCATGAATGCTGCTTTCCCAGTGATGGATTGCCCCTTTTACTTTTCTTTCCGGAAATAAAACATGAAACAGAATAAGACACGAATAACATGTAAACTGCAGAATGAGAGGAAGGGTGAGGGAAGGCAGGATTTAGTATTTTAAGGAAAAGACGAGGAAGATGGCCCTTATTTTAAAAAAAATCAAATAGTATTAAGTTGTGCATTTGCATCTGAATCTTACCTTAAGCATCTTAGTTAATACTTTGCTGTAAATATACAAAGATTTGTTGGGGTGTCGATTAACCTTTGGACGCCTAACGTCAACTATAGTTGACATACCGCAATGCTAACCTCCAAAGTTTCATTTTATATATTTATTCAACAAATATATGTACCGAATATTTTAAACACAGTATATACTGTCCGTTTTTTATCTTCAAAATGCAGTTTGTTTCATAATTCTAACATATTTGGTTCCTGTATTATTCACATTTTATATACAGGGTGTGCTAAAATTAAAAAATAATTCCGGCGTCAAAAGGTTAAGTAACTAGGAGAGTACAGTTTCACATGTGCAAGACACGAAGACATATGGGAAAATAGTGGTATATTTACACTGATTCGTAAACTCTGCACTAGATGGCTATATCAGCTTCACGCCTTGACCACTTTATCCCTGCCGAAACGGCTGCAGGTAACCTTTGAATTGAAGAACGGGTGGGCCCCAGATCCTGTCTGGACGCTTGGGAGAAGAGCAAAGCTCTTTATTCATTGCAGGATTCGAACAGAGTTTGCTCAGTTGTCAGCCAGCATCATTGATATTGTACACACCAGGATCTCACGATTGGGTCTCGTCAAATTGTGTCAGAATTACCTTTATACAGGAATCGCACTGTCTAGTCTGTAAGGAGGAAACTGAATTTTTGTTTAGGCGTGAAATGAATATCTGTCACTTCGGAGACCCGTGTTTGTGAGATTTGTAACGGAAAGAGTATTGCGAGAGGATGTTCTCCGAATAGGGTATTCGGTTTTGTCCCGCCCGTAACATTCCACCAGTGCTCCGTACTCACGTACCTTCCCCTTAATGCCACTATTATCAGAAGGACAAGCGGGAGAATTCTGCCAGAGTAATAATGCTCTTCCTTGTACCGGATTATGCAGCATATTTTGGACGGTAAAGGTATTGCCTGAAAATGCAGTTGTGGTTGTCACTTCCTTTCGTTTTTCTTGTCTATTGTTTTTCAGTCTGTAATGCCATTTTTTCTCTCCCTGTATTTATCATCGAAGGTATCTCCAGACTATAGTTAACCCTTTATAGAGGCAATATGATTCTGTTTTATATAAGGACTCAGTGCGTACCGTTCTGTAAACACTTCCCATCTCGGTTATACAAAACCGCGGTGTTAATGTATTGTAAGACAAAACTGCTTGTTTGTTCCGACAGCCGTACAAAACACTTAAAGGCTGTATAAACTTACTTACTCCATGGTGCAGAGTCCTTCTTTATAAGCTAACTGGTTTGCAGCTAGTCAAGAAACACCCCGCATTTCACGGAACCCGAAGGTTCATTACCGCACTCACAAGCGTCCGCCACCCGTCTGTGTCCTGGGCCAGCCCAATCCAGTCCATATACCCACTTCCCACCTCCTGGAGATCCATCCTAATATTATCCACCCATCTATGCCTAGGTCTCCCCAGTGGTCTCTTTCCCTGCTGTATGACATCACGTAGAATTTTTAAATGTTAGAACTGTTGGTACGTGAAGCTACAGCTAAGCTTCAAAAGGTTAATGTTTTCATTCCCACTACTAGTACCTAGAAGTACTGGCAAAACACACAGGTCGAAAGAATTCCATTACGGTTTGATGCTGGAACTGTAAGAATGAAGGTGATGTGGTCTATAAATATTGCCCGAGTCTTCCTATTTGAAGTGTAATCCAAATTAGTAAAATGTATTTAAATGACAGTCTGTGCAAAAAGACGGACACGACCTTCTGACTACGCATTTCTTTCAGTGACAGAGTACCGGGGTCCTTATAAGTCCTTATCCCGACCAGGAAGGAAACAAACTCGGAAGCATGTCAGGGACTCGCTTTATTTCAACAACTTCGAGACGCGAGCTGTTATCAATTTTGTATTTGTTTTCCTGCAAGGCAAGACACCGAAGGAAATTCACGCCATTCTGACAGAAACATTAGCTTGTTTCCTTCCTGGTCGGGCTAAGGACATATCAGCACCCATGTATAAAGTTAGTATAAGCAGTTGTTTGCAATTGCTCCACAGCTTATTTAAGTATGACATTTTAGTGTTGTTTGGAAATTATTTATTCGTAATTGGTTCCGTTTTAGAAATGTATTTACGCATGCTCATGACAGAAAACACCCTGTAACAGTCCTGAAGGGTGATCTGATAATTCTCAGTGCATTTTCAGTCTATCCAGGCAAAGGGGACTGGGTCGTCTTGGACAGACATTTGGTGTGTGCACGAACCCAACATTTGTCATTTGTACGTCACGCTGACAAATGTACGACGTGGTATTTGGACTACCCTGCGTGTTGGATGCAGGAGGGACCAATTACGTCACTTACGTATAGCCACCATAACAAATATTACAGAACGCCTTGCATGCCATACGGTCCAAATGCATAGTGCGTTGAGTATTGACGTGTCATTCTCGTAACGTAACTTACACATTAACGTCACGGTATTTGTGTTACTTCGTAGAGGGTGAATACATTTACAAATTTATTCTCGAGTCGAACCATTTTGACAAGACAAAGGGAGACTGTTCGTACATCGCATGCGAGATAAACTTTGAGTGTGCTGTAGATGGGATTAACAACTGTTTGCTACTGCACGTTTTCACTGTGAGTAAGTGCGTGACTTATCAGCCGAGTCACCGTCACCCTGCAGGAGAGGACACATTGCGTAGGGTGGTTTATTGAAACCGAAATGTAATGCACGGGTCACAGCGTGTTTCGAAGTGTAAAAAAGAAACCTCACGTGTGCACGAGACATTTTAGTCAGGCACGTGTGGACGGTCTACGCATCTCTCGTGCAAAACATTTCTGGTCTCATGAAACTGTTTACACCAATTTGATGTTTGTCTGACCGTGCATTATTGATACAATAATGTAAATAGCCAACTAGATGCTACAATAACAGATTTTATTGGTAATTACAATCAACTCAACACGTTTCGGGCGATAATTCCGCCCATCCTCAGGAGCACTAGACTGTGTTTACAGCTTGTGTTATTATGCACCGGCGATGCTGCCTGCTGGTGACAAGCAAGCAGCATCGCCGGTGCTTTATACCACAAGCTGTAAACACAGTCTAGTGCTCCTGAGGATGGGCGAAATTATCGCCAGAAACGTGTTGAGCTGATTGTAATTATCAATAAAATCTGTTATTGTTGCATCTAGTTGGCTGTTTATATCATTGTTTGCACCAAATATGCATCGATTAAGTCGGTAGTATCATTTAATTCGAAAGCATCTGTTGACCCGTGTAAAAAAATGACACAGCGCAAAATGCCTCCTCCTTTCGGTTAATGGCGTAAGAACTACACGTAATGGCTCACACCTTCATGCACACACGGAAGTGCGCGTGTAAAACCAACGGTACTACCATCTATCGGGTACTCAGTGAAAACTCTGATTTTTTAACTCGCAGATGATGCAGTAACAGTATGTAAATATTTAATATTTAAGATGATTATTAGTCGAAACATGTAGCCTACATATAACCTTGTGTAATAAAAACAGTTATGGTGACGTACAAAGCTTAAATATTTCACTGATGTAAACAAACTGGAATCCCAATGTGTGCACAGCATCCTGTGACTTAACCTGTAAAGAATAGGCCTGAAGATGACTATTTATTAGTCGAAACATGTAGCCTACATACTACTTTGTGTAATAAAAACAGTTGTGCTGACGTACAAATTAGTATTACAATACGTATCCAAGCACTTTCTGATGTCTTCATTCAAAGAATGTAACAGTGTGTCTGTAAGTTTTCATACAGTTTTTGTTCGTTTGTTAGTTTCTTAATGTAATGCACTACGCTTCTTGTCTTGGACGTTTCAAATTTCTAGTTTTAGTTAAATAGGATGACATTTCAGAACCTTGTTCAGGTTCGTTATTTACAAAAACAAAACCCTGAAAAATCTCTATTTTAGGACTGTTACACGGAGATACTTTATTAAGTTAAATATTTGTTTTCTAAAAATATTTCAGTTTAATTTAGGGAATATTTTCAACTGAGATGCGTATTAATACTTCCAAATCCAGTCCTGAGGTCTCAGTATTATTCCATCAGATGAAAACCGATGCATCTTCTAGCGTTTCTGTCTTTAGTAGTGTCGAAACTTGCGAATCTGAAGCAAAATTACTCTGTGGTGGTATCTTTGAGGCTTTTAAATTCGTTGTTTATCGTTAAAGTTCAATGTAAAGCAGTCCATGGACTGACCTTGAGGGTTCCAGGAGGCTGAGGATCCCAGATTTCAAAACAGTTGGTACCGTCCTCCTTTACTCCCAGTTACTCAATTCTGTTATTGTGTGAGTCGAACCCAGGGCCATAGTGCGGCCAGGAAAATTTCCTCTAACACTTTCGGGATTCGAACCCGCTACCTTGCGGCTTGTAGCGCAGTGCCTCAACCAACTGCGCCACCGCTTTTTTTTATCGTTAGCTAAAGTAATTTTATGATTTTTAACATGTCTGTCATATGCTTCACAAGAACACGAAACTCATTCGGTCTTGAGCTTCTTGCTCGAAGCTACTTCTCTCGTCCGAAGATGAGTTGGGGTCGTTGGTTACCTCTGTCAAGAGACGCATCTGGGATGCTTCTTAAATGGGTCACGTGCTCACGTACCGTACTATTCAGTCATCTGCGTAATAGTAATTAGCTCAAATTGCCACGTGGTTCTTGCATAAGCTTCTGAACCGAAAGGAAACTTGGTTTCACTTTCATGAAACGTATTACGATTTCCACAGTAAACATACCAACTTCGAGAACCTTGAATAGAAAGCGTACTGTCTGAGTGTCTTAAACCGTAACTTACATAACATTAGGCTTCGATTAATGGAATCACTTGAATTATTTATGGAACTCTGCACGAAATATTTCTTAGATTTGCTGCAGTAATGTGCACGAAGTTGCTTCACGCAGTGTGACAGGTCATCGGTTTCAATTCACTGACCTTCGATCTATATCAGGAATGTCCAGACTAGTACTTTAACCTTCTAAAGCCTACTTGTTACGTGATGCACCAACAGTTTAACATTCAACAACTGTACGCTCTGCCCACACTGTATTAATGTGCTTTTTATTTATCTGAGAACAAACAGCGACTTGTGCCACTTACAGCATAAACTGACTGGTTTTATAACCGAGATGAAAAGTGTTTACAGCGCGGTACGGACTGGGTCTTTAAATAAAGCAGTCTGCGCTCTGCCCACACTGTATTTATGTGTTTTGTATTTATCTGAGAACAAACAGCAACTTGTGCCACTTACAGCATAAACTGATTGGTTTTTATAACCGAGATGCAAAGTGTTTACAGCGCGGTACGGACTGGGTCTTTAAATAAAGCAGTCTGCGCTTCGTCTTTAAAGGGTTAAGCCAGGGTTATATTAGATGTAAATAAAAGTAGTCTACACGTAATCAAACGGCTTTGGTTTTTTGCTATTAAATTCAATATTTAATCCATGCCCTTTAACGAATAGAATAAAATATGCTTCGTTAATGACAATGACATGTACGTGTGCGAGAGATACAGTAGTAATTCAAACCAAAATACCCGTTATTATTATGACAACCAACATTAATGTGTTTCCAAAAAAGTATAGAAAACTGCAACGCAAGTTTTCACATATACTACAATAAAGAGTGTCTATGAGTGACCTACTTATATTGCATAAAATACACATTTCCTAATTTTTACGTTAAAAGTAACACAGTTGTTTTGATTATTTCTGTTAGCAAGCAGCTATCAAACACAACCTTCATTAGGTGACTAGCCATTACAAAATATCGATAATCATCGATAGCAATTGATGTTTGCGGAGCCCTTGAAAAATGATCCGAGAATTGAAACATGTCGGGCTAAGTACCTAATAAAAACTTGCAACACTTTTTATTTTTACACCGTGCATGTTGTCGAGTTACTCAATTATTACACCAACCAGTGCACATATATAAAATTTATAAAATAATAGTTACTTATTAATCAGTGACTATTTCTAATGTGACTTTAGCAAGGAATATATAGCTCCCTGATGATGGTCTTCGGAACGAAACATGGCGGAGCGTTTTTAATGTTTTAATGTGTAAATTTTATATATGTGCAATGGTTGGTGTAATAATTGAGTAAATTGCTACACTGTATTTGGTGGTTGCTTCGTCATTACTCCCTTATTGTACCCAAAAAACAACGTACCCACCTACACCAAACTCACCTGTAACACCACCCGTTTCTCGACACTGTTGATGATTCTGCTAGCTATTCTTGCAGAGTTTTACGTCTTTATCCTCGGATACGTTGTTATGTCAAATGGCCAAAAATGATCTGTACACCCTTTAGAATGGCGTGTTAAAACAAAAGCAGACTTTTTAGTGAGATGTAACTTGGTTTCCAAAATGAATTTTTCACATTTCATGTTGAACTTAACGAGTTTCCATGACTAGTCAAACAGAAAACTTGATGTATTAAAGAGAATGTGACTACATAAGGGAAAATTACTTATTCCTTTTAAAGTATTACCAAGAAAAAAAGAGAGATGGAAAGTAAATGTCAGTTGTTAGAGGAAGGAAGTAAAATGCATTCGTATCTCAGTACTCATGCAGTAAATGCTGATGTTACCCAACTTAAATGAATAGTACGTAACGTGTTATGGTAGGTGGAATCAGCTGCCGATTTTTATAATTTTTGGGATGGGCGTTTTCCTGTGACTTTTGGCCCCTATACATTCATTTGTCGAAGTCGAATGTACAGGATTATCGAAAATGATTTTCGGGGTTTTTAACAACTTGCCACCTCGTTCTCCAGATGCAACCCCATGTGATTTCTTTCTGTGGTGTTAAGGTTTATGTTCCTCTTCTTCCCGCAAGCATCGCGGAAGTGAAGGTACGAATCAGAACCGCCATTGAAACCATCACCGCTGACATGCTACAAACAGTTTGGAACGAACTCGATTATCGTGTTAATGTTTGTAGAATCACAAAGGGTGAACTTATAGAGCATCTGTAAGGTATGTAACAAAAACTTGGAGTGTTGTTCTATTAAATAAAAATATATATCTCAAGTATGTTGTGTATGACAAGTTGTTAAAAACCCGACAATCATTTCGAAAAACCCTGTATTTTTTTTGTGCAAATTCACTGTTGGACGAACCCTGGAACCGCTATGTAACTGTGCAGTGCGTGTACCAATTTTGCTTTGATATTTCAGGCTGCTAATTTTTCTGTTGTATTGATGGTTTCTTTGGTATATAGTTAACCTACCCATATTCGTCACATAATTTTTTTGTAGTGTAGCACACTAAGGAATGAAACTTGATGGGACCTACATTAATTTTAAGTGTTCTGCATAGATTGTTCTGTAAGTCCTGCTCAACTGAAATAGATACTTCTGGCGTTGAACTTATTCAACATATCATACCATATGTTAAAGATTTCCATTCCATTTACAGTGGGGTATGCTATAACGAACGTAATTTCTTCTAGAACCTCGTTCGTTATAGCATCTCTTAGTTCTAGCATACATTGAAGTATATGTATTTAGGGGCAATCCCTTCGAGGTCCACAGCCTAGTGCAATGTTATCATTCAGCTTTCGCACTCTATTTTGCCAGCTTATGGCTAAAATTATATAGCAGAATAATTTTAAAAAAATGTTTACTGCTGAAGGCGCAAATAACCGAACTAAACTGATAAATGAACCTTACGAACGATAACAAAGGAGATGACTAACGCTGTAATCAAAGCGGGAAGGCCCGACACGTCATGCGCACGCGCGTGCTACGTCGGCCGATAGTATTCCTCTACGTTCGTTGTAGCATCCTGATTTTTATTGATAAAACTGTTGCTTGTAGCGTTCGTTCTTTGGATGATAGTTCGTTGTAGCATACCTGACTGTATTTGTATGGTAGCGTACACCTATTAATTTACCAAACACTGTATGTACTAATTGGTCGGTATAATTAAAAGGTTTAGACTAACATCATATCAGAGCTGAAAAAATGGAATAGCATAATTCAGAAGTCCACTTGTAAACGTACATTTGAAATGTTTTCTTGCCAAGTTGCATAGGATTGCGACGGTTGCATATTATATTTTGAGGACGGAAAGAGGACCAGTTCACAAAAGAGTGTGTTAACCTAATATTTCCCAGTCCTGACACACTAGAAGCCGAAAGAAGTCACGAGACTGGTAAAGTGATCCCGTTACAGGCCCGGTGTGGCCCAGAGTGTGGGTAGAGGTATAGCTCTACTCTTCCATGACCGCGGCATAGAAGGGGGTGAGTGGTTAGCAGCACGCCCCGGCCGCAATTTACCCCCGGGAAAGACCCGGTACCAATTTTACAGGAGGATGGGTGGGCCCCAGGTCCGGTCTGGACGGGCGGAAAATCTCGTCCCTACCGGGATTCGATTCCGGACCGTCCAGCCCGTATTCAGTCCCAACACTGACTGAGCTACCCGGCCCACAGTCAGAAGACTGATTAGTAGTAAATGTAGTATACCACCGTCAGAACCCTACAATTTAGTTCTGCAACGAGTATAGATCCCTGTTCAGCCTAAGTGTGTAGACGATCAGGATTTCGAAACGTTACGTTGCATTTTGTATTTTGAGAACGGTAGAGAAAGAAAAGGTACAGAATCTAAGCAGTCCTAAACCTTTTTCTGCTATTTGCTATATCTTCCTGGCCCTGAGATCATTTACTGAGCACACATGTACGGAGTTCTCGAGAGATTGCACCCGTCTGGAGAGACCCCACACATTCTGTTTTGCGAATTTCTGATAATAGAAGGAACTGCCTCTTGCGTCTTTAGTCATTTTAGGAAGAGTGAGTAATGCTCTGTTGCGTGGCGATTGCTTGAGATTCACAAGTTTTGATGAAGTGAGAATTTTATGCTTGACTTTGTAGGATTTTTTCTTCGCGTGTAACTCTGTCCGCCAACTGAGATTGTGACAACTTACCGATTTTGAAAGATCGGTTTTAATGGACTTTACAGTGACGTAATGTAGGTTTCAATCATCCTGAATATCTGTGTCATGGAGAAAGTTATAATGATAGTCCTTTGAAGAGTGGTACATAATTTCAAGTGAGATTTGCCACGCCGTGCAGAACACGTGCCTGTAATGAGGCATGATAGTTTTATATTTTTTTAAGTTTATAGTGTATTTTAGACTAATATACAGGGTGTTTCAGAAGGAATAGTAAATATTTTAGGAGGTGGTAGGATAGACTATTCCGAGTACATAAGTTCATAGGAACATGTATCCAATTTTCAGTGGGTGTGGATATACAGCTGTTTTAATGTTACGCATAAAAAGCCTCACGAAAGGTATGAAGGAAAGACAGATGACGTATTGATTGCATTTATTGGTTGTGTAAATGATCTCAATAAATTACAACAGTTCAAAGTAAGTGCTCAAAAAATCCCACCATCGACTTCAATGCAATTTTCAACCCTCTTGGCAATAGTACGTGTCTTGGCGTTCTTGCTTATGAGGGCGGCACTTTTCATAATTCGAGAAACCAATTCGTCTCTTGTGTTTACTTTTTCTTTGTAGACTTCGCTTTTCATCCATCCCCATAGACAAAAATCTAATCTGTACGCGCCAACTTCAAACAGCTGTTATCTTCACACCCATTGAAAACTGGACCCATGTTTATATGAACTTATTTACTCGGAAGAGTCCATACTACCACCTCCTAAAATATTTACTATTCCTCCTGAAACACCCTGTATATCCATCGTTTAGACGTATTAGCCTAGTACTGAAAAGCGTCTGTTAGCTTAGTCATATCCCCATGTCTGTCGGTCTGTCGTCCGCAACTGGACGGTTTTCTCTGAGTTTGATATTGACTTTTATGGAAAGTGTGTCGAGAATCTCCGAATTTGCTTAAAATCGGACAAAAATATCAAGTATTTTACGCGCAGGCCTAAGTAAGTTTCATTCTTGCCAGTGACATAAAACGTTTTTCTTTTGCAGCAGTAAACTTCTAAGCGCTTGCGCAAAATTGCGAAAAGCTACAATTACCGTCCTCATATTCGTCTGTCAAACCGTCTGCCTGTCTGTCTGCATGGAACAACCCGGCTGCCTCTGGACAGATTTTAATTAAATCATATATTTGAGGAATTTTCGAAAATCTGTGAAGAAAATTCAAGTTTGATTAAAACCTGACAATGATAACGTGTACTTTGTATGAAGACATGAATATTTTTAATATATCGCCAAAGTCTTCGTATAATGAGATATATATTAAACAAAGATTGTATAGAATAGCAGAACACATTTTGTATGATCAATACGAGTTTTCCGAAAATTGGGGCTTTTTTTAGATAATGTGCAAAAATATAGTACATCCTGACAGGTCACATTTGTCATATATGTATGTGTATATACACACACACACACACACACACACACACACACATACAGGGAGGCGCGGAGCCGACTGACACATTTCAAATTTGAATATTGCGCCGGCGCGATAGCTTGTCGTGCTTGGCGGGAAGAGGAACGATAGAAGAGAGGACGCCATTTCATATGGTCAGTAGCAATGGAGCGTTGGAACGTGCAACAACGTGTTACCTGTGTTCGTAGTTTCGGCGACATCGCTTCGCCTGCTCGGTCGCTCCAACTTACTGTACCAGATTCTTTCCTGTGGGGGTTCCTGAAAGACCGTGTGTTCCGGAGGCGTATCGTGACTATTCAAGAACTCAAACAAGCCATTGTTGACGAAGTTACGGCTATTGATGAGGACCTACGGAGGCGCGTGTACGGCAACT
>Ga0123352_10010682_pt1 | contig 14426 bp, 8 predicted proteins | sample TergutLab28metaG_FD_89700 | JGI IMG/M metagenome (GOLD analysis project Ga0123352, IMG submission 89700) | Labiotermes labralis P1 segment gut microbial communities from Petit-Saut dam, French Guiana - Lab288 P1 | ecosystem: Host-associated > Arthropoda: Insects > Digestive system > Gut ... | reverse complement strand
TGGTGGTGTTGGTGGTAGTTGTAGTAGTAGTAGTAGTAGTAGTAGTTGTTGTTCTCTTCTTTTTCTTCTCTACCTCCTCCTTCTTCTCCTCCTCCTTCCTCTTTTTTCTTCTTCTCCTCCTGTTTTTCTCCTCTTCCTCCTCCTCCTCCTCCTCCTCCTTCTCATTCTCCTTCCTCTTATTCTCCTTCTCCCCTCCTCCTCTTCCTTCTCATTTTATTCTTCTTCTTTTCTCCTCCTCCATAATCTTCATCTTCTCCTCCTTCTCCCCTTCTTCTTCTAGTTCTTCCTCTCCTCCTTATCTCCTTCTTCTACTCCTCCTCCTCCTCCTTCTCCTTCTTGTCATTGTTGGTGTTGTTAAACAAACTTACTACTTAAGTGCAGATTGTGCCTGTGTTACATTTGCCACATATGACCTTGAAATATTTTACCATCACCAGGTTTGTAATTATGGACTGAAGCACATGATGGCATATATAATTGGTAGGTATCTAAAGTAAATTTTTGTGCAGTCATGCTATTGTTGTTTTACATTCTACCAAAAAAGAAACCCTAAGAAGAAGTTGCACATTTTTCAGAGCTGTTTTACTGTACATCATTTTAGCCACTAGTGCCTCTCTCATCTCACAAATGTCTCAACTTCCTGCTTCTGCAGTGTTAATTGTTGAAGGAAACTGAGAAGTATGATATTGTGGTTGGCTAGTGATGAAGCCATTTGTGGTATGTGGCTGGCAGTCATTGGTTTTAAGTAATGTCATAAATTCATAGTTGTTGAACTTGTAAATCAGAACTGCATCTTGATCTATACAGTTTGGGAATTGTGTTACAGTGTGTATCTTGCTGATGAATAGGTCATGGAAGATAGGCTGTGTGATTCCTGCACTGTCCTCATTTATGTGTAGTCTGTGTTTATGTGCCTGGACACTTAAATTTAAGAAAGGAAAAGGCGCAGTAACTTGGAAAGGTGGCTGTCTGCGGGCCCTTGTTCATATGAACATCTTTCATTATGTTCTTGAAAACACAACCTTACATTTTTAAGAAATTATCCTTAAAAATATTAAGAGCCACTCATCCTATTTCTTCTCTTCCTCTTCACAGAGCAGTTAACTTCATATTCAGTACAAATACCACACAGTTGCACTGCACAATACTTTTTGGTTTTCAGGTAAGAATAAACTTGCTCATAATGCTTCGCCAGTTGGAATGGAACATGCTAGTCATAATACGAAGAGTCTTCCTGTTTATACACTGGAAGATGTGGCAAAGCATGCTACTAAAGATGACAGGATATGGGTTGCATATAGTCACGGTGTGTATGACATCACTGACTTTGTAGAAGAGCATCCAGGAGGTGATAAAATACTGATGGCAGCTGGAGGATCATTGGAACCCTTTTGGTTGTTGTATGCTGTGCATAAGAACCCAGAAGTACTTGCATTACTGGAACAGTTCCGAATAGGTAAGTAGACCAAATTACTCTTAAGCTTGGTAATTTTGCCTGAAGAACTCATATTTAGAGTATCACTACTGAGCAGAATGCATTCATTTTAAGGTAGTTCACTTGCATTCCTAAGGTGTGCAATTTGCATACAAACCAGACACCAGCTGTTCTAGTTTTCAGTGAGTTTTCTCGGTTTCCCAGGATGATTCTTCATACACTTTCCGAGCAGGTCAGGAACTTTACATATGGCTAACTATGGTTCATGTTTCTTTATTTGCACATCCATGATGAAAAAGACAAAATTAAGTTTCATCATGATCTTTACATAAATTCCTTGAACACATACCATTGAGATACAGACAATTCACAAGTCATTCGTCAGATACAATGACACAGACAGTATGTTAGTTGATATATAATGTGCTATGAGTACTGGAATAATTTTTTTTTGTGACAGTTAATTTAGGTGAACAAAATTGTGGAATGTTTGCTTGAAGAATTAACTTCAGAAGACAGAGTTGCCTGTACCTTAGTAGGACAGCTCACCAGTATTTAACAGCAGATTGTATAATGAGAAATGAATAATCAGTAGAAGACTGTGGTCATATTGTGATTCCTATGTGTGGAGAAACCTTAAACAGAAAGTTTTCAGAAGTAACCTCCATGTTCTGGTAGATTTTCAGAGTGAAATTGAAGATGTTGCAACCCACCTGGCTATTCAATCGGTAGGCATGTCTTTTTCGCAAGGAATCGTAAGTGGTCTAAGTGGCGGGCGGTGATATTATTAACACTTTTCACTATTGATGTTGTTTATTTTAACTACCGATGTTAACATTTACAGATCACTGCATATGAATGCGCCCTTGGAAAGGTATCCACTGTTAGCTTTGGTACGTGAGGACAACTTGTCATTTCCAAGTTACAGAACAGACTCCTTTTCGTTAGGTTTCCCAAAACTCGCAAGTTTTAAGTTCACCCCTTTCTTAAAATTTCTTATTGTACCCGATTGGTCGAATGTTAAATTTCGCTGCTCCCAAATAGGTCCAAAAGTCAGAATTTTGAATACGTTAACCCCATTGGCTTCTATTTATGTAACATTCTTCCATTGTTGTCACCCGAGTGAACTCTTTCACGCGTCTCACTAATTTCTTTAGAGTCCAAGCGTGCCTAACATTGTAAATCTTCCCCACACAATTTAAAGAGTCCCAGAAGCTGTTAAGGTGTTTAAAGTCAGTCTTCTTTTCTTTTTTTCTTTCCAACTTTTCTTACCCCATACACTTGATTCTGACGAAGTCAAAATTGTTAGCTTGCTACACCTGCCATAAAACTCTCTTCCCCTGTAAGCTGTAATACTGACACTCTCCAATTTCTCCCCCATCATAAACGAAAGCAGCAAATTTTTTAAACAGTTCTGACCTAGGCTTTAAATGTACAATTTTGTCTCTTAATAAAAGACTTACACCCTATATCGGTTATAATGTTCTAGATTCCAGAAAATGATAATAAGTGTGTATCACTGAATTTGGTACATTACTGTGAAATGTAAAGAACTGGAATGAGGAAGCATAGACTGGATTGATCTGGCTCAGGATAGGGACAGGCTGTTGTGAATGTTGTAAATGTGGTATTGAACCTTTGGGATCCATAAAATGCAGGGAATTCCTTATTTAGACCACGACCTTTTAGCTTTTCAGGAAGGACTCTGTTTCATGTAGTTTGTCAGTTAGGTAGTTAGCTAGTTGGCTGATTACTTACTTAGATAGCTTGTGATACTGCAGGTAAAGTGGTTATATACTGAAAAATTTTTTAGGGTGAATGAAATTATTCAGTAGTAGTAGTATATTTTATAATTCACGGGATATTGAACACTGCCCACCATCTCACTGTACAAACAAGTGGCAACAGGGCTGTGCACAAAGGCATTAGCATCTTTGTATATTCCTTCTCACAGTCAAAACAATTTAAGTAATAGATGTTTTCTATTTTGTACTGTAATGTATTAAAGCCTTGTCATGTGGAGTTTCAGGTGGTTACTAAGTTGTTTAACAGTGCTGTATCAACTGTAGAGCTTTTGATTCATTGAGTGATGCATTGTGAGAGACATAGAGTGGTTATGACTTATGTAAAGATGTGGTCAACGGGGGTACCCGGAGGGACTGTGGAGAATGACACAACAAAAAAGGAGTTTTGTATGTAATTTATAGTCTTCTTAAAGATTTGAAAATATACAAACATTTCCATTGCTGTTGGAATATCCTCATAACATTTAATTGTGTATGCCAACATACATATGTGAAAATACTTTTTTTTTAAATATAAAATGGTGAAGAAAACATTTTTGTATTGCAAGCATACATGCAGAAAAATCTGCATTTAGTAATTTTGTATTATGTTATTATTATGTACTGCAGTTTAATTATACAGTATAACCACCAAGGTACACTTTATGCAAATAACTGTGTATATTGTGTGTATGCAAAATATTTGTATGAACTGTACTTTATTGCATGTGTTGTTTGATTAACTGCAGGTACTAATTTGTGTTTTCCTGATATCATGGCATTGATACTACAATCAAGCATTTAGTTTTCCCCCAGGTGAAATGATAATTGTCCATAGCTGCTGCTGGTTTCTCCATTAGTGTAATGAAGGTGTTTGTTTGCATGTTCCCAAAGCAGAGCTCATAAATTCTCCCTGTAACTTGACTAGTTCCTACATCCGCCATGTTATTACTAATTGCAATAATAGCATGGTATTAGTTGACTGCAGTGGCATAATTTTGGTATCCAGTTTTATGAAAATCTAAAATCTGAATTGGACACACACACACGTGGGTGGGCTGACAGACAGATGGAACTTGAAACCCTGCTTTTATTTTTTAGGCAGGAAAGTAGACTAAAAGCCTTGGTCAGAACAGCCAGTGCACCAAGCAGGATGATGATGATGATAATAATAGTAATAATATTTATTAATTAATTTATTTTTTTGGAAAATGTTTATTGCTTTGCAGTTTGTAGTACAGAGATACACCTGGATACAAGAATAACAAAATGTTCCCAATTCACCATTTTACATGAGTTATGTCTCGTCTAGCGGGTGATATGAAGTAATATTTATTTACTGCAATTGGGTTGATACCCGTTGGCAGTGGTTATTTTACACGTATACAAAACATGAAATTGGTTACTACTAAATTTAAGTCAGGAGGGCTACATGAGAAGCATGTAGTGGCAACTTGGAATCTTGGGAACCATCTCAGCATTTGCTTTTAGGCACGGGGAAACCAAAAAAAACCTGTGTTGAGATGGCCGGTTTTAGGACCTTCCGAATACTGACTTATAGCCAGCAGTCCGGCATCTAAAGTAAAGTAAAGTAAAGTAAAGTTAAAAAAAAAAACAGCAATGCCCATGTAGTACAACTACACATAAGATAACAACACACACAAGACAACTACAACAATACACATGGTCAACCAACAACAGTTACACACAAGACAACTTAAAACTAGCAACAAAACACACGAGACAGAATACAATGTGTACAAACGTAAAAACACTGAAGGGGGTATTTCAAAAAAATTTGTCTGATGTGCCCACAATGAATCAGCTTGCTCAGTGAGAATTTTAGGGAAACCAAGTGTTGTTGGCTATGTGTAATGGTAGAGCTGATTGAGAGCTGAATTTTTTTTTAAACATGGATGTTTTTCCTCCAAGTTACAAGTCCACATGCTAGTCATGTAGCACAGGAGGGTGTAAAATCTCCTGTTTATGGGTGGTAAAGGTTAATACTAAAGGAAAAGAAGTAACCAAGGAATCAGGTTGAACTGCTGATAAGTTGATTGAACCAGTGATGCCTGTTCTCTTAGGGCTTCTTGGGTAGGGTGTATTCAGTGATCAGAAGCAAGTTTTGCAGTTTGTTTCAAGCTGTAACAGTCAAAGCAAAATATTCATTTTCTCCTTTTGCTGCTTCATATGTTGGGTTTAAAGTTATCATTTATATTTCTGAATTTTGTAAGAAGCAGCATGGCACGTTTTGCGGATCCTGTATCATACTGGTCTTAGCTATAATATTGCTGTGTAGTACAGTACAGTGTGTGTGACACCACAGAATTGTGTAGTTTGTAATGTTTTTTGCAGGTAGTTTGAAGGAAGAGGAATCTTCACATGTTCTTGAAAACATGGAAGATCCCTATCAGTTTGAACCAAGGAGACATCCAGCTCTGAGGCCAACTTCCTTAAAGCCTTTCAACGCAGAACCGCCATCACATATACTGGCAGACAGCTTTGTTACTCCTTCGTAGGTGTACTTGTACAACACACGTGCACACAATTCTGCATGCACATAAGATCGAGAATGAATTTCAGATGATTAAAGTGAATAGTGGATTGAATATTTTTTTGAATGCATGTGTGTCTGCTTATGAGTTCTTCCCATCCATGTCCATACATAGTTGTGCAGTGAAGAATATGATATCCATTCTTACTCACGTTTTCATCAATTAATAATAATAATAATAATAATGAATAAATATTTGACATTCTGAGGAATGTGCATCATGATATATTCTTACAATAAAACCAACGATAAGCATTAATTTCTCAAATTTATTTTTGGAATAGGACTCTACATGTTTCGGACAGTATCTCTGTCCATCATCAGGAGTCTAGCACTGTACACACAGCAATAGGTATATGTCATACAGGTTATGCTGACTGCTTGCTAGCAAGCAGTCAGCATACCCTGTATGTATTGCTGTGTGTACAGTGCTAGACTCCTGATGATGGGCAGAGAAACTGTCCGAAACATGTAGAGTCCTATTCCAAAAATAAATTTCAGAAATTAGTGCTTCTCATTGGGATTATTGTAAGAATGAATGAATAATAACAAGAGTTATTAAGAACTGCTGAAATTATTTATATTCTGAGCTGTGGCAGCTAAACATTCATTAAGCTGCATGTGGGGAGTCAAGCTGTGTGAATTCTGGCCAAGGCACTAACTGCCTTGGCTAAGATTGTCCTTACAAACAAATGCCAGGATAGTGACCAGTGTGGGCCAGTGACACTGCATCATTTCAGAGGACCAAATCATGGCAGTGTAATGATTATGTCTGGTGTGGATGAAATATGTGGCCATAAAAGTTTGGGTGAAGTTAAAGTTCAGTTTTTAAGGGATGTATCTAATGTGCTGACAGACATGAATAATCAGTGCAATTGAGCCAGATCTTTATCAACCAACCAACCAGGATAGTAGCTTGAAATTGGCCATCATATTTTTTTCTTAGTGCTATCTGGCTCAGCTTAAATAATATTTGTTAAATGTTACTTGTTAATATTTTACAGTGACCTGTTCTATGTACGTAACCACTTGCCAGTGCCAGAAGTGGATCCCGAAACATACAGCTTGGAAATAACTGGCATTGGTGTGAAGACCATCTCACTGTCACTTCATGATCTCAGAACTAAATTTCCTAAACATACAGTGACAGCTGCTGTGCAGTGTGCTGGCAACCGCAGAAGTGAAATGAGCCAGGTAGCAGAGTTACTGTATTACAACTACCAGCTGAACCTCACATATCATAACATCCAGCTGAATTTTAAACTTTTGTGGAGCTTGATAAAAATGTTCTTAGTTTTAGACTGGGTAACTAATAAATGACAACAGAAAACTGTGTTCGCTGTCTCTCAACAACAGAAGTGGTGCTGTGTGAGTCCGATACCGTTCACAAGCCCTGAGCTTATGTCCCAGTAATGTACTTTAATATTATCCTCTCACCTCTTAGGTTTATGTAGTGGGCACTTTCCAGTGGGATTTTCCACAAAATTGGTAATGCATTCCTTTTCTTTCCCTTCCAAGTTACGGGTTCAGTTCACCATACCTTTCTTAACCCTTTAAACGCTGAGTTAAATCCGATCTGCCATCTGCAGGCATTATTAGGAGCTCACCATATTCTCCATGTTAGTAGGCTAAGCGTTAATGCTCCTGCCATAAGGATTGTGGGTGAACTAATAAAAGTAATGAAGTGCTCCTTTTTTGAACATTTTTTGTCCCCAGTTGTGTAATGTTTTAAATTCCAAAACTGATTAATTGACTTGTATTCTTGTCTCATGTATCAGAAACAGCACTGGAAAGGCGTACTTCGTTTTGGAAGACACATATTCTCCAAGAATTTTTTTTTAATTTGACATCTGCAGTGTAACCTTAATATGATACATTATAAAACTTATAATAATGTAAATTGAAAAGTACGTGTAATACCCCAAAACAGTAGAAGTACTTAATTTTCCAAGTCCATCCAAATTCTGATCATGTATGATGTAAGATTTAGAAAAATGTGTATAATGTTATTTATTCTTCTTGGTGCATTCATATTGAAAAGTTGTGAAAATGAGCATTAACTGTGTTATGCATGTGTGTCTGCATGAAACAGCTGAAGAACTGGCAAGGACGTAAATGAAATTTGATGCTTTAGTAAAATTTATCAACACCTTAATTTTGGTTATAAGCAGAAAATAACAAATTTTGCATGAAAATAAACATGTGTGGCCACATAAATCTTATGCATAATTTGCTAAATATTTATCAGCAAAAAATTGCTTTGATCAAAAGTTGTAGAGAAAAGTTTAATGCTAATATTGTGCCCAATGTGGTCTACTTCTCTTTTAAATGTTATGGTTTTTGAGATAATAAAACAAAATAGATTTTATGTTGTGTAGGGACAGTAACAGTGTAAATGCCCTAGAGTTATTACATTGCATGTACACACTCTAACTTGTCTGAAGTGGTTATCATGTAGATATGCAAGTACATTTGGTGCTGAATATTGTGGAAAATAAGTCATAGTTAATGAGGATTTGCTTATTAGTGACAAAAGTATGAAAGAGAGAAGCTCTGGTGTTATACAAGATATTTCCACGTATGTGACGTCAAGAGACTGACTCAGCTAATATAATGAAGTTCTTGATATAAGTTACATTCATTCTGTCACATTTACAGTTGGGGATAGTTGATGGTTGTCACAATATGTGTGGCTGTTTGTGTCTGTGAAAAGGCTGGTTGTGCTTCATAATGTTGTGTGTATGTTCTTACATTGTATCTCCATTGTCAGTTCAGGAATTGCATGGGTAGGGATCTCAAATGTATTTTTGTATTGGGTCTAGAAATGCCTTAAACTGACCCTTATTTTACTGTATATTGAACATACTGCAAGCTTAATCTGGTCCTATTTATATGTTACCTTGAAAGCATTGAATAGTCTCAAGTAACATCCATTAATTGGGTTGCTTGGTTGAAGTTTGAAAATTGGTGTCACCGACTCACGTAATGTGAATTGTGCAGGTAAAGCCAGTAAAAGGACTGTCCTGGGGACCAGCAGCTATTGGTAATGCGACATGGTCTGGTGCTCGGTTGTGTGATGTATTGAAAGCTGCTGGGATGGAAGATGATCATCCTGGTGTGGAACATGTCCAGGTATTGTGTTCCTAAAATGTTTTGATTGAAAGTATTTTGTGTGAACTTGCTTTCCATAATGTAGACTGCATTTGAAATGTGATGGCACACGCGCAGAAACCAGATTTTGTCTTTCGGTGAAATGGGCGAGTCCATTTAAATCGGCAGGGGCGTCAGTTCAGTCGACTACTGGCAGCCGAGGTGTGCGCATCGGCTTTTATGGTTGGTAGTAATGTTGGATACACAATGTTCCAAGGTGGTATGAAGGGTACTGGCTACCCACTCCATTTGCCAGTTTCCCCTTCACTTCCCCTCCCATACGTCACCGTGTGCCATCATGTTTCAACTGGACTCTACTCCAAGCCCTGAAGTATAAAACAATCTTGCAGATACATTGTACACATAAGTACCTAATTTAGAGTAATGTAAGGAAAATATTTCATCATCAAAATTCCTGTTCTTTAGACAATTGTAGTAAATGGAAGACACTTTGTGAAGAATATAAGATTGGAGAACAGTGTAGTCCATAATGTAGTAACAAAATTTCCAGTGTCATTTTTTGTAGTTTGTTGAGCTTTCGGTGTGCTTGTAAAATTCTGTACACAGTTTGTATTGCGCTTGATTTAGTGCATGTATGGCATTATGTAAAGTAGCCTTTTTTATGGGTTGGTACAGCTGAAAATTGCATGTGCTTTGTAGTGTTTAGTGAAAAGATTAAAAAAAAAATCTTTCCAACACATTAGGTTCTTCAACATCTTCACAGGTAAACAGCCATGACCTTCCATAAATTTGTGCAAGGTACTGGCATAGAAAGTGTGATGAACATCATTTCAACATCTTTTGCATTCTGAGATGATAGAGCAAACATTCCTTTTGTTTAGTTATATTAAAATTTGTAAAACATGTGTTCCATTGTTCCCTACAACTTTTATGTGAAACACTTTGTTACTTTGATAATACATTATGTGAGTTATATGTGGGTTATACTCAAGATGTGCACAGAAGTGCATGTATCTTATTATGTGAAATGACTCTTATTTTGGTCTGATTAAAAAAAAAAATAATAAAGCTGGATATGCCTGACAATTTGTAGTGAAAGTTTCTCCTATCATTTTAAAATAACTGCCCAGTAGTTGTTTGGCACTGATATTTGCAGGTAGATGAACATACATCATAAGCATTCTGCTTTATTTGGTCAAGAACACTAATATTATCCCAAATGGGAGCAACTTTTTGGTATTTAAACTTACAACACCTATTTTTTTGCAGAAGCTTCCATATCTTTACAGATTATATTAATGATCTTCTTGCATTGTTCAAGTTTAGACTGTTTGTATTTTGTTATTTTGCATTTAAACAGTGGGTTAAAGAAGTGCTTCTGTACAAAAAATAGTTTAATCACACAACAGACTTTCACACCAGAATTACTCATATGTATAAAGTTCATGTGGGAAATATCTAGTGATAAAACATGTGGGAAGTAAGCTGAGTTCTCTGTTTCTGTTTTCAACTTGTAACTGGATTTTAGAGCAGTTTCTGAACTGTCATTTGTATGTAGTTTGAGGGTCTGGACACAGATGCAGCCAACCTACCTTTTGGAGCATCTATTCCTGTAGAGAAGGCCATGTATCGAAAGGGTGATGTGATTCTGGCCTATGAAATGAATGGAGAACCTCTTTCAAGAGATCATGGATATCCGGTTCGGGTAATAGCTCCAGGAATAGTTGGGGCCCGTAGTGTCAAGTGGCTAGGTTAGTTGAATGCTTTTTGGTGGCTTTTTAATTATATGGTAGTTAGAATTTCCTTCTTAACCTTTGTAGTGCTGGGTGTTATAACTCAAGTTTTAACACTTTGTACTATGAATAATGTGTCTCATTAGGAAGTATTTGACATTTAGTAACTTATGAAAAACTTTCAGTCAAAATCTTTGTGCAGCCTTACAATTTCTACTGTTTGTTTGCAGCTAAATATCTTTGTAGGCCATTTGCTTTTGCACTGCTGATCTATTGCTGCCTTAAGGTTCATAGGATTTATAAACACTGATGCTAGTTGCAGCATATTGTATGAAAATGCAAAATGCAAATTTTAAATTTGCAAGTATAGAACTTAGTGTACCTTTTTACCAATAAATTTTGCAACAATTCAGACAAAAGAATGTTTCATGTACATAGTAAAGTCACATCCTCAACACATGCTTCTGTGTCAGCCATTTAGATGATACGGGTGTCAGTTTTTCTTGCTTTAGAGCCAAATGTAGAGTGAAGTGATCTTTATTACATTTTTACAGTAGTGTGTGTATAATGTCAGAGTTTTCATATTCTTTTAGTGCCTTTCAATTTATGCTGTTATTTTAGTTTTAGTTATGTTTTACATAGTTTTTGTTTGTAACAGTAGTGTGGGGCACAGGGCCAGGACTGAGTATCAGTTTTGATGAGATTGAAATAATGTGTGTCTTAAAGAATTACAGCAGTGGGAGTAACACTGACATACATAATTGTGCAGTACCTGCCCACAGTGGCAGTTATGATGATGATGGTGATGATGATATGAATGATAAGATGTGTTGCAGCATTGTATAAAAAACTACATACTCCAGAAAGTAACACACTAAAGAGAGTGAAGTTATGGCACTCCATACAAAATTAATGTCCTTTTCATAGTTTCTGTGACCAGTGGATTATGTAGGTGAGGGAAATTTTACAGGTACCCAAAATGGAACTTTTTTTTTAAATTTTCATTTGCCTTTAAACAATTCTTATATGTGAAATTTTATGATTGGAATTATTATGTCTTTTTCCATTATCTGCAGGAATGACTACATCATTCTTATTTGTTTAAGTTCCTGGGTGCTAAATTGTGTCTTATGGACAATGCTGTTACTAACTCAAACTGAATGTGGGTGCTGTAGCAAGTACCGAGAAATATATGTATTTGCTCTTAGACACTGTTGTGAACACAGTAATGCAACTTAAGGTATCATAAAAGATGACTTTCTGGGCAAGCTGAGCAGCTGTTAGCTTTTCAAGAAGGGCTTTACTTCATGGAGTTAGTTGATTGGTTCATTAAATGTAATTTGAGAGAATAAAGAACTGTTCCTTGCAGGAAGGATTGTGGTGACTGGTGAGAATTCTTCAAACTCACACCCTTAGCAACTCCAATGCAATGTGACGGAGTGAGGAAATATTACTTGCAGGAAGGATTGTAGTATCTGAAGAAGAGAGTACATCACATTGGCAGCGTAATGACTACAAAGGCTTCTCTCCAAGCGTGGACTGGGACACAGTAGATTTTACACAGTCTCCGGCAATTCAAGAACTTCCTGTTACATCAGCTATCTGCGACCCAGTTCATGGTGACACTGTCACTCTCACACCCGAGGGCAAAATGATTGTCAGAGGTGAACCAGGATCTAGTATTGTACATATATTTATATATTGGGATACAGGCTGAGGAAAGTAAGTTTGGTGATGTGTTGTGAATTAATTCAAGTAGTGGGAGAATGTTGCTTTCGAAGAATGGTCTGCATTTAGAGTAAGAAAGAATTAGTACAGTAATGGAGTGAATGTATTATGTCTGTGAGTACCAAAATGGCCCCTGTTGTTATCATTTGTGAATCAGTTTATCGGTGATCATCCATTCTGATTTCTTCGTACAGGACAACTACTGATTTAATCTGTATGTGAGGGAAAGTGTAAAAGGGAGGTAGGGTATAGTAAATTAGGCGGGCATCAGTAGGTTGTTGGTTTTAAAAAACCATTTTATTGAGTTATGAATATGGCACTGTTAGTTGAAATTGGAATTGACATGATACTTAAGAGGTTAATTAAAATGTAAATGTACAGGCTGTCTAGTGGATGCCATATTTGATTAATTTCTGCTGTATAATGGGCGCTAACCAACGGAATAGTTTATTTCACTTCTTAGTTTTGCTTTTAGAGTACACCATTAGAGAAGTGCAGGAGAGTATTATTATTATTATTATTATTATTATTAGTAGTAGTAGTAGTAACAGCAATAACAATTTATTACACAGCACACATTTCCTAACTTGTCAATTTATTCGTTTTAAAATGCCAACAGATGTGTCTCATAGAGTCACTGCCACAGCTTGTAACTGATTTAATTGATTACAAGTTTCGTTTTATTTTGAAAACACTATATTGTGTGCACTAGAAATGCACTGTGTACTTTACATACCCATCACATATTCTGTATTGTAAGCTAAGCCATGACCACTTCCTTGAACACTGTGTTTAGTTAATTGTGCACTTATTATTCTCTCTGATGTTATGTAGTTTGAGCTACTTTCAGCATCATTAAAGGTACCATTAATAATAAGATGAACCCACTCAAGTTCCATAAAATTTTACTTAGTTCACTCACCAACAAATGCACTATTTATTTACTTGGTTAAAAGTTTTAAATTTACATTAAAATACACAATAATATCGCTCCTACATGTTTTGGTCTTTAATGACCATCATCAGGGAGCTTTATCTGTACCTAACTAAAGTTATGTTTATGTTAAAACTTCTTCTTCTTCTTCTGTGGCACTACAACCGTGATTGAGTCTTGGTCTTCTCGACAATAGCCTTCCGTTTAGGGCGGTCCTGTACTTGTTCTGCCCAATATTTATGTTAAAACACTTGGTAAAATTACGTTGTTATATAAATTAGGCGATGTGGTAGCATGTCGTAGAGTGGCACATGCTGCTCTACGACATGCTGCCACATCACCTAATTAATAGAATGATGTAATTTTACCGAGTGTTTTAACATAAATATAACTTTAGTTAGGTACAGATAAAGCTCCCTGATGATGGTCATTAAAGACTGAAACATGTAGGATTGATATTATTGTGTATTTTAATGTAAATTTAAAACTATTAACCATGTTAATAAATAGTGCATTTGTTGGTGAGTGAACTATGTAGATTTCAAAATTCGCGGAGCAACGATGAAAATTCCATAAACATTTAATTGTCATGCATGTGTCTTGTGTTTCACATCCAAGAAGTCACAAATAATGTTTGTGGCTGATTCAAGTTGAACCAGATAAATTGAGGTGGTTCTTATTTCTTGAAGGGTACGCTTGGTCAGGTGCTGGAAATATGATAGTGCGCGTTGATTTGACGGCAGATAGAGGGAAAACATGGCATGTTGCTCACTTTACTGACCAGGACACCAAATCGAAGCCTCCCCATCACTGGGCGTGGAAGCTATGGAAGGCAGAGATTCCTATTACTTCAGGAGAGAAACAGGTACAGAATACTTACATGAAGAGTGCAGTGACAGAAGAGAGAATGCTGGTTATTGTGAATAACTGATGTTTATAGCAGAATTCCATGGGTATAATGGATAAAATTTTCTGATTTAGGATGTTGTCAGTCCCAAGTTGAGCCATAACTGTTACTGATTAATGGATGCAGATGTTTGAAATATCTACAAATAAAACACTTTATTATCCAACAGATGCACAAATATATAATTCATAGATACAATTAGAATTATTATAAAATATTTAAAATTGCTCCAACATGTTT
>Ga0123352_10010680_pt1 | contig 14426 bp, 5 predicted proteins | sample TergutLab28metaG_FD_89700 | JGI IMG/M metagenome (GOLD analysis project Ga0123352, IMG submission 89700) | Labiotermes labralis P1 segment gut microbial communities from Petit-Saut dam, French Guiana - Lab288 P1 | ecosystem: Host-associated > Arthropoda: Insects > Digestive system > Gut ... | reverse complement strand
GTTTTTCAAGTTTATTTTTTTTTGGAATACAGAAGTGCAGACCCCCGATCGGGGGCTCTCTGACTCGTTAATTCTCCCCCCCCCCCCCAACTCATCACTATTATCGACTTAACTCCCAGGTCTCGGAACAGTGACATAGAACATTGCTTTTGCCCTGCCATGGTATTTTCCTTTCATTACCTTTTCTTATCCTGTAGTTTTTTTCACGTTTTCCTCTTTTGCATCTTGTGATAGCCTACATTGTAGGACTTTTGTGGCCTATCTGCCTGTAACCTCAGCTGTTACTTAGGACACTGTTGTTGTTGCAAGGTATTGTGGCAAGTTTATTGTGACTTGACATTTTTTCTTCTGTAAAAAGTTGTGTTATGTGAGCTTAACCTTTGTATATACTTAGCTTGCTCTTACTTTAATCTTGGTTAGAGAGAAATTGTCGTAATTGTGTGTTGAAGGGAAAGGTAAATTAGCGAATCTTACTATTGGTTATCTCTGCGAGCCATCAGTTGACGCATCAGTAAGAAGCGATCGCTTACTACCCATCAAATGTGCCATCTTCAATGTTGTAAACGCCTGTGAAGTACAAATATGCTTCACTTTTAAGTTGCTTTTATTACAATGGATGTTCAAAAAATGCTTTTGGGAAGGGGGGGGGGGCTGCTTGAATTATCTGGCTGTAAATAGGGACAAGTGGCGGGCTCTTTTGAACGTAATAATGAACTTTCGGGTACAATAAAATGCGGGGAAATTCTGGACTAGCTGCTGAGCCGTTTAGCTTCTCAAGCAGGCCTCTGATCCACGGAGTTAATTAGTAAACGAGTTAGTTAATTGATTGATAGCAAGTTATTTGGTTGGTTGGTTGGTTGGTTGATTAGATTGTTTGTTGCTTTCATGTAGCCCAGAAAACGGGGTTTCTTGCACTATTCAGTTCTGTAGGACTTTGGGATTCTGTGCGATTTTTAAATTTCCACATTTTACGTAAATTTGATGTACCCGGTCATTATTTTAGCATACAACAAAGACGGCCTTCAGAGATACGTCATTTTTCTGGCCAAGTACAACAGAATGTGCTTCCAGAAAGTCCTGTAATTCGTTAAGACATAAAATACTAGTAATGTTCTAAGAAACCAAACCCCCCTTCCCCCCCAAAAAAACCTTTTGTGGTAACTAGTTAACGTACAGATTTTACGTGTGAGGTGGTCACTTTTCAAGATTGATGTCTGTGTTCTTGATAAATATTATGTTTCACAGAGATGTCTGTAACTTCCAGGCTACATCACATGTCTGTACGTGAACATATCACCTGCAGGAGTATTCCACAGGTGCCCCTTCGGGATCACCTTTCACTCTTTGAAGAGACGGCATTTAAAATTCTGCTTCTGTGTCAACTTCTCAAGTTTCTGTGTGTGTGTGTGACCACCAACACCATTATTTGCTTGTCATCTCCCCTTTGTAGAAGGATACATTTGTCCTTTGACTTGTCTAAGTGCCATCAGTTGGCTATGCAGTCAGATATCAGTGTTTGAATAAGGAGCAGAAAGTCAGGAAGGTAACGTAGAAAGCGTGAACGGTATAGGAAAAAAAAAAGGGTGTGTCGTAAATTTTCGGTAAAGGTGAGTTGTCTTTGACCGCTTTGACGGTAATGTTGATTAAGAATGGAAACAAAATGAAGATTGATGTAAGAATTTCATCGTAAAGTGTCGACTGCTACGGGGAAGTACAGATCGTTCTTTCTCATAAATCCGAAAATATTGATGAATTGCGAGATTTTCGGCTTTCGCATTGGTGCAGTTGAGATGTTTGTTCTTCTGGGATATTTTGCCGCCTTACTGATTGAGGAGTGCCCGACGTTTCGGTATACCTTAACGGTTGGATCTTCAAGGGTCGAATATCCTACGTAGAAATGAAGATGACTTTCTCATACAACTAATCTGTTGTATAAATGTAAATATTTGGTGTCTTATGTAAATGAAAGCCTGAACCCTTAACATCTTGAGGCTGAACAACTGCCCTATGTCATCACAATACTCATACTTTTTTGTCACACCTGTAACACGGGCAATGGAGGTTCAAGAATACAAGAAATTCGACATTTTACTGACAGTGCGGAATTACGCATTGTAAGTTGAGTGTTTTATGGGAGATATATGTGAGAATCGGGAACCACGTAATAAATTCATAGCACGTTAATGAAAATCTGCTCTTGATAGACTTTAATTTTAGTTTGCAAAGTGCCTTGGATATGAGTTATTTTTTGTCATTTTGAAATCGTTTGTGTGCCATATCGTGTGTGATATTCTTACCTAGAAAAACACAGTTTAATATCCATAGCCAGAAAGAATCTGCTTCAAGTACCCGCCACCAAAATGTTTTATTTGTCGAATTATATGTCGGTACCATTTCCCGGTTTTAAAATAAACGTGAATCATATTGTGTATGCTAGACTATTATTGCGTCCTCCCATGATATGTCTGGCTACAACACAGTAAGGTGTTTTGCAGCACTGAAACTGTTGTTGTCAGGAATATGGAACTTTTGCCCCAGTAGCGAGACTTGTAATATTACCATTGTGCACTTCTTTTGTTTCTATGAATATATTAAGTTTGATGTGTTCAGAACTGGGCGTCATCGAACTGATAAATGCGTGAGAGTGAACGTGTATTCCGTCTTTTTTTTTGGGGGGGGGGGGGGGATGTGGCGCTACCTCGTTGGCTAATCGGGTACCCAGATTTCGTGGCAACGTATTATCGTCGTAAAGTTTCGAAATGTCCAAGAAGAACTCCTAGAGGTTTTGACTGTTGAATATGAGAACCCTTCGTTGCCTGTAAATGTCGGTATCCGATTACCCAAGGGTCAACATATTCATAAGAATATGTTTTTGGGCATTGCATCCATTGACGTTCAGGAGAGTACACTGCTGACATCACCCATTAACGCAGCGCCGTATGTCAGAAAACAGCTGAGGTTCCCGCAGCATCTACGCTGCTGCGGGAACCTCAGCTCATATGGTTATCTTTCTCAGTTTTCGGTAAACCCAAACCACGAAACAGATACAATTTTTCTTGACCCTAAGAAGCCACAGTTTTTTTTACACTAGTGTTGTGTTCAGACTGTAAAAGTAAATTATGAACCTAAGTTATTTTTATAAACCGGTTTAATTTTAATCCGTTTAATCCATTTACATTACAATGACAGTCTTTGGGGTTTGTTACATGTCAGTATCTAGTTAATTTTAACAATGTAAGTTTATTAGTTAACTGTCACGCACATCACTGACATGCGTACCATAGCTGTCCTGACATTTAATAACATTATATCTGCTGGCTTTGATGTCGTATATGCATTTTCATTCTATGTGATGGTGAGTTTAGAGCCATGTTTAGAGCTACACGTTAATTTATACTGTTACAAATAAAAGAAGTAGGTGGAAAACCGGGTAAGCGCGCTGCTGGACTATACCAGTACAGCAGAAGAGACGCGTCTGCTAGAGTTTGATCCAAAGTTAGACTGACCTTTATTCACATTTTTAGAGCCTGCATGATGTAAATTTTCTCAGAGGGTGACATCTTATCTCACGCAGTATAGTTCAGAAGTTTGGAACAGCGACAGGCTTCGTGATAGAAATTACGTTATGTAGCAAGACACCATCGCCATTAATCATTTTAGCAGAAATAAATAGGAAAGTTCTGTGTACAAAATACGGCAGCAGTGTGTCAATTGAGTGTGGGGCGTTTATCAGGGTTATTTAGGGCGGTTTAATTTACCGTGCTTAGACAATAGCGTGACTAAGCTTTGGGCCGGACGAACGGGGAGTCGCGGTTCGGTTCCCGTCAGGACAAGATATTTGTTTTCTTCTTCTCAAGCGTCTCCAATTCGGCTGTCTGGCCCAACCAGCGCCCTATTCTGATCCTCTGCCCCGGGGGTAAAGCGACCATGTTGAGAAGCTGACCATTCACCTTCATCTATCAGCGAGGTTTAGAATGTCTATGACATTCACGACAACTGTGCTCTTTTATACTCGCGTTTGCTCCATCGGAGCAATGTCAGTATAGTGTATGCTGCTATAATGGGAGATGAACTGAGATAAATGACTTGCACACTATTTATAAACACTGTAAAATATGTGCATGATAGTGAGGTCGTGTCTGTCCATTCCAATATGTCAATTTCGAAGCTATTAGTTAAATTTACTCGAAATTTATTGCAGTTTCCATACTGAAAGTTGTTTGGCGCGTTTCTAGAAACCTACATCTGCTATCTTGTGTTAACCAGTTAACAACTAGCTTTTATTAAATGCATAAGGCAATTTGTCTACAATTGTTATAAACGCAGAAGATCCCCACTTTGCAGTAGGTGGTACATGATGTGAAATGTCGAAGCCTTTAGCATTTGCAAGTTTTATAGAAACTCTTTTCAATATGTGGAGTATTTTAACAATGTAAACTTCGCGAATTGGTATGTGACCTTTTTAGCAAGAGCTTTCGTCACTCACTGGAATAAATAAAGGCTAAATAAGAGGTAAAGTTGTCTCCGTACACACCATGAAGGCAGAGAGGGAGTAAAGTTATAACTTCAATCATCCGTAGATCCGGCACTAGATAGGAGGCTTGACGCCTAGCCTTACACCCGGGGAAAGTGTACCGTTACACTCTGAATAAGGGGCATAGTGGACCCCAGAGTTGGTATGGACGCTTTGGAGAAACAAGTCTCATTTCCTTGCCAGCAATCTATTGTCCAGCCTGAAAACTGGCTACGCTATCCTAAATGTCTCACCGTAATGAGTAACGTATTATACTGAGCTACACATTAGTTGTCTACAAAACAACTAATAATTTAGTACCTCAAATTAGTAGCATCTTATCTGAAAGTGCTGCAGAATTACGCCTACTTTCATAACGATTCCATGTAAATATTATGGGCATTCTTGTGCTACAGAGGTATACCGGAATTATTTAAGAGTGCTGTCCATCCGTCCGAATGTTTGTGATAATTGTCATACTTTCATTTATACTACCTTGCTACGTAATGTGCTGCTTGCAACTGTTATAGTTCCAGAATATTTCTATAAAATGTTTGAAGCAATTTAAACCTTCCTTCCACAGTGTGTTTGATGAAGCGAGGCCACGTTTTAGCCATCGTACAGGCTCCAGCCTATTTTGTCCGTACCTAACATGACACCACTTTTGTTGCTTTTCTCTTTCCGTTTTCATTTCTGTGATTCGTTTCAGTTAGGAGGTGATATAATTTGTTATTTTCATGATGTGTGTCACATTCCTGCTTTTGTCACTGTGTGTTAACATGAGATTGTACTAGCGCGGATAAGACATCTGTTTAATTTTGCATAATATTTCGGCAGCTGTGACTGTGACGATTTTGTCTTCTTGGATATGACGCCTTGAAGTCTGATAGAAACTTTCCAGTGTTTCGGAGGAAACTCCTACCTTTAAATTTTAAACAGCGGGTTCCTTTGGAACGTTGGAAAATTTGTACGAACTACACGGCTTCATGTCCCAAAATACAGCAATCTTCGAAATGATTAATAATTGCCAGTACGGGTACTGTCGTAATTGATCAGGGATTGATGCAATCTTCTACATCCCACTGATGTTTCAAAATGCGAATATAAAGGATTTGAAAATCTGCTGTTTATAGATATTAAAAATATAATATTAATATTAATTGTGCTAATAATACCAAATGAACGACGTTCCGGTCTACTACGGACTGCATAAACGAAGGTAGTCCCATAATATTATAATACCGTACTGTTACAGTTTCCTACAGTATACACTACAGCAACATGCTACACAGGTTTTTAGCCTAGGAGCAATAGGCTATACCATATAGCCTAGGTGTGTAGCAGGCTATACTATACTATCTAGGTTTGTGTAAGTACACGTTCGCACAACGACGAAATCGCCAGTCGACGCATTTCTCGTAACATGTTCACGTCGTTAAGCGACGCATATCCGTATTTAAACTGCATCTTCCCGAGATACCACAGTATATGCGAACCTACAGGTAATCATATAGGCCTGTCTGTCTGCCTTATCCTTCTAGGGTAGTCGGCTGCGTTATTTTTCAGCAGAATTCAAAAGTTTCTCTCGTTACGTGCTGCGAGTGTTGATGTTAAGGATAACAGCGCAGATCCTGGTTTCTGTGCGAGCCGTTTATACGACTTTGAAATTATAGAACACCCGGTGCACATTTGTTCTTTGTACGGTAGCAGAACTGGAGAAAAATCTCGAATAAAGTAATGAGGTTTACCACCGGGACTCTGAAATTTCCTCTGCATAAAGTGGTTGGCAAAACTAAATAAATATTCCTCTCCATAAATGGACAAGTAAGTGCCATTTCCGCTGCGTTTCTTCAAATGTCATCAGGCCGACTAGAAAGCATCATGGTACACGCATCGTAGCCAGGCAGGCTTTTGTAGCAAGGCTGTTAAGTATCAGTTTGTGTTATCCGTAGTTTCGTTTGTTGTGAATTACAGTGGCAGCAATGGACTGAAGCACGGAACTTTTCACGGTATTCTTCAGGAAGCTGATGCTGAACGCGTTAATTCGGTGTGTCACACGGAGGTTCCTTGAGAGTCGTGTTCTAAAGTTCTTGGAAATTGTCAAAGTTGCAACGAGTGGCAGGACAGATGATGCAAATATGGATAACCCTGCTTTTTTACTTGTAATATTCAGATACCAGATACTAATACAGATGTTAGGTATACAATTTTTTAGGGCTATCGTGCGTAGACGGGGTTAGACTGTACCTCAGGAGGAAGCATTACTTCATCGATGTCGGCTCTTTTTGTGCGTCAGTCCTGCTGAGTCTTCCTTCTTTCTACATAATCAGGGTCAATTACACAGGTCCCTTGACGTTGTGTATGTAGTCCTTACAGGTACTATCGATGTTATCAGTAGAAAGTAAGCATTCTTTCTCATATCGTCTTGTTGTGTGGTCTTACTCGTGTTAAAAAAAAGTAGTTTATTCCACATAAAATTCCAACATTTCACAGATTTATACTCTCTTCTACAAACCATAACGGATTCAGACAAAGGAACTTGGCCTTACAGTGACTGAGCCTGCCGTTAAACTGCAGACCTGAGAAGGAAATTAACCTCTTCTAATATCCCAGGCGATTCAACTCCTGAAAATAACGTTAATTGTGGAAAGAAGCTGCATCGTACTGATCCAGAGAGGGATCTTGCAAGCATGCACGCCAACAGACTTGCACACGTACACAAAGAGGCCAAGTAAACTGCAATGAACCTCGTTTGGATGTGGCTGCAAATGTATGTGTCCTGAGCTGTCAGAGTCACTATTGAATGCAGCTGTGTCGAGTAAGGAAAGGCAGCGGGCGTCAGAAGATAGACAATTCACGTGGAGAGATTTTCCTGTCTACTTCCTTTCTTCATACATTTATTCCTTTCAACTGAGTTCTTTAAAATGCGATTCTTTTATTCCTCTTTTTGTCTTGTCCTTTTTATATTTGTTACGCTATGAATTCAAAAGGAAGGACAAAAAAAAAATAGAATGAACCAGGTCGGAACAATGACGGCATTATAGAGAGATGAGTGTGCAGTTAGACAACTTTGTCATTGGCTTGTAGGTTTAAAGGTGCATGATTTTACTTCAGTGCGCGTTGTTTTGTGTGTGTGAAAAGAACATTGGACCTTCTATGCCTTATTTATATCGTAGATTTTTTTACGGGTTTTCTGACAATAGAAACGATTAATCGGAAAACCAAGCTTTTAGTGGTTGTGAAAATTTAGGTTATGGTTTTGTAGATTATGACCTCATGTAGTCTGGTACGTGGGTACCGATATTTGGGAGTAATGTCCGTCCTCTTATAGACCCACCCTGTAAACCTCTTTAAACCAATTCGTTCCTTAAATCCGATGTTTCGTAATCAAAACAGACGTTTTCTTGCTCACTTTTGATCGCTCAAATCGATCTGGTTTATAAAAGTCTGGTTCTGAATATTTATTTATTCGTTATGGCACTTATGTGTATGAATTCCAGTTGGTCGATCTTTATTTAGTGTTATCAACATTTGTGTAAGTTCTTTAACAACTTCCTTGATTAATGCAGTTTTACCGTCTGCCGTTTTAAAATTGGTGGTTCTGTGTTAATAATGGACGTAATGGCGTGAGAAACTTACATGCTCGAAGAATACTTTCTGGTACCGAAACGTGTTCAGTGTGACGTCCTCAATTTTCAGTAACTTCGGGTTAATGAATAATGAATTTGTCAGAAACCTTAGCCAGAACGGCCGTACATTGGCGTACACGCAAGGTCTGAGGTTATCACAGCGGAGGTGATGAAGATTTAAGTTTTTCTAGGGTACGGCGCCGTGTAGATTGGAATATAGGTATCGACGTTTCGGAATACCATGCTCTGCAATATTCGGGGTTTGAACAGTCCGTAGAGTGCAAGGACAATATACAAATGTACACGGCGTCATATACAAGGAGATTAGAGGCTGCAAGAGTATTCATATTCTAAACAATTTAAAGGACAGTTTTAATGTATGTAGTGTGGAAAGTCAACAGATTTTCTTTCAGCGGAGCCCATACCGTTTTCTGCCAAATCTTTTGCTGTTCGCCGTTCGTAATCACTGTACTGTTTCTTATGCGACGCTTATATCTAAGTTATTTGAAGTGTAAACGAACAAAGACAGTTCTCTCTCAAACACACACTCCTACTTTACTGAACGAGCAGAATACAGAGCAGTGCTAAGTGCCAGAATTTGACTTTTTTTTTTTGCAAACACTCGTTTACTGAAATGGAAAATGAACCCGTTAGGCTGTTGTGCATTGTTTTGCCGTAGCACGACAATCCTACGCGGAAGTAACGAGTACGAATAAGACACGCGTGAGGCTAAGTACTCTGAAACTACTTTGCGTGCTGCCTTCCTGTTGAATTGTCCCTCACAAGTGTCGTTCCTTCCTCCTGTACCGAAAATAACGACGGAGAATAAACCTGGCAAAGTAATTAAGAACCCATTGCTGCAAAGTTAAGTGCTCTAAGAAGAAGGTGTTGATGGTACTGAGGGGTTGGTTTGCTCTGCTGTGCGTGACTGAAATAATCTGGTTTACAAGTTATCTTGAAACTTAAGACGCAGATGGATTCACTTCGTTCTCTGCAGTGTAATCATTTTTATGTTACTGTCTCTTTCTTTGACGTTTATAGTGCGTTTCAAACACACTGTGAAACTTACCTCTGAAGGGAATTAACATGGAAAATGCAAGCGTAGACCGGTTACTAATATTGAAATGGATCCTAGATAAGGTATGAGAGTTTGGTTCAGGGTGGGGCTCCTGTAAACACGGTAAAGAACATACTGATTCACTAAATGGGGAGTACTTCTTGAGTATCCGAACGACCATAAGATTTCCAGGAATGATTCTGCTTGGACAAACCGACTCACTAATTACGAATGCCATCGCAGTAGCCGTATTCAAAGTTTAACACTGCTAATACAAAAGCCAATCTTTGGACACAATCCTGAGCCAGTAACATTGTCTCGTGTATATATATATATATATATATATATATGTGTGTGTGTGTGTGTGTGTGTGTGTGTGTGTGTGTGTGTGTGTATACACACACAAACAAACAAGATATATTCAATAAATCTTCGCATCTCCTCATCTTCCATATGGGAAATCTCCAGGCTGTTTTCCCATCAAAATTCTACGTGCATACCTCGTCTCTTCCATCGTCCCCACGTGCCAATACTTCTGTAGCCTTTCAAATCCTTATTAACTTACATTCACAGCTTTCGCTATCCGTCATCGACATTTATCGTTTGTTACTGAGACGACCTGTGTTTGCTGTTATACACTTCAGTCTTCTAGCATTGTCCGCCGGTCAGGCTTACTTGTTGCGGACGGACATGCTGTGCGTATGATTCATTCACAGGCCGTGTGAAGAGGTTTATCTGGGGCATGAATACCAGTGACATTGATGAAGTGACTGTTACCATACTGCTGTGTACGGAATGACTTGAGGCGGAGGAAATGTGGAGGCGTCATGGAGTTGTCAGCTTGTACGAGCCTGTATTGGAAGTTTCTCGCAGTTTGTAAGTGAGAATCTTGTTACAGTAATATGAAATTGTAGAAACAGGAGGACCCACGCACTCGGAATGGTAATCGTAAACTTGCGATTGGCGCCATGTTTACTGATAACTCTTACCCGCGCCCTGTGACTAATGTTGTTTTGTATTGTATTAACTGTGTACCGCAAGTTAGGTTTTCCGCAAGACTGAACTGGACGCAGACACAGTGGCCAAATTAACCTGGGTTTTATTGCAGTAACTGTAGAATAAGAACCCTGTAGGAACACATGGCTTTCTCAAAATTCCTTTTCATAATTACTGCAATTAGGATATACTGTGATTATAAACCAGTTGAAGACTAGAATTTATTGTCTGATTTGCGCTTTTCGGAAGAGATGTCGCCCACGTAGCGAACTACATATATTTATTTTGGGATAAACATGATATTTATTTCTAATGTTGGAGAATTAATATCATGTAGGCCCAGACTGATACACGATATCTTAGCTAAAATATGGTTTAGGGAGTTTTGGTTGTATGCGCTATGGGGACATAAGGACCAATACGGCGTCCAGGTTGGTCCTGAGGCAACCCTGACCCTTCCCTCTTTCGACTTCGAAGCACAGAAACTGTTGTTATCGTCAAGGTCTTGACATTTGTTTGTTTATTTCTCTATTCATTTGATTAAAAGTATACTTTTAAACTTTAAAGTAGTTTATTTGTTTAAAAAACATATTCTAAGTAAAAGTTGTTAGTTTTCTGAGTTGTGAAGCATGCTGACTCCTTCTTCTGGGTAGATGTTCTTGACACTAGTCAAAAATGGGGACAGCGATTCTCTCCGAAACATGGACACCTATATTTTAATCTAAGTGGCTTCATATACCAGAAGACGCGAGTCTTCGCTGCCACCACTGCGAGAACCCATATCTTAGTTTTAGTCATATTAACTTCACTAATTTAGATGATTTTTTCTATAAAACTATTCCTGGGTGCGTGTTTTCTCCAGTTCCTTCTAGTGATTTTATCAAGTTTTGTGTTGTTGCAGTTGTTATGGTGCAATTTAAGCAGAAGAATGCGGAATGATTATATACACGTAATTGCAAAGCTTTTAAATTTCCTTATCGGCACAGAAGCCACAATGGCATAATTCACAATTTACAAACAGGAGCTGCTTAGACGACGTATAAGATATTAACGTCTCCCTATAAATATTGCAAACCCATGTTCTTGCGTTTGCACTTCCACAGAGCGAAGTCCGTCCGTAGCGTATCGAAACAGTTCTACCGGTAATATGGAAGACTGCTTTCTGAGGGAGATAACGGCATAGTGTAGCTGCACCAGAATCGTTAACTTGCAGTTTGCTGCACTTCCTCATGGTGATGGCATTCGAGTCTTATATAGCTGCTCTTTGAGGCATCTCTTTTAGGGATTTGCCTAAAACTACTCTCATTCCTACTTTATGTACCCTATTCCTCTTAAGAAGTTTTCAGCCTTCAAGTTGCGCGTTTTAAGTCAAATGCTGGCGATTGATGGAATGATTTTCTCACCACCATTTCTGCCTCTTCCCTCCTGAAATTGGAACAGCACAGTGGAACTGCTGACTCCGACAGTCGTTGGAGTTAAGGTATGCCTAGTCTGGCTTTCCTTACTCCTCCTTTATTCTGATTTATCTTCTCATCCATATTCACGGGCAACATTCGCTGAACAGACATGGCTTTGTGTCTGAATTGGTTCACCATCATCTCCACACCCAGTTCTGCTTCTTTCCTTTTTATTTTGCCCGATTTTCCTTCTTTTGATACCATACACATCTGATTATTAATAATGTTTCGGCCTATTTTAAAACAAATTTCTCTCTTACATCGTCTCGAAACTGAGAAAAAGTGTGACAGTGCATTGCCACTGTTTTATGATACTGGATGGTCGAATGACTTGCTAATGACAGGTTACTGCATATTCTGCGTCGCGTGCGTTTTTGATCATGTTTGTATATTTCTATGTCCATGCATTTCTGTGATGTTGTTTAAATATACAATTTGTTGCTGTTTATTGCCATCAAAACTTATTCTAATAAATTAGAGAATAAGTGTTATCTATAATGAAATGTAATGCAGTTTATGGTATGTCAAGTTTGTCGGGTTCGAATGCGGACACGCAAGGTCTTGTCCGACTACCTTAGCTCCAGTTTTTGTGTTGGTTTAAAGGGAGATTATGTCGTGACCGCTTGCATTTATCCATAGGGTCTCTTATGTAAAACGCTGCACATGATTCAGACTCAACCATAGCTTTTCTTTATGTCGGTCTACAGGGTCATGTGATATCGGCTTGTATGTTTGTATCTCAAAGTTATTTGGAAATACGGGAACTAGTGTCAGTTATGTATCCATGAGAAAGTGGTAATTGGTTTCGCGCTTTCCAGTTGAGATTCTGAAGTTGCGAGTTTTAGGTTACAAGCTGAAGACACGTGAAAACAGTGAAAGCAAAGTCTTATTATCTGAAAAGTTTTAAAACCACTTGGCCGATTTTGTAGAATGTTTACATGAGGTGTGCAGGCATATCATATTGTGCAGTTGTTAAAATTAATTGATTAAAATCCATATTACATTCTTAATCCATTTAGTTTTGGAGTTGATTGTGGGTACGAAAAGTTTTAAGGTACTGGTGGCCTAGCAATATTTGCGTTTTGTGAGCTGATGGCGAATGTATAACGCTAAGTGTTAATATGAAGCCAAGACACTTCAATCGCTGATCTTTTGATAAGGGCCTCATACTGCAGCAGACATGTTGCAGCAAATGACGTAGGTACTGGCCCGATATAAAAAGTCAGCGAAAAACGGTAACAAGTTCTTGGAGCAATTAAGAAGAAAAGGACCACGAGGAATTTTAATAACTACATCCGTTATGTTGCTTTGTACGAAGGCTGTAATGACTTCGGCGTGGCTAAATATTCACCCTATGAATCTCGATCGCGGTGATTCAGACGCGACTGCCATGTAATTCATTCCTTGTCTTTTATAATTTTTAGAAAAGGTAAATAGAATCTGACGTTTGGAATGGAGAGCAGTAGGTCTCTTTCTGGTACAAGTATGTGCATTCCGCGTCGATGTTAGTAAACTACATAAAACAGATGTTCCTAGGTACGTATTACGGACATTGCGAGATCAGCTGTTCAAATTGTTCGCCTTTCTTGTAACTCGAAGGTCTTCTTTGCCGTGTTCACAAGGGACAGCTACTGAACCCTAATCTGAGACAGATACATCCGCGCTAGTATTAGTCTCCTGCTTGTGCCTTGGTATTCCAGAAACTCTCGTTCTTTTCGGGCTTCGACGAAAGTTGTTTATGTGTTTCATATCTGTCTCATGCATGCTACGTGTAACCCCTGACTCATATTCGTTGATTTTATCGTTGCAGTAATGTTTTCTGAAGAATAATTACGTATTAAGCTCCTCATAATGCAGTATTTAGCGTGGCCGCATCAGTTCCTAAGTATCCGGTCCAAACACGTTCCTCAGCCCGCTGTTTGTTTGTTGCTCCCGACCGCGTTTTAATGCTATTTAAAACTGCGGGTAAATTTTGCTCCTTCCCGTCTTAGGAAGGAAGACTGAAGTTCTGGATCGAATGGTAACACGCGTGCCCTAAATTTAATTTGCTGTCAATTTTTTCATGAATGCTGTTGCTACTATCGTTCCAAATGTTTGAACTTGTCTCATTTTCGAAGAATTTATTGCTTCTATTTATATTCTGTTGCAGAACGTACTTTTATGATTTCAGAGAGTAGTCCAGAATGTTCCAAACGGGCAGGACAATATTTCGAGACCCGAAAATATTATTTAAAAAAGAACATCCAGGTAGCGCCTCCGGGCACTTAAGGTTTGTAATTTCAAGTAATTAAAAACTTTACCATAGATGTATTGTGGGTGTCTGAAAAAAAGGGTAATGACACAGACACAGAAACTTCCGCTGGACGCGCTCCAGCTTGCAAGCATCCGAAGAAGTGACAAAATTCCACGGAACAGAGGCGTATTGCAACTGGGGTGTGAATGGAGTGCAGTATAGCGTCAGGACGCCGTGCTGCAAAGAAAAGGAGAGAGACACAGTCAGAATTAACCCCAACAGTTTAATAGCCTGAGAGAAAATGTTATCTACCTGTTGTGAAAATGAAGCTTTGTGTCTCTAAGCACTTCCAGATCCCTGATGCAGTCTACGTGTGATAGAATCTAGGAAAAGGTATGTAGTCAAACACAACTTAATTACTGAGGTGTATTTAATGACTGTGATGGAAACAACTACATGTTTCGGCCTGTATTGGCCATCATCAGGTTGTCTAGGGAACTTAAGGGCTAGCTATATGCATGCGCGCGCGCGTGGTGTAGAG
>Ga0123352_10010678_pt1 | contig 14428 bp, 7 predicted proteins | sample TergutLab28metaG_FD_89700 | JGI IMG/M metagenome (GOLD analysis project Ga0123352, IMG submission 89700) | Labiotermes labralis P1 segment gut microbial communities from Petit-Saut dam, French Guiana - Lab288 P1 | ecosystem: Host-associated > Arthropoda: Insects > Digestive system > Gut ... | reverse complement strand
GTAACTTCACTCTCGATATAGTGCATACTCCCTGAGGATGATCCCGTATGGGGATCGAAACATGTAGGAGGAATATAAATATGTTTTAATGTGAAACTTAAAAATGAGATTTTAATGTTTTACGTATATTGTGCAATTTGTTGGTTTTAAACAAGTATTTTAATTGTTTGTTTGATCGTAGCCCTTTGCTTTTATGACAAATCACAAACAACTGGTTTCTTTGGACTTCAGAAACACATACACAGCCAAAGACTATAAGTCATAAAACTCAATGATAAATTCTAACAAACTCATTTTTTCCATATAATACTTAACTTGGACGTTGGAGGATTAAAACAATTTGGGCAATGTACATATAAGACAACCTTGCGGTACGTTCGTATAACCATTGGTGAAGTGAACAGATAAAAATGCATTCTGTTTACGTCGTAAAGCTACATGTTATTTTCAAATATATAATCATATTAATTGTAGCACAACAATGCTTAGGTAAGTTTATGTCGCCGGCAGAATTAAACCTACGTAGATCTTCATATAACGTGCTCCAATGTGCACAGAAAACAAAAGAATGTTCGTGTACTCATGGCCTTCTTTAGGCGTAAACAAACGGATCGCAATGACTCATAGAAAAAGGGGGATTTCTCGAATTTTTTAGTGCTGCACGTTTTACGAGCTCGGATAGAATTAATCAGCTATGAAGCAATAAGTATTAAATATTATGTGTGAGTGTGTGTATGTGTATCTGCAGTCTTGCCTTAGTTACCGGCATGCAAACCGATTATTTTCCGCTCAGCATTATACTGTCATAAGTGGCTTGTCTGGCCGTACCATATGTTTCAACATTATCGAAAAAAATACATATTCGAAGGAAGGTTTTTGATATAAAATTAGCGTTATAATTTCTCTACAAATTTGTCTGAAATATTTCTCATCTTAAGAAGAAATTACCGAGATATTAACTTAATGTATAAAAGTCTTCAAGTAAAGTACACGTTATTCTTGTCAGGTTTCAACAAACTTGAATTTTACTTGCAAATTTTCAGAAACTATCAAATTTCATGAAAATTCTTCTAGTATGAATGGAGTAATTCCATCTGGACAGAAGAACTTACGTTCGGACAGAAATGACGAAGTTGACAGTCGCTTTTTGCAATTTTCTAACTTGCCTAATTATTGTGTATTTTGTATAAAAATTGAGACCTTACCTCGCAGAGAACTAAACGTGTTCCCTTTTGGAAGTCTAATCAGTTGAAAATGTGTAGGTAAATAACAGCCAATTATTGTGAGAATCGTGTGGAACACATCAATTAAGTGGTTCTTAAAAGTGCAGCTTTTTTATGTTACACGTGGTGGCTTAAGTGAATAACACTGGGTTTACAGCGATAAGAAATCTTATTATACGTGACTAGCAGTCTACTCACCAAGAGTCTAAAAGATTTATGCTTGTGACAGAGTAAAATCAAATACGTGACGCTGATCCACCGTGACAAGTATAGATCTATAACTTAGTATGTCGTTAAAGAAATAATCTGCTCTTTAGAACTGGTAAATACGTAACTTCTTTTCGAGGAAGTCCGTATTGAACTTTTGTTTTATTTAGTTGAATCAATTTCACGTCACAATCTACTGTTCTAATACCTTGTTAACAACATTTTAAATCCATTGCAGGTTGTTCAAGCAGTCTTGATAAAATAGGCGTAATATAATACTATTTATGTAAAGTTTGTAAAAGTTTGTTTTATTTGTGTTATCTCTCCTTGTCTGATACATCTGGGATATTTGATTTTTAAAAAAATATACACTATGTATTCAAGCATTCTTTATAAAAAGTAATGGTAAATGTGTGTTATTTAGTTTAACACATAGACCAACCTCATGCATTACAACAATACAATTTCCAAATCTTGAAACAATTTATTTTTAAATTTAACATTTATATTCGAATTGGTTTTACATTTTAAAAACCCACAGATGACACACGCGTCAATTTTAATTCGCTTCAAACGTTCCAGAATTCATAGAAATACCTATTTAAAGAGACTTAAACACATATGAGTCCCTGTCTTCATTTTCAATGCAAGAAGGGAAAATAGTTGACAGACTCCCGCTGTTCTCTCGACTGGTTGCAGTAGCAATGGCAGCTTCCTGTGGTCGAACTGATGGACGTACTAGGAACGAACGGAAAGTCCACCCTGTGGAATGAAAGAACAAGAGAACCTGAGGAAGGAACACTGCAGAATTGGATAGATGATGGAAGGCAAAGAGAAAGAGTAAAGCAGTCCTTATTATTTGTATTTTTATTTTCAATCCCTTTTTTTTTTCCTTCTTTGAGAATGTTTCATGGAGGGAGGGTTGCTAAGACGATAGAGGGGTTGAAGAGGAGAATGGAAGTTTGTGTGTGTTTGAAGAGAGCGAACTTTCGTTCGCCCCGTTCACTCTTTGCCTGGAATAGGACAAATGAGAGCAAAAATGTTGTTAGTCTGGTTTTAATGTCGACAATAAATAAACATTATATCTGATGTTCCACAGTAGGAAATTTAAGGCGGTACTGAAAACAAACTGTTAAATTCCTTAGTCATTTAAAATTAAATTACATCTCGTGTTATTTACCGTAGGTAATCCCGGTGTTAGCAGAGAGTACAATTTTTGGATCGACATGCAATAGACCTTATTAAAGACAAGTCTGTTTCATTCCCATGTTTTTAGTTGTGTGCATATCAATGTGCATCTCTGGAATTAACCGTATTCAATTACTAATAACGATACTAATACAACTAAATAGAAAAATAATATTAATTTTGTTTTTATTATTGACTCTGCAAATTTCAGCACGCATATGAGTAACTGAATTGAATTGACTTAGTACTAAAATCGGTTGATTCAGGTAACTTCGACATGTAAACATTGCAGAATAAAACGCCGAGCTATCTCATGGTTCCATTTTAGAATTTCTTTCAGTTCATGCATACGCACAACTTAGGCACTGTGGCCTTGGCAGAGTCTGTTCCTATTCTAATTACTCCTACCACATATCCGAAGTGACAGCCGGTTTAATCACAAGGCAATGAGATGAATATATCGGGCAATGATTCCCTACAGGGGCATAAGAATGTTTCTTCTGCAAAAGGTGCAAATCGGGACTGAAGCATTTCCAACTTCCTAATCAATGGGCAGCGGGAGGATTTATCTCCTGAGTTAAATCGGGCTGGTCGTGAAGCTGGGTTCTTCCACCCATCTAGTGTTAAGTTTAAGAGCTATATTTTTTCCACCTGTATGCCTTAGTGAGGTAAACGATGACAAATTTACTTTGAAATATATAAAATAATTGTATTCATAGAACAAATTTTGAACTAGGACTGATCGATCTTATATAAACAAGAGGAAAGGAAGGAGGAATAGAATGACGATGGAACAATGGTTAGAAAATTAAAAGTTCGTTACTTACCGTTTGTGATTTACGGAACACGAAGAGTGTTACTCCATCGATACTCAAAATTTCTTCTGCCAGTATGTAAGGTCTATTTTGGTTCATCGTTTTGATCAGAATGTGACGGAATCCATTTCTCTCTACGTGGTTAAACAATCGTAAATACAGTTGGCTTCCACATTCTGTCACAAGTATACAAAGAGTTTAATATTAATTAATTAGTTCCCAAGTGACTTATTAATTAATAACGTGTTGAACCATTAGAATTATTAAGATTCATTATGTAGGCGCTTGTGTCTGTGATTGTGTTGAAAAGGAACAAGAAATTTTGATTCTTTAAGATTGGACAATCTGCGTTATCTGCTTCTATCTTGTAAGACTTATGGTTTCTAAGACAATGAGCACACATGTTAGCATGTCGTGTCCGTTTCTCTCTCTCTCTCTCTCTCTCTCTCTCTGTCTAACCTCGTATCTGCATGCCACAGTTCAATAACAACAGAACAAATTTGCGAGAAATTTGACACAGAAGAATTTTAAAAACGTCTCTTAAAACATTCCAATTTTGGTGAAAACTGGACAAAAATAACGAACACCTATCCTGAATATCCGCGTTTGTTCACATCAACAGCGAAAAGATGGGAAATTCACTAACTTTACAATTAACAGCAGATTTAAATTACGAAATTTAAATTAGATACAAAATTTATCCAGGTGTTCCACATTTGATTGAAACCTTTATAAACGCGTTTCAATATTATACAGATTTCCCTTATTGATAAGGTCAGTCCTTCATGTTCCTGTTTTGAGACAAATAATGGCGTTATAGATGAAAATTGCTGTTATCACAGAGTAAGAGTATAAATAGATAACAATTTTCGATGTCTGAAATTATATGCTAATTTTAAATTTTGAGATTCAACATTTATTCTCAATTAAGAAATATTGTTATTAATCATAGGTTTTCTGCAATGTAGGAAAAGAGAGGCAAAATCGAAAGAGCTCATAAGACCAGGACACTTTTGTCTAATGTTCTACAGATGAAAATGCAATAAGGAAAACATAATGATTTATAACGCCATATAACCCTTACTTTATTCCGTCTACTTACTTAAATTCCTAAACCTTACTTACTTGTCGTTGTCATTATATAAAGCTAGTTACTCTTTACGTATGTCACATTTAGTAATTTAGTATGATTATTTGTGCCAGAAGCAGAAGGTGACAGCATTCGTAGATATGCTGTGTTCGGTATTGCAGTATCTGTAGATTCCGAAAAAGTTTTTCTATGTAACTGCATCACTTATTGCATAGTGATGAGCTGTAAAGTCCAACACATTGCAGCGGAACTTCTTATGGTAGGACTGGGGCTAGGATTATTAAAATGAGAAGGCCTAATAGACCGTTTATTTCAGTACAGACACTCAACCACTCATGTTTAGCTTCTGTAGAAGACTCAAATTTTCTCACATACATTTATAGTCTGTTTTGACAGTGACTGAGAATAACTAAATCAGGGGTTGCAAGACCTAGTAGCACAATCTCAGTTTTCTGAGCAAGAGTTAATTTTGAAATGTTATAGCCCTCTAAATATTTTGCACTGTTTTCTTTGTGTTAATATTAAACTTGCAACCACTAAAGTCAAAGTATTCGCAAATATGGATTTGAAAACAGCTTGGTAAAAATGATTAGTAATTTCAGTGTTTGATAAGTTAGAAAAGGTAACTAGATAAAAGAAGTCGTAATTTGAAACTTCTCTTAACTACGGCGTCTGGAGACCAGCACGCAAACTCACTAACGCTCTCTTCCCAAAATTAGGCTATTACGCTGAGCACACACGCAACGTCTGGTTAGGACACAGCACACACATTCTCCGCAGCACTTAAATTGTGAGTCGCGAGTATTTGAATTTAGAATGATTTCTGTCTGTTAATTTAAGGAATGCACTTATCTGCTAACGAAAATTTTTATTTAAATATATATTTTCTTTTTTTTTTCTAAAAATTTTTGGGAAATTCGGGGTTCTTCAGTCTTTAAGGGCGAGCCACTCCTGATAAAGTATATTATAAAGTGTAAGTTACCTGTATTTCTACGTAGATTCCTTGATAGATACTTCTGACTAAATATTTCGAGAATTTTTTTTAATTTTCATCATACTTTGTGCTGGTGGTGGTGGTGGTGGTGGTGGTGATAGTGGTCGTGGTGGTGATAGTGGTGGTGGTGGTGGTGGTGGTATAGTGCTGGTGGTGGTGATATTGGTGGTAGTGTTGGTGGTGGTAGTAGTGGTGGTTGTGGTAGTGGTGGTGGTCTTGGTGGTGGTGATACTGGTGGTTGTGGTGGTGGAGTTGGAGGTGGTGTCTGTGGTGGTGTTGATAGTGGTGGTGGTGATAGTGGTGGTGGTAGTGGTGGTGATATTGGTGGTGGTGGTGGCGGCGGCGGCGGCGGTGGCTGTAGTAGTAGTAGTATTAGTAGTAGTAGTAGTAAGAGCAGCAACAGCAGTAATATTGGCAGCAGAAGCAGGACGATTTTAGGTCTGTTGGATTTTTTGCAGTCAAAACTTTTAATAATGTAGCATTGGGACAGGTTTCGCTCCGATTACTTTGTTCCTCACCTATCATTTAATATTCCAAAAATGCCCCATGAATATTCATTCTTCTATTGCCGACGCCATATATTATAGGTGCTGACAGCGTCGCTCATTATACCAGAAAATAATACGAGGCAACTTATTTTATTTTTAATACTTTTATGCGTTAGATTTAAGTTCGTAGGTTGAACATTACTAATTTTATTACGCTTCATTTAGGGAGTAGATCGATTTTAAACATATTTAAGCCGTAAATATTTAAGTACCTTAGATACGGTTCTGCTTTATAAAATATTAAGTGCCATGTAGTTATTTATTAGAGTGGAAGGGAACTTAAAATGTACGTTAGTTTGAACATTTGCCACACATGCACGTAATCCTCCCAACTGGTTAAATGCAGTAAATCTAATGTTTGTGACTTAAGCAACTAAAACGGCCGCAATTGTAGCAAAGATCGTTGCACCAAATTTGATTATTTGTTTGTTTCACCATCTGTCTTCTAGTCAAAAGTCGAACCCAGAGTCTCCAAAACACGAAGCACAGATAGTAAACACTCTATATTGTCGTCGATACAAAATTTTTCTGATGCCTATGTAATGAACGAAAAATTAATGTTGAAGGCAACATTCACAGGAAAGGAATGTTTAATCAGAATTTACGAACATTTTCGGTGTCTTGAAATCCTATAAAAAATGGTCTGAGTCGAAGGGTTGGTACTGAAGAGAATGAGTACAGTACTTATGCCAGTGTTGCTGGAGATTTGTGTAAGGAGAAGGAGCTCCAGTACCATTAATCATGAGCAAGTTTGGAGTCTGCTGCGGCTGTGTGTCAGTCAGTTGAGTCTTGCTTGCCGACACGGCAGCAGATAGTTTCTTTGAACATGACTGAGTACACTCGTTGGACACCACAAGCAATACTGCCCCCTTCAGCATCATGATCATGATCATCACCTTTGTCGTCATCGTCATCGTCATCATCATCATTCGTCAACTAGTGACCTATATCTTACCCATAAACTTGGTAACAAATGAAGGAGTGAGCGAGTGTAGAAACTGGATCGTGTCCAACTACACGTATTGCCACAGTATTGCTTTTCAATAAATTAACAATTTTATATCATACGCCTAAATTCGAAAATATTTAACATCAAGTATGACCATCGTACACGATTCAGAGGAGGTTATATCCAATATCTCTTTTCACAGACTATTCAAATTTTCACTTTTAAATTTTGTTATATTTCTTAACAAATTTCATCATTATAAATTCCGTGCATATTGAAGGGTCTATTTAGAATTAGGGCGAAGAAAGTTAGTTGTCATTTTGGTTATCAGGTGATGTTTCCGTACTTCTCGTTTTGTCAAGGGCAGGGGTGTAGGAAAAGACTGTAGCATGTTATCATAGATATTGCCGATTGACTTCAGTGCTGATGAAAGTATTTGCACCTAAGACGAAGAGAGTAAATCTACAGTAAAGAAAACAGCGTTAAATATAAAGTGTAATAATTGTCTATACTTAGCGGCGAAACATATTAAGGGGGAAAGTAAAAAATAAGAAAGATCGAAAGGGCTGATAAAGCTGAAATTGTCGGCAGTATCTGAAAAGCAAAAAAATTTTCAATTTGAAAACCTGAAGGAAGATGTTACTAGAACTTAAAGAAATATTTTAGGTGTATGACTAGAAGTTTCAGTGTAGGCAACGAATTTTTGGATTCCGTAAAATGCGAAAAGTTCTTTTAAAAAATAAACCAATTTAAGCTCTTTAAAGGGAAATTTTTTTATGGAATAAACAATCACGTTTGAACAAGATGCGCATAGCCTACATTAAATATGTTGCAGAATTTAAACCTTTCCATTCATAAGATAAAATTGGTAGAAAAAACTTTCATAGAGAAGAAAATGCAAGGCTTCAAGATGGCGTTCGGCTTATGTATGTTTCATTGGGAGTAAATTCTCTGCAATTACTTAGTTCTTCTTATCAAACAATTACATTTCCCTGCTTCCATTTACTTTCAATACAGAATACACACTGGTAGTGCCTGAAGTTTCAATTGAAAATAAGAGTTTTTAATTCGCAGCAGAACAAATAAATGATAAATTATTATTCAGAAATAAAATTCAAAACTTCTGTAAATTCGTGCGCCTCACCATTACGTCTGCCTTTAAGAACAAAGAAGAACTGTCTCTGGAGGACTGGAAATAGACGTCTGGACCTACCTGTGCAATGATTAACCAACAGCAGAGACACCACTTGCTCCTATTTCTGTATGTGTATGTATGTGTGTGTGTGTGTGTGTGTGTGTGTGTGTGCTACGAATTGCGACAGTGCATCGGTGACATTAACATCACAAATGGTACCACTGTGAGAGACAGACCTGTGATAAAAACTACTGGACATTAGAAGGTCAGAAATCCGTGCAAAGTATCTGGGTGTTTGTTAGCAAGCACTTACTGAAACACAGAAGTTACGCATAAAAGACAGTGGGCCCAGATTTGTGTCTAGGCGGTCTAGGAATCTGTGCGACACACTGTGGGTGTTCGTTAGTAAGCACAGATAAAAGAAAAATGTGAGTTGTCAATATGGACAGCCCTGCGTTGGATCGTAAGATTTTACTAAATTCGTGTCCATGATACAGATCGACAGCAATATGATATGTGCAGTAAAGGTAAACGGAAAACGGATCCCGCCCATTATCGCATCCATCTTAATGGTGGAAAGATCTTATTGGGAAGTTGATATTTGTGTAACTGATCAAGAAATTACGTTCAGTCTTTTCATGCCGAAGTTTCATCTTCTTATTCACAACAGCTCGTAAATGGAGCTTATCCATATCAAGCTAAATTCATTCGATATCTTTATATCCCAGCCTTCAAAATGCATTATAATATTATACTTTCATTTGTATTTATATCTTCGAAGTAGCTCCTTTCTTTCATAATTTCTGACCGATAATCAGTGCGCATATCTCATCTCATATTCCACACACTTCGTTTTCTTTGGTACTATTACCCTAATGATATTTGAATCTAACTGTCTTTTTTGGATGTGACGTCACGTAGTGGGGTAGAAATATTCTGGAGTCCCGAAGGAATGTACTGCCTCCGTCTTCAGAGCAGAAAACTGCCATTTTGGTGTTTTCATGCCCTCTATATCTATCTATATCTATCTATCTATCTGTCTGTCTGTCTGTCTGTCCGTCCGTCTATCCGTCCGTCCGTCTGTCTGTCTGTCTGTCCGTTCGTCCGCCGTCCGCCCGTCCGCCGTCCGCCCGTCCGCCGTCCGCCCGTCCGCCTGCCTGCCTGGCATTCGCCTACTTATTTTACTCTGTGTTGTTTTGCTTGGGAGAGGAATTTATTTGATGATCGACTACAAAAGCAATAAAAATATAAATCCTTTAATTATAGGTATTTATGTAAATGGCAAATCGGTCTGAAAGATTTTGAAATGAATGACAATATTTTTTTACAAATGCAATTTTTTTTGATTTCCCTATAAAAGTAACTTTTTTCGTTGTACTTTTCTCAAAACCTTTCTTGTATCTGGCAAAAACACTAACAATTTAGACTAATTATCATGCAAGTACAGTATTTCTTACTACCACATAAATAAAGGCTTATGTATTTTCGGATTATAATGACAAGTGAAGTTACCGGTTTTGAGTCACTCATAAAAGATATACACACAGAAATGTCAGCAAGCTGTTGCAGGTTTTGTTTTTCCAACAAAGGTAATACACTCGTCTTCACAACGTAAATATCGTCTACCTATACCGAAAGGCACGGTCTCGTAATATATACAGCAATCTTCATAGCTCACGTCGTGATAATCTGGTACCACATTGAGCTCATTCTCTTACTGAAACATATCAAAAATTTGTGCACGATATTGTTCAATCAGTTAGCTATATTCATTAATGTATTTAAATTTACTGAACCAATATCAGTCACAATAGCTATATTTCACATACTACTACCGCATCATGGTTTATTTAATTGTGACATAATCTTTCTTAGCAGTTCTGTATTCGTCTATTGCCTTTTGAAAATTAATTAATTAAAATCCTTAGGTTGTCAAACTGTATTTTCACGATTGTAAAAAACTGAATACCTGAATATTAGGCCTTCACTTAAATACCTTTTCTTTTCATACAAATCAGATAAAACCGATTATTAACTCCGTCTGATCCATCTTTGAGTCATCACAGAACAATTCACTTCCCACTTTAAAAAATTTAGCAAAAATTTATTTTTGGAATTTTTACGTAAATGTGAAGAGATAATTTCAATTAACTTACAATCGGAGACGAACAACGAACACTTTAAATTAAGAAGTTCTTACAGTTGAATATCTGGCCTTAAACATCTGTTAAATTGAGACATTGTCCTCAGTAAAGCCGAAGAAAAGTTTGAGCATGGAGCGTGAATGAACTTTAATGTTTAGAAATGTCGATTTTAAAATTTCCATTATGATATCAAGATGTCGATCTATAGCAGGTCTGTGAGTAACGTAAGAAGAAATACTACAATATTGGTTACAATATTGAGTGTTTTCTAGTAATTACTTAAGAATTTAAAATCCAGATAAATATCAGGGTGAACCAGAATTATTAGTTCCTGTTGATATTCCCTCAACTTTGAAATCGCTATGTCAAATAAACATTACATAACCTGCAAGTTTGAAATTGAGTTTACAAGCTGCGTTAAAAGGAAAACTGCTTGCTAATAAATGACTGCGTGGGCAACAGATTTTCTTTTCGAGACAGTGTTTATAAGACATAATGTATTTTGAAATTTCTCATATTTTAGCCGCAAGTGTGAACTTTAAGAACGAAATAGGATAATTTGCGCCATTGATGTAAAATTAGCTAGCTAGCGAAAAGAGATATTCTTTTGCTCTCCCGTACCAGTACCTCCCCCACCCCCGCTGCAAAATTGCGCAACTTTATCAGAGGAAACGACACGGGGAACTTTTCGAGAGTTTGGGAGAAGACTGAATACTTCGGGAACAAGAATATCAACACAGACGATTGTTTGTGGAGATAAGATAAAAATTCTCATTGATTGACTGACGCGTTCAGGAAACTGACCCGTTTCGGAAGCAGCTGATGGCAGACACTAGAATAATAAATTCTGACGTTTTGCTGACCGTGCATCTCAGTATACTTTTCTCAGTATTTAAACAATTTGATGCACAAAATTTGTGTTTTACAATAAGTTTTATTTCATGCATCTACATGTTTGGAGCACGTGTGCTCGAAACATGTAGAGACATGAAATAAAACTTATTGTGAAACAAATTTTGTTTGTTAAATACTGAGATAAAAAACTAGAATAATAAGTCAATTAAGTAAATTTAATGTTACAATTTCAGTGTACTGCACTGTAGGTTATGCTATATACAAAACAACTTCGATTAAGCGTCACCCGATTTTCTGTCGTTTTGTAATAACCGTCATGCTGATGAGCTACTGTGTGACAGGTGTAGGAGGAAAAGATCATTCTTCCTTGTCATATGGCGTGAAGTGGGTAATTAAGATAGCATAAAGAGTTTTACTTATATTTCGCGGTGTGTTTTTTAAGGACGTATTCTATAATCCGTCCTTTCTCGTATGCGTCATTGCTGTCGTCCAGATCGCTGGTAGATAATCGAAGTTTTAGTGTGCACGTTAAGGGTTTGTACATTATACAGATTCTTTAGATTTCGGGGGAATTTCACAATGTTCTAGGACTTCTGTGAATTTTCATCTTCAGCTAAAACATTGCTAAAACAGACGCTTATTGAGCCAAGGCGAACCAGCAGACTCGCCAGTCTCTCGAACCAATGAGATGACACATGACCTCACTTGCGCAAATATACGTAAGACATCAAGAACCACAGAAGCGCTAGTTAAGTTTGAGATGTTGGTGCTAGAGTAAGAGACTTGAGACCTTATCTCTACCAGACCTTAGTAGAAACTTTCACCGTTCCAGAACTTTGGAATTTTGCATAACAAGATAGAAAAAAAATAATAATTATAAAGGAAGATGGTAAAGTCGTCCTCGTGCATGCCATGAAGGCGTAAGAGGGATACCAGAAATATAGATCCAGTCATTCTTGTATTCAACACCAGATGGCAGTGAGTGTTCAGCTTAGCGCCCTGAGCAATCTGCTTGTAGAGAAAGAGCCTCCGGTGCCCATTGAACTGAAGATTGTGTGACCCCAGAGCTGATAGGGAAAATATAGAACGAGTATTCTTCTGTCATGCAGCCTAAAAGGAGATTCGTTTCTTGAATGCATCACAGAATATTAACTTATCGATAGATTTTAAGGACATACATGACCTTGGTGATTTTTTTGTGCTATGAATATATCTGAGTCTCCTTCATTTGTGCTGTTACTATTCAAATATGAAGAGTGCAGAATCTTCGCGTTCTGTTTTTATTTCTTAATTTATCATTTTTAAAAGTCGTAGTTGTATAACTGAAGGATAATTGATCGAGTGCACTGAAATCATAGGTAACTCCTAAACCTCTTCAAAACTTGTAACTTAAGACAAATAATGGCTTACTCACCTTTTATGTGTTCAAAAGAACGGTGTTAGAGAAGAGTCTTTCCGCACTCATTGTGCTGTAGCGTACTGTAAAGATCTCGTTACATAACTGTAACTAATTGCGAGATATGCTTTTCTCGTAACACGCAGTGCCAGTTTGTTTTTTCACTTTAGTAATTTTGAGACTGTCATTATCTCAGCAGCAGCATCTGACAATAGTACGAAGCAACGTCACTTAATAAATGACATCCTGCCATGACCAAATAAATATAAGCATTCTTAAACGAACATCTGCCGTACAAATAATATGTTATAACCTTCTGTTTAAATGTTAAATAATTAAACTTTCATATAAAATTATAAGAAATTAACAAGCCCCTTTTACATGAGCTCACATACAGGTATTCACACCTTATCTTATTATAAAGTTTCCCCTGGTTTTATTATAGATTCCAGGCATGATACAGGCATAAAAACGAAACCTCCAACTACAAGATCAGTGTCCAATGCCTTTGTCCATGAATGTACATGAAAAGCATAAGCCGACGTCAATGGAGTAATAACAAAAAAAAAACTAACAAGAATAGAGAATATGTTGGAACAGTGATGTAGAAAAGACAGAGAGTGTAAGAAGAGAGGAAGCATTCTGTACATTCATAAAGATATTATATCATTAATATATGCCAAATTTTATCTATAGAATGAGTCTGGTGGAGGGGGAACTGCATGCAGTCATGTCTACCGTTGACTGCTGTCAGCTGTTTCACTACTGGATGTAGGGGGACTATTCAGGAAAACCTTACTTATTCCGTCTCACCGTCATTTCGCCTTCTGAATACGTTATAAGGACCACAGCACTATACCAGAGTGTCAAGAGGTAAAAATAAAGGAATGGAAGGAGCAAGAGACAGAAAGAGATTGACTGTATATATGATCTGGAATGAAAGATAAAAAGCTTCTTATGTATTTCTGCTTCTAGAGCTAGCCATGTGAATGTGAAGGCAGAAACCAAGTTTCAGATAGCAATGAAGGTATATAAGTCAGATGGTTAGAGACTGACCATCATGGTCATTTCCGTAAGAAGTTTCGGACTCTGTATTAGCGCTGTCTTGCTGATGTGTGGTCATTTATCTGAAGAACTAGATTGGAACGAAGTTTGCTAACAAGCACCGTGCATTCAACTGTCGAAGATTTACAGAACTTTAAGGAAGGATCAACTTATGTATCGCTATTGTTTCTGTCCTCTTGATAACAGAAGTTTCGGTAAACACTACGATCCATTTATAAATTCGTACGGGATTTCATTTATTCATATTAGTTAGTATTGGGATGGAAAGTCACGCATTGTGTGTGGAGGGTATTTACGAATGGTTCAAAGCAACCTGCTGCTCGTGTTGTTGACAGCCCCCACTCGTCAAACACTAAGTCATACTTGTCAATAAATATAAGCATGATGACTTAAACCTGTACAATTGCTGCCTTCTATTCGGAACAAACCGAATTCAAAATCTGAATCATTTCCAACCTCATTTTCAGAAACACGGCAGTGGTGGGATCCGTACAAGGGAGGGAAAAATAAGTGCGTTAGACCGGGTGCAAAAGAAAGCGGCCAAATTTGCATATCATAAGAACAGTCCGAACTTGGAAATTTTGGCGTCTCGTAGAAAGTTATCACGCAAATGTGCCCTCTTCAAAGCCTACTCTGGGGAACGCGTGTGGAAGCCTATTGGTGACAGACTAGAAAGGCCACACTATCTGAGCAGGATAGATCATGAAAGGAAAATTAGGAGTAGGAGGCAAAGGACGGATATAGGGAAATATTCTTTTGTAAATAGGACCATCCAACACTGGAACCAGTTACCGGCAGAAGTGTTAGGAATTCTCCCCT
>Ga0123352_10010677_pt1 | contig 14428 bp, 8 predicted proteins | sample TergutLab28metaG_FD_89700 | JGI IMG/M metagenome (GOLD analysis project Ga0123352, IMG submission 89700) | Labiotermes labralis P1 segment gut microbial communities from Petit-Saut dam, French Guiana - Lab288 P1 | ecosystem: Host-associated > Arthropoda: Insects > Digestive system > Gut ... | reverse complement strand
GCCCTGGGGTTATGCCGTTAGTTTATTGTAATATGCTCATTCCCTTCAAATGTTTGAAGACTAAACTTACAATTTTTATTTTATTGCTTTGTGTGTTTTTGCTTTCAAGTCTCATATTCCTTTTCATTAGTTTATTATTTAGCATCTGATGCTTTTATAATTGTGAGTTTAAGGTTAGTACTTATTTGCAGAAAATGGAAGAATTGGGCAATATGGTGACTGTTAATATGTGCAACTAAATGTGTCATTACAGTTCCTAGAGCATAGGAACCCAGTTGCCCTCTGTCAGTCGCCCGTCCTGTTACTGAAGTTCGCTTTTATGTACAATTTTTGTATTTTCAGTGCACTTGTTTGTAACAAATGGAGACTTTTTATGTTTTTACCATTTATCGGTGTTGGTATTGAACTGTTCTTGCTTTACCGTGTAACCCACCACTAGAAAAGTCCCAGTGTAGGCCTTGGATGTCCTACACCTGTACTGCCTGCCTGGTGGGCATTCACTGAAAAGAACAATATTAATATTAACACTTTTTTCTTTGTGATCTAGGTTTATTACTTTAAAAATTCCCATAATTCCAGTTTACAACTCTGGCAATTCTGAATTATGTACACTTTCATTCGCCTGCCATAATCCCAACCCCCAGTAAAAACAGTTTTGCTGTTTGGAGTTTGTGACACAGTGTGAGGGCCAGATGGAATTTTGCTATTTTTTTTTCAGATAAATTATAGATTAAGGTACTGCTTACCTCAGCAAATGTCTGGAGTTAAAAGGAGAATATTTATCTATTTACAAGTAATATATGATAGGCTACCAGTTTTTTGCAGCCAGTGATTGCAGTGATGTTGCTAATACATGAATTTTCACCTGAATTTGTATCCAGGCAAATGTGAGAGCTGTGGTAGCCAACATAATGTTTTTCACTGTTTTGTGTATAATTTTCATATTTCTTCAATAGAAATTTCCATCATGTTTATTATACACAAATTATTTTCAACATTTGTTGAGAATAAAACCTCAGTAATTAATACAACATTGCTAATTTAAATGCAGTCCATTAAAACACAAAACACTTTGTAGAATTCTTAAGCTCTCAAATTCCATAATGTGTGAAAAACTGTAAATCCAGGATTGAAATTTGATATTTATTTTTAAAGTGCTGGTACAATGCAAGATTTGAGGTTCTGGCAGTGGTGTTGATGAAGATTCAAGTCTTCTGACATATGGCAACATGTTAATTGGCAAATAGTTAATGCACTTCCCAGGAGTTTGCTGCCTCCATCTTCAGGGTCTGGCTAGTCCAAGAACAGTGATGTGGTATTGTATTTGCTCTCCATAATTATAAACTTTTATAAAGTATAATTCTATTGGCCTGTGCATTTTCTCTAGAATGAAAGATTTAAGAATTATATATATATTTATGGAATAAAAATTGATTACTACCTTACAACTTTGTTGTTGAAGAAAATTATTGTTGTTGTTGGTTTATTTAACACTGCTTCTTCAAGTTTATTGGGCCAGGATTACATAGTTTGTAGAGTCAATAGACTGGTTGTGGGGCCCACACAGTATCTTAGTCATTGGGTACAGGATGCTATTTCCCAAGGAAGAAAGGAGCTAGTGCATGCAGCTGACCATTCTCCTCAATCTAGTGCAGACTTTAACAATGGTTCATAATGTTTGTCTCGGCTGCTCTGTATGCGTTCGTGGTGTGCACAGGGACAACTTTATCTTTAGTATTACCTGTATTTATTTCCAGGTTCATAGGTATAGTGTATTGAATAGTAGGAATGCCTATGTAATTTGTCATTGTGCCTAAAATGTTTGAAGTGTGTATTATAAATTGATTTTTTTTGTTGTTGAAAATTCTGGGTCAGGAAATAATTTGGTAACTACTTGCCTGTCACCATGAGTGAATACTGTAACTACCAAAAGTAGTTAAGCATTCATGAAAATGTGTGGAAGGAACTCTAAAGTGACTTTGCTGTAATTGGTGTGGAAGTTAGAGTGAAAGGTAAAGTAAGCAGGACTTGAAAGGGTATGTGGTCTGTGGTATTTCCCAGGTTAAGTTTGTTACATTTTATTGTTGAATAAGGAGTCTCAATGTGAGTGTTTTTTATTGAATTCTTCCTTAGAACCTTCAGTTATGCATCTTGATTTTATATGCTTTTTGGACACTTTTGATAAACTGCAGAATGTGGTATCATTTCAGAAGATTGTCTGGTAATTTAACAGATAAACACAATATGAACAAGAGACACAGTGGAAGGTTTTAGGTTTGTTGGTTATAACAATGTAATCCATGCATGAATAAAAAATCTGGCTGCTGAATTTTTCAGCTGGTGCATTGATTGACAGAAAATTTTTCATGCGTTTCTTCTGACCTACTTAAAGAAATATTCTGGCATGTACAAAGAGGAATTGAAAAAACTGTGACAAGCATCAGAATAGCCTCTTTCCAGGCTGAGTTTTAACTCAGATTCTCCGAAACTGGAACAGAAGTGTTAACCACTCAACTGTGGTATCTAGTAGACGGGAATGAGTACGGAAGTTAAGGCACATGTGATTACTCACGTGAGGCTACTGCAATGGCTAGCCATATTCACATGATCCAATTGAGCACCAAACTTTAAAAGATGCAATAAATGGACTGTTTAAAACTAGTAATTGTGATGCCCTGAATTTTATGGGACTCAGATAACTGTCCTAATGACTTAATATAAGTTATATACAGGTACATAGATTTGCCTGTGCAAATGTGCATTCATAAAATGAATTAACGGAAAGACTTTGCACATATTTACATTAGTATCAACTTTATTTGAAACTTTCCAGCTCTATACTCTCTTTTTCTCTGTCTCCCCCCTCCATGTACACACACACACACACACCATGCATGCTGGCATACATACTTAAATACACATAAAGTACACATTTTTGCTTGGACTGAAGTTTAGAAGGAATTTCTCATGCCTGTGTCTTTCAAGCACATTGTAGCTAATATTTGTGTTTTAACACTTTATTTAAATTGTTTTGGTACAGTGTTATGTTTCTTTTGCTTTATAATGTAACATTTTCTTACAGTTTTCTGGGCGTTCTGTGTTTAATTTTGAAAGGTCAGTAGTTTGGCTAGTTTTGGTTGAGAAGGAAGATGAAGAGAGGCACTGTTATTCTTCTCCATATTTGCCTCTGATTTATTACTTAGGAAGTGTAAACTGAATGAAACATAGTTAAAAGTAGTGTTCACTTATGTAAATCTCAGCGGTTTTCTTGTATTATGCCTTTTTTAGGACACTAACTCATGGTCCTACATATGAGTTAACGTTCTGTCACTAATACCCTGTGTAAGTTTCATAGAATTGTACTCCAGCACAGTGATGAATCTGGCAAAAGAAATTAATAATGCGGTGTGTGTTGTTGGGCACGCCTTTTGGAAAATGGCTTTGGAGACACAAATAACTGGGAACATAATATTAAAAAGGATTTGAGAATAATGTATTTTGTTGAAGTGAACTGCATGTAACTGGTTCAGGTTGAGGTTCACTCATCAGTTTAAGGTGTAACGTTGCTGAATCTTGAGTTTCTAATAATAGTTTTTTGTTATAACATGAGTAATAGAAGTCTTGTGGTATTTTTGTATGTGTTGTGGTCTGCCAGACAGGGGAGACACACAGAAGTATCACTGTTTTTGATATGGCTGCAAAATTGCAATGTAATTTATATTTTGGTGTTATTGGAGATGGGGGTGGGGGGTGGGGGATTTAAATTTTTTGCTTGTCATTTTTTTTTTCAGTTATAAAATCATGTATTAAACACAGTTTGTGAATCATGTTTCTATTCCACTTACATTAGATTGTAAGTCATTAAAGGTTGGAAAGTCATTTGGTGCTTATTACTGTACAAGACTTTGAAATCTTATAAACTGTTGTATGTCATCATGGCACACTATGCACCACCTAAAGGGCTGAGAACATGTGGTATAGTTCTTCCAATAGAATTAAACTCCCCTTGGTACAGGCTCACCCCACCCCTTTAAAAAAACTCCTTCCTTTTTACCCTTTCATCACCCTGCATCTGCTGGCACAAGCTTATTATATGAAAGAGACCTGACATAAAAAACTCATACATAACTTGTCAATGGAAAGCTTAACAAGGGAATCCCTTGGTACCTGTTAAGAGAGTTAAAAGGGGGAAGATGATTTGTAGCATTATTAAATAGTTTTCATGTGTACATACAAGACTGGGGTACAAGTTTTATCAGAAACCTCTGTCTTAAAGAAGTCACAGACACTTACAATTGAAGAACCATAAGTGATACATGAAGTTCAATTTAATGCCACACTTTTCATAATTGGGGTAGCAAGTTTTCGGGATGCTTACCCCTACTGATCCTGAAGTTGAAATAGTAAAATTAAGCATTAATATATCAGTCTTGACATCTTGAAGTGAATTTGATATTAAGGGAAATTTAGAAATTGTCTTTAAAATCTGCTACTGAAAATGACATTTGCATAAAAGACTGGGCTATTCAGTGTGGAGCATTTTTACTCATTCTTTGTTAATGGACATGTGTGGGTTATTGTATGGATAATCTAAACTGTAACTTTTTATAAGTGGCAAAATTAAGCAGCCCTAGGGCTCGTTTTAGTGAACTGAGTCACTTAAAACCACAACCCTTCTGGTATAGGGGAGAGTAACTGAATAGAAGGGGTACACAAGCTAAAAGTTGGTATAAAGGGACACAGGTTTTATATAAAAGGATTAAAGATTTTTTGCTGTTTTTTATGTATGAAAGGGTTGTATTATTGAAAATATTGTAAATGATGTGTGAGACGTGGTTACATTCAGCCATCGATTGAGCAACAAAGCAGAGTTCCCTCTTGGAGAACCTCCCCTCATGCGCACAGGTCACAGATTCAGTCGGAAGCCTGCGCTGACGTTTGCTACTGATTTAGTTGTCGAGTGTCTTTTGTGGTGGTAGGGCTGTAGGACCTCATGATATTGGTTGCGCTGTGTTCGGAATCTTCTCAGTTGCTCGCTTGGACCCATAGCTACAGGAGGTGCTTCTGTTTTCATAGTGATTCAGTGATAGTTCGAAATATCAGTATAATGGTGGTGTGTCACATTGGGTTAGTGGAAACAGTTGCTGTCTGGATGTCTATTAAGTTTTTCTTTTCTGTAATTGTTGAGAGTACTGAAAATTTATGTGAAATCTGTGTGTCGTTAGAAATTTGTGTTAAATATTTCGGTGCAAAGCATAAATTCAAAACACACACAAGATTCTATTCTTCCTGGAAACACAGGCAGACTTTAAATATACACGTGTACCTTCTTCAAGCATAATTCTACAATTGTTCTGTGACGTACTGTCAGTGAGAGTGATATGTGGTGTTGAGTGAGGATTGGTGATGGAAACAACATATATACTGGATTATAACATCGCTTGGCAGTAAGATGTATTAGTATTCTTCACTGCATGTGTAGGTGTTTCATAATGCAATTAAACAAAGTTCATTTGTTTTCATTATTTGTGTTATGTTTCCTTTAACTAAATGTATGTTCTTATAGAAGTTACATAACAGTTTCTGTTGGTGAATCAGATTATATTTAACTGGAAGACTTATTTGGATATTTCTTTCTTACTAACAGTATTGTTTTGTTTTCATAAAGGTTGTGAAGCAGGGTTGTGCAGCTTCTCATGAAGTGAACTGATACTTTTTTTTTAATAATTGGGTACTATAAACTGTCTCTTATAAAATCAGCTGACAAATTGTTTTTTTTTTTTCTGAATGAGTCATGTTAATTCACATCTTCATTACACAATAAAGTGTATGTACAGTGTTGCTGACTACTTATTTATACACCTTACCGGATACTTTCAGATGTGATGTGCCATATTAGAACAGAAGCTTTGGATGTGCGTGGTTAGATAGCCTTCCTTCCTGTTGATTTCCTGCTGTGATTATTTGCCAAATGATGGTTATTATTTTGCTCTGTCCAACTGCTATGGAGAATTTGAATGGATGCCTAAAATGTGTTGTTGCATGCTCAAAGGCTTTGGAAAGATTTTTTTTTTTTATGTAGTTGGTTGTGTATGAATATAATCATAGAATTGTGTTTCATGTGTGAAGTGTTTATTAGTAGTATCAAATGTGTTACTTTTTTTGACTACGGCATGCATTAGAAATGAACTGTAGATTTAACGCAAGCTTTTGATTTTATTGTATTATTGACGAGGGACATTGGAATTATTTCTGCATGGGGTTGGTAGGAAATGAACACAGAAAAATTAATGGTATTGCAGCACTTATGAAACCTACAAAAGCAGCAAAAAGAATGATCACCACCACCTCCACTTCTGCCACAATCACTGCCACTACTAAGAAATTACGTTTGATTGCATGATAAAAGTATGAGCTAGTTTTAAATTTACTGACTTCATACTGCACATACAGGACTTACTGATACAGACAGTAACAGGCTAGATGCCTGATCACCCCAGAACACTTCATTGTTTTCAGTTGCCATGAAAGCTTCAGATATGAAGTACAATGGTAGTTGTGAACTGGGCTATTGAAGTATGTGATGTCAAGGGTAACAAATATTTATGGAGATCAGTAGGCTTGCTTGTCACGTGTAAGTGTGAGCTACCATAATCTTATTCTTCTATATGAAAGAGGATTGAGCCATGTAGGCCTTTTCCAGTACTCAACATTGGTCAAGACTGTGGGAATTATAATGGTGTGCTGTGTTTGGGAATCTTAAATCATTCACTTGACTACCAAGTCCTTTGTGACTGGTATTCTGTTGTGTTTGTAACTCTTAACTGCTTTTAATTATTGCACTGTATAGGTGATGTCATAATGAAGGACCAGCAAGTAGTCTGTGGAAGCTCGTTTTGTTTCTGATCTGTCCTGAGTACAGTATTATGATCTGAACTGCAGTGTCTTTTTGTTATGCTGTTTCTTTTTTACTTACTGATTGATCACATATCAACATACTTCTTCTGAAATGTCTTTGGGTGGTTCTGTTTGTTGTATTGATAACATTACTTTATTTGTCAAGTCTTTGTTGCCAAAACTAGGTGTTATATTGTCATCATCTGTGATTGTGACAGTTCCATTGTAAGATGGTACAAAAACAAAAAAATGGGAACAACATCAACAGTGATCAGTGTGACAGCTTGAAACACATTAATAAAGCATGGAATATTGAATGTTCTAACATGTCAACTTGAGCAGTGCTGCCATGTAAACCCGAAAAACTGTATGTCTAGTTATTTTGTTAGTTACAGGCTGTCATGTAATTGTCTGCTCTTCCATTGTCATAGATACTGTATTTACTCAAATGCAAGATACATTTTGTCCCTGAAATTTGGCGCTTAAATATGTTAGGTCATCTCAAATTTGCATACGAGGCACTGTACTGTGCCATGCCAAACTGGATCACTCTGAATTGGACCATGCAGAGCCAAACCAAGGCCTGCACTTCCACATCCTGTGAGATCTGTGCTCTTCTGGAATATTACGTAGCGTAGAATGGTAATGCTTACCGATGTTTTAGGACAACGTATCACTCCCATCTTCAAAGGTACATAGATCAAAAAGAGAGAACTGAGTACAACTGAAGTTAATTGACTTATTCTTCTTTTTTAAGACTTTGTCCTTCGTCCAATTTTTTAAAGAAGCGTGATGTTACAGAAGCTGGCTCTGTCCATTCAGGCAAGGAAGCACTTAACCTGGTGTACCCCTTAGACTGAGCTATTATCAGTCACTGTGCACCATAGAAACAGCACCTTGTTAAGATATGCATCTGCAAACAAATCTAATCCAAGGATAGGAACAGGAAAATGGCTATTGAAGAATTAAAAATTAACTACAGTGCTTAAAAAACAAAACCTGGACCAATCTACAAGTTAAAAATCGTTAAAGAAACGTGAACTCACACAGATCGGACCACAGATACAAAACAAAAGTCCAGATTGCATGTATTTAAAATACTTAACACCACTAAAACAATCTGTGGAGAAAATTGTGATTCTTCTTTTATGGATTTAAGTAAGTTTATGAACCAAGAAATATGAATGTATTATTCAGTGCGGATCATAACAGAATGGCAGAGCATTTCACAAGAAGTGATGGTGAAGGGTTTTAAGGATTGCTGTATATCCAATGGAATGGATGGGACTGATGATATGTTATGCAGTGGTAGTGTAGAGGATGGGGATGTTAAGAGTTAGTGTGAGGAAGATCAAGGCACTGCCTGTGAAGGAGGAAAGAGTGATGCAGGTTGGTAAAGGTAGATGGAATCTGACATGCTTTGTGTATGAAGTGTGTGCAATTAATAGTAAAATATTTTCCTTAGGAGATGTTTTATTTTTGGGGTCATTTTAGATTTGGATAAATACATTGGTCTGTGGCAGACATTTTCTGGGGGGTCGTCTAATTTAGAGTCATCTTGCGTTTGGGTAAATATGGGTATTATCTCTGAAAATGAGATTACCATAACTTTAAGTGGTTCAGAGTACAATTCTGTCTTCCTCGTTGTGTTTCTACCCACAACCCACTCAGAATGACTTGGCTGTCTGCGTACGAGTTTCTGATTACAATTTTATTGGTAAAATTTAATTCCTGTGGTATCATCTTCATGCTTACTAAACATCTACATTTTCGGTGCATTCACAACACAGTTGCACATTTAGCTATTTAACTTTGCCATGTCTGTCTGTCTGCCTGCCTTTCTGTCTGTGTCTGAGTCTGTGTCCGTCTGTCTGTCAGTATGTGACAACTTGAGAACCACAAATGGATTTTCATGATACTTGATATTAGGAAGTTTAACAAATATTTGTTGACCATTCAGCTTTATGACTTTAATATATACCATGTGTGAAGACATATATGTTTCCATGTGTTTGTGGATCATAACTCATTAAATATTTATCAAAGTAGAAAATTTTTAGAAAACAGTGGTAGAGAAGATTCAGACATGTGTTATATGCAGTATACTTTTTCTTTAAGTGTTGTTGTAATTGAGAGAGTTAGGACATACTGCTATCGAATAACTTAAGAAATGTTGAATTGAGCCACAGCCTGTTTATTCTGTCTCTTTTATGCTGTTTGAGAGTGCTTGAGACGTTAGCATTCACAAATTAAGAATTCAGAGACAATAACAAAGTGAATGCACCAGAGTTGCTACACTTATGTGTCAGCTACACATCTGGACTGCTTCAGTACTGAGGGAAATTGTTTTTTATGATATGAAAATATTCGTGTCAAAACTGAAAGATTATTGTGTTGATTATTTTGTGCACCTCCAGAAGTAATGAAGCTATGAGGTAAAGATTTCCAGTCAATTGACACTCCTATTCAAAACAGTGGTGGATAGTATTTTACGCAGCAAACTAATCGTACATGTTTGTTTGTGTGTGTCTATCTGTCTGTTTTGTAATATGTACCAGACACGAACTAAAGCTGATTCTGATGATTGCTGACCGGATGTGGATGTTGAGTGGTTAGTTTTTCCTATTTGTGACTTCTGTGGTTCAAATGTTACCGAGATGTTTCACGGTTTTTCCTTAGTTCTTTGAAGATAATACTGAAATAGTCCTTTCCAATTGACCCTAAGTGTCATGGTATCATGTTAAGTAGTACAGTTAAAATTGTTGTGTGAAGCAATCTATTTCTGGGGAGGTGTTAGGACGGTTTTTTTTGGTTAAAGATATACTAGAGTTGTTGGTTAATTTTGGTAGTTAATAATCTGATTAATAATATTATAGGATAGTTTTTCAGTAAAAGTGTGTACAGAGGCGTTTTGATTCCCATTTAAATTATTTGTCGTGCGTTAGTAGTTCAGTTACGTGAATGGTCATTTCATAGCATTCTTGAGATGTACCAAACACGAAGCAGGTGTGCTACCAACCGCTGGACTGCAGCATTAGGTGTGTCCGCGTGCAGCAATTCCAATAGTGTGTTTTAGCGTCATTTGTCTAAATTTATCACTGCATGTTTCAGTAACAATGATAGTCATGAAGTTTCTTTCCTACACTTATTCGTACTGCATGTTTGGGTATGATAACAAGCTATTCCAAATGCAGTATTTTTGTGATCACTACTAAAATTATGGCTAAAATATCATTATTATAAAATAGAATGTGCATATGCCACACATTAATAAATTGGTGGATGGTATTGTTTGTGTCCACCAATAGAACTACGCACTATAACATCCTAAGACCAGAAACTAATTACAAGGTGTTATTTTTTAGCCTAATGTTAATTTAGAGTGTATATAATTTGTGGAAATAATTAAGGAAAGAAAGCATTTGGAAGACCTAGGCGTGGATGGGAAGATAATATTGAGGTGGGTTTTAAAGGAATAAGTATGTAGGGTCAAGGGCCGCGTCTTATGAACACGGCAATGAACCTCTGGATTCCATAGTATGCGCGAAATTTCTTGGCTAGGTATTGAGATCTTAGCTTCCGCGGAACGGATTCTATTAAGGAATTAATTACCTAGTTGTGGGCTGAATTTATGCTGATATTCCGTCGTAAATCGTTTTTGAGGTTTGTTCCCTCTTATGTATAAAAATGCTGGTTTTTTGCCTTCGGTATTTTTTCTCCCCTAAAATAGCACCCCCTTTTCTTATTCCTTATCGCGTATTCGCCCATGATTAGTTTGGTCAGAGAGGTTAAGTAAGTCCTTCACGCAGGCAGCTTCTAATAAAAAATAAACCACATCTAGCATCGTAAATCATATTACAAAGAATTATCTACTGCAGACTTTACTTCTCTTATCGTGACATTGTCTTGGGAAGAGGCTCTCAGAGGGAGAGGATTTGATCAATGATTCAGAACTTTTTTCATGAATACGTTTCGCATCTACCGATAAAATAGAATATGACCAAAAGTATGGCCACATATAAAATATCTTTCATAGCCGTGTATATCTGTCCAAATGCTAGAAGGCACTTGGTTGTCTCAGGAAACGAGCTATATTCCAGGGTGGTGGTGGGACGTGGGGCTAATAGACCCTGGCCGTAACAGGGTTAACATATTACAAAATTCCATAAGGCTTTCGAACTCGGTGGAATTCTTTGGATATGAGATTTGGAACTTGGAACATAAGAAATTTCTGTAGCATATGAGGCCACGTGGTCTAAAATGTGTGTTCTTCTGCTGCTCGGACACTGGTGTCGTAGGTTGGAATCCAGTGCGGAGTATAGTTCGTTTTGTCTTTGTCGTTGTTCTGCTGTATAGATATAGGTTTTGCGAAGGGCTGATAGCTCTTACAGTGGTTCTACAGATGGCTAATCAACTATTTATATGTCTAGAAAATGGGAGGCCGTGGGCCGAATTTGCCTGCAGGTGCCTTTGAATGGACGGGTATGAGATCAGGTGCGACAAAAGTAGCAGTTAGTTAGCAGAAGGAATAATTGGACGGGGAATAGAGAATGTTGAATATAGAGCCTTGTAATTTGCTGTTTTTACCAAATATTGTTAGGGTTACCAAATTATAGGTGACTAGATTGGGGTGACGCATAGCACGAGGAGTGAGGAATGCTTAGATTTTTTGTCGGAAAACAGGAACGTAAGAGACCACTGGACAGATCTAGAGGTAAGTGGATAAAGAAATAGGGTGGCACTGTATGGAATTGAATAAAGCTGCTTGGATGGGGTGTTCTGGCGGGCTGTTGGTTTCACTAAAACGAAATTCAGACTGCATAAACATGCAAGAAGTTTTGTGACATGATGAGTGAAGCGAGTCTTAAGGTTAGCACGGCGGTGTGACTGAGGACTTCTTTCTTGTGGGGTACGACACCGCTTCGCTGAGTAAGGGGCTGCAGATTTTTTTGGAGGACCGTATGTTTTCATCTTCAAGGCTCTAGAGGTTTCAGTCCTTTGAGATTGTGAAGAAGAAAACACTGTTTTTTTTTCCCGAAACGTCAAGAACCGATTGTCCGGTAACGCGGTGTCTTATCCTACAAGAACGGAGCCCTTAGGATGACAAAATACTACTTTTCAAGGATTTTCTCTGTTTATTGGAGTTAGTCTAATGTATTAGTTGTGGAAGTGGAACACCCGTTGAAATTCAAACGTAAAATGTTGACAAATTTCACTTCTGGTTACGGTTTGCAAGATATAACTCTTAGTAATTTTTATGTATTGCAGCCCTTGAGGGACACTGTCTTGTCACGATTTCGCATTTATATGCACGCTGTGAACTTAGTAAATTGTGGAAGGGCAGCTTAGTAGAATGAATGTAAACAGCAGCACTGCCGCCGCCGCCGCCACCACAATCACCACCACCACCACCACCAACAACAACAACAACAACAACAACAAATTTGCGGTTTGTAGAAACTCCGATGCTAATGTTTGTTACTGTCTGCTTTATTCATTCTGTAATGTCTTCCGACAGGCTACGTTGCATTTTGTGCTCGAAAGTCACATCAAATCTACGCATGGATTTAAAGTTAAGAATAGTTTCTGCCGATGTAAGTCATCTTGTTTTAGAATCTGAATATACTGGCGAAAAGTGAAAGAATTTAGTGTCTGTTTCTTGCAGTAACGGTAGCACGTATGTACTTGTATGAATGCCAGCTAACAGCTAAAGCATGCATTCCAACGCCGTTCGTTGCTGCCACCTTTGTTTACAGTATCAAGTAACTGAGGTTTTCGATTAGTTTTCGTGGATACGAACGACAGACGATGCTGTGCGAAGACCAGTTATGACACAATGATGTCAGATAGGGATTTTCTGGCAGCTGTCGACTATTTTGTTTTAGAAATATTCCAAAAATAACAAAATTATTAGGTTATAGGACCAGTCACTTCACCCACCACCATTACGGAATCCAGACTGGGGCGGCACATGCCTCCGAAACGCGGGCACAAGATTAATATCCTAAACGGTGTAAGAAGCCAGAAGACGATCATTTGAATAACATTGGCCGTCAAAATGTGAAAAACTTGTGTAGACAAGGTGCTTCTTCTGTAAACACATAGCGGCAAAAATGTTTAAACATGCCTTACAGTGGAAACGCCGGACGAGATGTGGCAGGCCTGCCATTATCGATGATAACTCGCGTGTTTTTGAATTGGGTTGGTGTACGGAAATAATTCTGAAAGATAGCTCGCACTCATTAAAATTAGTGTAAATAAAACTGGCGTAAATGGGAGCGTACCGTGTTCTGTTTTTCTCTACACAAATTATGAGATTATATGAGAGTTTAGCTAATATATAATTTTGGTACGGGCTGGATGACTGGGGTATCGGGGTTCGATTCCCTAAGGGGGCAGAGATTTTTCTCTGTGTCTTACCTTGACTGGTCCCCAGTCAAAATCATTCTACTTTACAGTGGGTACCGGGGCTCTTTCTTGGCATTGAAGCAGCCGTGGCATGAAGCTGACCACCCACTTCCATTTAATGTCAAACTTATGAATAAGCGGAACTGCTATATCCTTATCGTCCCATACGTGGCGTTTCGTTAAGCTTGGAAACTTCTTTACCTTTAACTTTGCCTATTCATCTGTATAGGTTCCGAGGCTGGAAAATGATGGATTAAGGGAAGTTGTTTGCCTTGAAACGACATGAGTGATCTCATACGGACCATCTGCGCATGCGATGTCATAAAAATGAATTTATTTATAAGTAAAGTTGTGAGTGTGTATGTAAACTGTTGGTAATAGAAAATTTAAGCATACTAATTCGTTTTTTGTTGTATTGTTTTTCGAAAAATTTCAGTTAATGGGAACCGACTTCAATCTGAAAAAGTTTACAAGTGTTTTTGAGATCTCTGTGCTCTCCGGATATTTTCCCTGTTTTACCCTTGAATTTTTCCGATTACTAGCAGAGTTTTAATAAACACGTTAGTGGAGGACACTTTGACGCCTTAGTTTCAAATTAGCTAGTATCGGTAGCGATATCATGCTGGACTTGCGAAGTTGTGCGCTGGGAGCGACACTAATGGAGCTATTCGGTCCTGAAGTGATGGATGTAAGAGACTTGGAAAAGCATGTGCCCTTTTTAAGGTAATATTTTTATGAAATGTAAAATAACAAGGTGGCGGCCATGCGAACATCTTCTTTAGCTTTCGGTTTGATGAAGGCAACAAGTGAACAGACATGAGAATTGTGGTAAGGAAACATCACACACAGACCTGGGAACTTTATATGAATACAGTTTGTAAACCAGTAATTGCAAACATGGCGACGATTGAACCTTTTAGGTTGTATACGACAAATTTAAGAACATGGAATCTGTTTTTATGTAACAAGGTCATCCAAAGAGTGACGTGAAACAGCATTTGTTATAGTTATATATATATATATATATATATATATATATATATATATATATATACTAACATATATATAGAAGTATAAACAAATAAATTAGAAAGGTAGGCTTCTTGTTTTCTCAGATATACAT
>Ga0123352_10010676_pt1 | contig 14429 bp, 10 predicted proteins | sample TergutLab28metaG_FD_89700 | JGI IMG/M metagenome (GOLD analysis project Ga0123352, IMG submission 89700) | Labiotermes labralis P1 segment gut microbial communities from Petit-Saut dam, French Guiana - Lab288 P1 | ecosystem: Host-associated > Arthropoda: Insects > Digestive system > Gut ... | reverse complement strand
TGATGTGCCCCATTCAGTTTCAACCCCTTATGATTTCCTTGAACCTTCCTAATGGGCTGGCCATGTAGTAAAGTTAAAAAGTGAAAACAATTAAGATAGACCATACAGTTGTTTCAAACTGTTCTGAATAGGAAATATGTCACAAATGTTTGCCTATCCAGGCTTTACCATGGATTTAATTGACACACAACTTTATGAACATAATTAGTTTCATTGGGATACCCAGACTCAGGGAGTATATGACACAAATCCCCTCCAAACTGAATGCAGGTGTTGCTGAAGGCTACATCTGCATCTGGACAGCCAAGTCGAAGATTACTGAAGTAAGATGCTGTAGATTTTCTGGTAGGATGTATAAACTCCGCGAGATCCAATATTTAGAACGAAAGTCAGTAGCATAAACCACATGCTTACAGAGTGGTAACTATGCGCGAAACACCTTGCCCATAGGTCTTTATTTTGTTGTTTTCTGCTTCCCATCCGTATTTAAAGCAGATATTTAACTCGACGTCTGTTTTCATGTTGCGAGTACATCAACAGAATATAGAATGACTTAAGTCTGAATTTTGTGAGGACACGCTGTATAAACAGCCAGTTGCGACAAATTCCTCTTGGGGCGCGCTACAGAAGGCGGAACAGTTTTTTGGTGGGAGGGGGGGAGGGTTCCCCTTAAAGGAGTTCGAAAACTTGCCCGCTATCTGAAGGCCTCATAACAACGGTCTGTGATAACTTGGTTGCAGGCAAAACAAAGGAATATTGAGACTAAAATTTTCAGTTCTAGCTGATAAGAACCATTTTGGGCGGAAAATGTCACCTGACGAAGTGAAATGAGACGTTGAGTGTACGTGAGATGTGGAGACAAGCGAAGCTGCGGTCCGACATGTATTTCCCTCAAGAGGGTCATTTCAAAACAAGAGTACAGTCGCAATACAAAGTTATTAACGAGAAGCAGGCGCTCCCTTATCTTTCCAGTGTTAGTTCGTAACATCATTGTATAAGGTATGGAAGAATAAAGAGGAATTCCAGAACTCTTCTTCCCGTTCAGTCGCCGAAACCGCTAAATGATTTTGCCACTAGATGACGCCGATCGTTCTGGTAACGGTCTCTTGCACTTGACGGGCGGTATCGCAGCCATCGCTGATGTTCCGGTTTGCCATGAGCAGGGTCCACGCGTGCAGTGCGGTTATTGTGGGGGTGAAAATGTATTTAGTCCCTGTGCACTTCAGGTTGGCACACGGGAGGGGGGGGGAGGTATGTCTCCACTCATTCGCAAATTCCGCACTAGATGAACACGAGTCGTCAGATTCACATCCCGTCGTTTTGTCCCCAGAAGAGAAAGAATCTTCGGTGTCTATTGAATATAAGGGTGGGTCAGCACCATAGCGGGTATGTGCATTTTGGAGAAGACAAAAATCGGCAATCAGACCCCGGATCCACTGACCCATAGCCTGGCCAGTATTCTGAACGAGCGATCCCAGCTCCAGTGCATTTTGAACTCGCCATGTTTCGATCAGGCTTTGCTAAAGGTTTCCCGCTGCTCCCAAAACGTGTCAGTCTAAAAAAAAAACTTATCGTCTGCACCACATGGAAGGCTCAGCTCCTGAAATCGAATACCCTCTTTATTTTTCTTCAATTATTCTTCAGTGCCATAATTATTATTGTGTGATTTATTCTTTAACACTTCCCTGAAGGAAAGAATCTTAAACGAAATGAGATGGAAGAACGTTGGTGGGATTAATTTGGATTAGGATAGGCACAAGTGGCGACACTGCTACAATGCCAAGAAGGGTTTCGTTCACAGAGTTAGGTAGTTACAGCAGGATGAATTCCACAAAGTCTCCAGCTTCAGGCGCGGGTAAAGTTAGTAAGCCTAGGCTGATGTCACGGAGTCGGGAGAGTGCGCGAAGTCGTGTGCGCGTGGATCAGTGTGTTTCTGCAGTCAGAGAGGTGGAAGTACCGGTATGGGTCTGCTTACGTAGCAATGACAGTCACGTGACTGAAGTAGGAGGGACGTAAGATTTGTGAGAACTGTGCTGAAGGTTGTCATGCAAAATGACGCGGACTTTGTGGATGAAATCCTGTAATAGTTAGTTAATTGGTTGTGACTGAGAACTCCTATCATATCCAAAAACTGTACCGTGATACTTGAACGTCTCTGTAACAGTTGTTGTCAGCGTATGTCTTGCTAAGAGCAAGGTAGAAACATCAAATATATAAGTTGATTCGATAACGGTTTAGAGCTCAATAGGTAGGCCTACATGTGAAACTAAATCCAAGGTAGCCATATCGAAATCAGCAATTAAAAAGAAGAAGATTCTTTTCACAAACAAATTTGACATAAATTTCACGATGAAACTAGCAAAGTGCTACATTTGGAACGCAGCTTTGTGTGGTGCTGAAACACAGACACTTCGGACGGTAGATCAGAAATGCCTGGAAAGTTTTGAAATGTGGTGCTGGAGAAGGATGGAGAAGATCAGTTGTACCGATCGTGTGAGAAATGAAAGAAGTATTACAAAGAAGCAAAAGGGCGAGGAACATCTTACAAACAATAAAAAGAAGGAAGGCTAACTGGATTGGTCACATCTTGCTTAGGAACTGCCTTCTGCAACACGTCATTGAAGGGAAGATAGAAGGGACGGAAAGACGAGGAAGAAAACATAAGCAGCAACTGGATGATTTTAAGGAAGCACGGGGATACTGTAAAGTAAAAGAGGAAGCACTAGATCGCACTGTGTGGGGAACTGGCTTTGGAAGAGGGTTTTTTTTTTTTATTTGCTTAGAGTTTGTTACAATCCGTGCTTCACCAATAGGTATACCACGGGATATATACAGAGGTTGAGCACGATTAAAACCAATGTACCATATTGGCTTTGAGGTTGCAAGAGACTTTAGACCTGTCGTAAGGCGGACAGCAGATAAGCGAAGACGAATAGGTTAGAGCAGTAAAATTCGCCACGCCAGGACGTCTGTTTTACTGTCAACAGCACTCATTCCTAGATACATCCGATGCGGAGAGACAAAACCGCCTGATATCGTGCTGGACAGAAGACTTTGTATTAGAATTTGCATGGGTATGATTCGCTGTCCTCGGTTCATCTCTCGGGACGCGAAAGTTGTATTTTTTATTTGAAACTCAAAGACACTTGCCTACCTGTACGTTTTTCCGTTTAGCTCAGAACTTGCCTGGTGTGAATGAACTCCCATTTCAAGGTTCCTACCTATACCTGAGTGAAAAGGAAGGATAGCAGCGACACACAACCTCCCAACCAATGAGGTCTAAGCTACTAAGACAAGATGTTACTATTGTCCTATCAGAACTGTCGAAAGGCGTTAACTGTCACACCGATGGCTTTTTCTTGGTGAAGGCGGTGTGAACAGGTGCTGAGGGACGAAGCTTAGTCACAGAAGGCATACATCATTGTGCCTACCTTAGCCTGGGCACAGCCGCTGGGACAGGGCCATTGTGTTTAGTGAGTAACACAGAGTAAACACCGCTGATTTATACTAAACTCTCAGTTCCATTTGTTGAATCAGGTTAAACTACGAATTCCCCGCCATACTGGCCTCCACAATATCGTGACCACATCCAGTGATTAGTGTTCTCCCCGAAAAGACAGCCTCGTCAAGCAGAACGACTGTGCGAATCGGGGGGACACTTAGTTCAAAAATTCCAAGGAATTCTGTTATTTGTTATGCAATTTCACACCCGTTTGTCCGAACATCCCACGTACAGCAACGATGAACTTCAAAATGACGTCGAGAATATGGGGCAGTGGGAGTTTGTAGCAGCAGCAACCAACTTTATTTAATTCGCGTGGACCGTGGGAGGGGGGGGGGGGGGGGGGGGTGGGGGGGGGGGTGGGGGGGGGGGTTGGGTCCAGAGTTTAATATCCTTATTATGTCTATCCATATATTACTGTCTGCAGGCTGCACGGGAGAGACTGTCTGTAAGTAAAAGATCCAACAGATTTGTTATGGAGAGATTCAATCGGAAGAAACTACACAGGGTGGAGGTTATATAATTAGAGGTGTCAGTTTAAGAAGCAAAATAATTTTGCAGCTACCGCGGACTTGCGTAAGTCATACAAATTCATAACAATGGAAACGTTCTCAGTACGAAGCACAGAAAATATCAGAGCCTTAAAGCTGGCGGCCGACATTACCACCCACGTTCGAGTGACTAAGCTGCTGTCACATGTGGAATAAGCTAAATAAAAAAGGCATAATTTGCTTTGGAAACCTGGATTGACAGAGTCCTTGTAGTGACCAACTGTAATGGACTTCCTAACGTAACTGTTGTCTATACGCATAACAAGTTGTAAAGAGTTTAACTTTATTCACTTTCACGTCCTGCTTACGTTGTTGAAGTCGCTTTAAAATTTGAAACAGCACACCGAATGTGGCAACATTACGTCATAGACTGAAGCAAATTTATGGAATGTCGACTCTGGTAAAATTTGTTACTTTGGGTTTAGAGAAGCATTTCTTCTTTTGTTTGAATATGTTTAATTTTCTTCATTCTTAAGCTAACATTACGTAGACTTATATAGGCGTAAATGTTGTTAAACATCCTTAAATTTGATTTTGTAAAGATTAAAGGATGTTATTAATTCTTTAATTTAAATTTAATATTGTTTCTGTTTGCTCATAATTTCCAATGTTTACATTAAATGTTATTTCCGCATTTGTCTGAATATAAGTTGTTTATGATAGGTTTACATTAGATTTATTTGTGTGTTTGTTGGAACACAATGCATTCTGTCTGTTATTCTCGGTACGTCCTTATTTGAATGCACTTCACTTTTCATAAGATTAATCTTCGGTTTTGCATTTGATGCAATACATGTACAGTTCATTATTTCTTTCTTTTATATCGAATATCATATTTACTGCAACATAACTTGCCATTCGTAAACTAAATATCGTTGTTAAACTTGAGTGCTCCATCGCTGTGATATTATTCAAAGCTACAAAACAAGAACTTCACATAGCGTCACATCCCTATCTGGACTGGTGTCTCGGATGTGCATATGAAATTCTGCACATCAGCCGGGTTTACAAACCCCCCCCCCCACTCCTGGCCTTTGCCTCTACATGGCGAGGGGGTGTAACAGTGAATGGTGCCTGCTTCTTTGTGGACATGTAGATAACAGGGAAATATTTCAATGCTTGTAGGAAGGCTGCGTAATTTTAAGCTGATTTTCGAATACACATTACTAAACACTGAAACTATTTTACAAATTCCTCTCATATTCCACACACTTACTGGATCCATGTTTGCTAAAACACATTATTACATACAATTTTGACGCAAGTATTGTCCTATAACTTTATACTAATTGGTCAGCAAATCAAATAACAACTTCAGAGTAAGTGAGTCATAAACTAGTATAGGATTGTAATGTATCTGGCACAAGAAAAGTACGATTTAATTCCCAGCAAATTATGCCACATGAAATGACATCCTTCACTGGCCAATGGAGGACATGAGAAAAGCTTGAAATTCTAAGATATCCCAACCAAATACGTAGATTTATATTTGTAAAGTAAAGTTGGCATATTTAGGAATGTGAATATTTGTAGGAATTTGCAACATCTTCAAACGGTTATAAGAACTTGAATTTTTTTCTATGAGAGGCGGACTAAATATTTCGCGTATTAAGCCATTCTATTTTGTCAAATACAATACAAATTTAAAAATAAACTTTCAGATAGGATGTTAAAACTGATGTGGATCATGATAAATGGTAGTTTCACGTCCCAGCCGCTTTATCCTAGAGAAATATACCCCGATACACTCTGAATAGGAGGACCCCCGGAGCTTGTCTCGATATTCTGGGGGAAATACTCTTGCCACTACCGGGATTAGAACCCCATTTCTCCCACATGGTAAACAAGTAACAATTCTCACTACATCATCCTAGCTCCAAGTAATAAATAAATATATAAATATTTTATTTATTTCATTCGGAAGTTGATCTTCAGTGGACAGTAAGCACTTCAAATTTGTTTTCGAGATATCCCGCTTTCAAATATCTGCCCAGAGGTCACCTACTATTAACGAAGTTACAGATATTCTTTACTCCCTGCGGTAAATATCGAGACACTGGTATTATTCGAAATTATAATGTGAACGAATCCTTTCACGTCCTTTCCAGTTCATTCTCCACTAATCACCGTACCTTTCGATGCTATACATTGTATTGCTCACAGCCTCACTAAATAAATCATAAACAAAACAATGCCACACACAAGCAAAACTATGTAAGCTGTCTTCACAGTTTGCTCCACTGTAACATTATTTGAATTAATTCACACGGCTCTGACAGATGAAGTGTCGCACTTTTAAGGCTTTCCCGTTACATGCCAAGCAACAGAGACAGCACGAGATTTTTGGGCGCCCCAAGAAAGCTAAATAATTTGAAGCTCCTTCAAATCCATACTCCTTAAATGTTTTCGGCCTAGATGAGAGTTGCCGAAACTTTCTGGATCGTGTGTGTCGTGTGTCGTACTTCCAAACATTTCATTTTCGAGAAATTCTTTCTTTGGCCCTTGGGATTTTGCGAAGCAAACTAGGTCTGTCAGTCTTTCGTCGTCATTAAATAATATATATAATGTTTATTACATTTTATACTGTAATTAAAGGATCCTCAAGGAATGCCAAATAGAAGAAAACAGAGAAGCAGCTGAGGATTTTACTAATCCATGTTTCAAAATATTGGCAAAAAAGCAATGTTTAATTAATTAAAAAATTCATTAACTTGTCACTTTATAACGTGCGCCAAAAAAAAACTTCTCCAAAAATGAATGTTTTTGGCCACATCAACTTCACTATGCAGTTAATAAGAGTATCCAACATATATCTTTCGAAAACGAAACCAAATTCCAATCCGAAATCAAAGAATTAACACATATTTTAGTTTTAGATTTGGAAATCAACAAAAAATTGAAGAGTCGTTTTAGGCACCATCGTGTAGTGGCGGAATGCGCCTATTAGCTTTGTTGCGTCCGTCCGTCCGTCCGTCCTCATGTATCAGCTGGGCTGCCACTGGAAAAATTTCAGTGAAATTTATTATTGGCGAATTTTATGAAAATCAAAGAAAAACGAATGTGGTTAAGGAGGGGCCAAAATGTCGGGCACTTTACGTGATACTAACAGAATATACGATCAAATTTCTCTCTCGTCGAAAATATATATATATATTATATATATATCGTATAAACCTATAACATTATATGTAGGATATTACATACACACAATAATTGACTATAATTACGGTAGAGGTGTACAGCGCTCAGAATGTCCTTAAACAAAAGATACCAGTACGAAATTCTGGTATGTCTGGGAGGAGTGCAAGTATTGCTTGTGATGTCAAGTGAGTGCGCGAATAGAAGCAAAGACGCTGCAACGTCCTGCTGTCACCATCAACTCCGTCCCAACCAGGGCACCGTTCAAAACATTCGGCCTCCTGTGAAGTAACATTCCGATATGTGACCAGGTCTTTCAGTTCAGGCTTCCAGCAGGTACGCGAATGGTGTACAGCAGATTGTTACAGAGATAAATGGTACTGCGTCAGAAGACAAGGTAACCGTCCGTAATAAAATAGTTGTGAGTATCGTTCCCATGAAACAGAATGGATACTAGAGTTCGTAGGTCGTTTTTCAAAGTCCTTCAATCTTCCTCACACATCTTCTGATTTTGCAGACACCATTCAGTTCTTAAGCTTTATATGTAAGTTCCTTCCGGCAGGTGATCAGAATTGTAAGCATCCAGAATCGAGTTTCAGCAGCAAACGAAAAGAAGGCTGATCCTGTCCTCGAAACGTAATGTCGTATTAATTATATCAGTTTCAATACACACGCCTATTCATACACCACGGAAAAGTGCATAACGCCAAACCCATTTCCGCGCGGTCTAAGACGTGGATCTGTGGTGACTCGCTTGCTGGGATTGCGGGTTCGAATCCCGCCGGTTATGGTTGTCTCTTGTTAGTTTCGTGTGTTGTCAGGGAGAGGTCTCTGCAAAGGGCCGATCCCTCGTCTAGAGGTTGCCTACCGATTGTGTGAGGTCATAGAGTGTGATCAAGGGTAACAATAACCTCTACACCTACAGTGAGTAGACAGACAGAGGGCAGACTAAGAAAGAAAGAAAGAAAGTAAGTAAGAAAGAAAGAAAGAAAGTAAGTAGGAAAGAAAGTAAGAAAGAAAAAAGTAAATAAGTAAGTAAGAAAGAAAGAAAGAAAGAAAAGTCCATAAATTTATTGAGTTCAGAAAAGACATAATATGGTCAGAACTATGTAGAACAGAACGCCTATTTCTGTGCTAATTGTTGCAATTCCTAATCTTTGAAGGAGCCTGTATAATAAAGTCACAAAATACTACATTTGGACCGCATAAGGCTGTAGAAAGTGATAACGCTTAACTTGGGACTTCATGGTTTATATGCGTATACAGTTCAACTGGTCGTGTCAGGGCAGCCATCGTTCTTGTGTTCAGGGTAGCACGTCTGCCAGGTGCTGCCCTCTACCAGCAAGACTCTCGAATCACCGTACCCAGCACCCACTTGTGAACACACGCATACATTAAGTGACAGCGCTGCTGCACACGTGCAAAAAAAGGAAAACTTTATTCGTTACAAAATAACATTTTTGAACCTTACAGTAACCCATACTTCTTAGCATTTTGGCAATCTGCTTCGAAAGTGAGCCATTTAAATTGGTTTCTTTTGCAACTGCTATATGTACAGCCATATCCGATTTTAGGCTATATACGCAGTTACCCAATGTCGGACAAGCGCAATTAAAATAACTTGAATAGTAACTCTTGTGAAACGCGCTGAATTTTTTCTTGAGGGGAAGGAGAAATGATACTGCTGGACGATGACAGATGGCTTGGCGGTCTTGCTGCGGCCGATCTGCTTCCAGTGTGTAGTTTGGGTGTTAACCGGGCTGCCTATTCTTTAAATACATAGCTCACAAAATGTCGGTGTGTAATCTACTTCGAGTTGCGCAAAGTTCGACTTGGGCTGGATCTTTCGTAGCCTAACTACTGTGTACGTCGTGGACTGTCTGTGTCGTAAAGTCATTGTGTTCTTACAAGACCGAGAGAAAGGAGGATCTCATTGCAGACGGGTTCTGACAGAGATTAGTTGTGAAAAGTAGGAATGGATGACATTGACTTGGGACTGGGTCCGTTGACATAAGCAGTTTTGAATACCGGTGCTCTGGTGGCAGTGTGTGTATCTATAGCGTTATGTCGCTGTGTGCTTGCGTTTGGCGCAGTGCAAAGGCATGAATAATATCCACGAATAATGATCGATAACCTGGCAGAGATTCATACCCTTTAAGTCACAATATAAAGCACACTGCAGCTACAACGTATTGCTCGGTCCAGTCATTAATTTTGAGATAACTCAGAACTGGGAACTTCCAATTTAAGCACGTAACGTTCTCAACTTTCTTAAGTTTTAATAACAAAAGTAATTCGTGAAAATAAAATATTGTTTGACGTATTATTAATATATAATTTAAATATAGTAGGATACCGTTAGTGATTGCTTGATGTGTATGTTAAACGCTTACAGCAGACGTAGTTAGTCTCAGTGTGTAGAAGATGGCTTTATTCTTCTTTGAGTTTGAAAGGTACTGCTGTTGAAAGAGTCAGACGTGGAAGGCACTTAGAGAATGCGATTCTGAACGCAAAGCAGCAACTTCCTTTCCCCTCCTTCCTGTCTCATTTCCTCACTCCACAAGTTTTCATTTTTAGCCTCCAACCTCCTATATTTTTACATGTAAGTACTTCACATTGTACTTTTAATTGGCCAATTCATAAGTCAAAATGATTTTCAGTTCAAATGTAGTATATATTTTATCCATATGCATTTAATGTCTTTAGCCTGCTAAGCAGATGATTGATGCTGGAATTGTCATCGTCTGCTCACATCATTCAAAAGCTCTGCACGTATCTTGTTACGTATCAATACATGATGTGTGTCGACTTCAGAGTGTAAATCTCGATATTTGAATGTGAATGAGATTAAAATATTTCGCGGAAAACAGCGACACCCGTGTTGTTGTACTTATTTTGCTATGAGAGGTTGGAGGCGTATGTCGAGATCTATGTAGACCTACGGCATAAGGAGGTTGAAAAAACTGTATAAAGAAGAAGTAAGTTAGGCTATATTTTTGTTCATTTGCGAGTCACTCTATATATTCGCCTGCATTAACCCCGATACAAGAATGTGTCAAGTTTTTTCTGTGATGCTGATATTATTTTGTGCGCATATTGCCTGCCTATATCACAAACATGCACATGCCCATCATGTGTACGAAATAGAGCTAACGTTACAATGTCTGGACTGAAGTAGTTCGCTCCTCAAATATAAGTACAAAATATAAGCACAAAAAATATAAGCACAAAATTCCCGCATTGTGTGATTTCCGCCATGTCGATTGATAAACAACAATGATAATACTTACAAACACATAAAATTAAAATCCTGCTGTGGATCACTTATTAATATTCATATGTCATATGACTGCTGCTGGCAGTGACGAAGCCAAGTTCTCGTGTTCTGAAGAAGGTGAAGAACACGTGTGTTATTATCTAAGAGCACATGCAGTTTACTTAAAACCTAATATTAATGCGCGTTCGCGTAACCATTGTTTCCGTGGAAAGACATTAAATATTACATATTCTGAGAGTGCGTGTGTCTGTTGCCATATCCATCCAGCATTCAATGCGCATGGATCTTAGTGTGTTGTCAGGCGGAACATTTAAATTTGAAAATGTCATGTGGCCTCACAGAGCACACTCTACATGCAGTGTCGTGTGTGCCTACGAGTACTGTCCGCTCTTCGCTGAATTTAACAAAACAGCGCCCTGTGGGGATGACATATAGGGCCAAAAAAATTTACCAAAACCGAAAATAAATGTGAACGTGAAATTGAACATTAAGAAAACTAAATCTTGTGTTATGTCGATATGCGCAAATCAAATTAATCCCCAGTGGTTACTATAGTTACCGCTAAGTCTACCGCCGAAAATCTTTCCCCACCAAAAATGTTGCGTACCTTCGACACGAATCTCGCAATATAATCTATGTACCTGTACCTACACTTCTGTTGTCAGACTTCTGATCGCAGCACACTGTTTTCTCTGTGAGGTACGAACTGAATGTAGCGCGGCTTCACTTTTCTTCGGTGGGTAGACATCACTCTTAACGTCATCCACTCTCCTAATTCCCGGATACTAGACCGGTCTTAATAATGACAAAACCATGCATTGTTAGGGGTTGCGACTGTTTAAGCCCTTTGAATTGTTATCACAATGAACAGTAATTAATTTCCCCACCCTAAAATTCGAACTGGGTAGCTCAGTCGGTATAGCGACTGACTACGGGCTGGACTGTCCCGGAACAAATCCCGGTGGAGGCGAGATTTTCGGCCTGTCCAGACCGGCCTTGGGGCCCACCCAGCCTCCTGTAAAATGGGTACCGGGTCTTTCCTGGGGGTAAAGTACGGCCGGGGCGTGCTGCTGACCACTCACCCCCTTCTAGTGCAGCGATCATGGAAGAGTAGAGCTATACCTCTACCGACCCTCTGGTCCACACCGGGCCTGAAAAGGATCACGTTACCTTTTACCGTAAAATTCGAAAAATAGTGCTGATATTAATCCAGTTGCGCCTTTGGGTGAATGACATCCACTGACACGAGGCTAGTATTTGGTGAAAAGCATTAAATGTAGATCATGGGTAGCAAACTGTGGCCCTCGTCGACTCTCCTAACTGGTCCGTAGAGTCCTTGGTAAGAAGCTAGATTACAACGTTACACTTGTTCATGGTTGGCTGCAGTGTGTGCAGTGTTTTGGTGACTATGTGGAAAAGCAAATATTCAGAATTAAAGGACATATTCTCAGTATTGTTTTTGCGTTCCACTTACCAACTCACTGCTATTCTGTCAGAAGCGGTTGATATAGAGACGTTAACTTTCTTTCAACCAACGTATGTATCAACTGGAAAACTCATTTACGGCCTTATGTAAATTATGACCTTGAAAGCACCGATTTCGAAGAAGCTATTCCTGAAAAAGTAGCAGTTAACATTTGCGCATGCACTCACGAATCCTCAGCGGTACAGCATTCAGATGTTCTGTACCAATTTTTACCCATATTGGTCAAGAATTATGGAAGCCAAATGTAGAAATGTATTTACTCCGTTAAATAACCATGGCTGTCACTGAGTCGATTTTTAAGAAACTCCGGCTGCATCCTCCAAAATTTTACGTAAATAACTCCGCCACCGGATTTGAAGAACGCACAAGCGGTTTAGTCGAGGCTGCTTTATTTCGACGGATGGGCGAATGGAGATACACATGCCTTAACATGTGGCTCACTGGTCCGCTTCGGAGAATCGTGTCACAGTGTCACTGCTTGGCGACAAGAATTAACACACAGCATGAGCGACGCCATGCGGAAAGAAATGGCGCCACAGCATACACGGAATAGTTGTTAGAATAGCTGACGTAGTATCAACAGAACGTACGTAGAACTGCGCACTAATCAGGCGGTACAGTTAAATTTGAAAAAGTGTTGTGGCCTTACAGAACAAATCGTAAATTAGTGTCATCTGTGCCTACGAGTACGGTCGTACCTTCGCTGAGTTTAACTAAACAGCGCCCCCTGGGAGTGCCTTAAAGGACCACCGAATTTCACCAAAACGGAAAATAAACATGGAAAGTAGAAATGAACATTAAGAAAATTAATGCTTAACTCCGTCGATATTATCATATCCGTTTATACCACAGTGGTAACTATACCTACCGCCACGTGTGACAACGAAAATATTTCCTTAGAAAATAGTTCTGTGTGTGAACCATATGAATCTCACAATACAGTCTATGTACCTACGCTGCTACTGTCGGTCCTTATCGAAGCACACTGTGTTCTCTGCGAGGTGCAAATTGAATGTAATGCGGATTCCCTTTCTTTCGGTAGATCAAAACCACGCGTTAACTCCTCTATTCTACTAACTCCCAGATACCAGACTTGTCGTAACAGTGGAAACTGTGCATTGTTGGGGGTTTCGACTTCTTAAGTTTTTCGAATTTTTATCAGAACGAACATCAGTTTTTCCCCCTGCCTTAGAATTGAAAAAGTACATATATTAATGCAGACAGCCATGCCATAGTGTGAAGTATGCCATCCAATGACACCATTTGTACGAGGCTCACAGTTTCCCAAAAGCATTCCACTGACTAGGAATGACGTTAGTAATTACGGAAACTTCGCTGCTCCCAGAGCCATTTATTTTTTATCCTTCGGCCGACAAACTTACAAGCACGTTTCTGAGAGGAAAAATTCAATTGGACGCTACAGGCAGTAAGCCGTAAGACCAGAATATCACCTTTCTTTGTCCGAGTCTGTTCTCGTCACCACAGCTTGGCGCGTCCTCGGGTTGGCGATGGAGAAACAGCCACCCGATATGGAATGTAATTGCGAATATATTGAATAAACAGTCGTTGACATCCAACAAGGGGTGGTCCTCCAGCTTGGGGGTTTGGCGAGGTGCTAACAACTCCTCGCTGTAAATATTTCACAGTTTTACATAAAATTTCACAAGGTCGCGGGCTTTGTTTGGTAACTAGGAGAATGGTCATTTAAACTTGAACTGGGAAGCTCATACGCGTTTTTAAAATCTTATCTCCTTCCCATCACTTTTATCTATCCATGTCTTTGTTGTTTCCTTATGTTCTCTCGCTCTCCCTCCCCCTATACGTTAGAAGTTTTAGTTAAATACCGTTTGAAAGACGTAGTTGGAAAATTCGACAGTTAATGTTATCGTGTGTCGTCCTACGACCTTATAACTGATCCTTTTTTTTTTTTGCTCGACCCGGTTTCTTTAGGTTTTGCTTCTTTAATAGTAGTATACAGGTGGCATGAGGATCAGGTGGCTAGTGGTATACAGGTGGTATGAGGATCAGGTGACTGGTGGTATACAGGTGGCATGAGGATCAGGTGGCTAGTGGTATACAGGTGGCATGAGGATCAGGTGGCTAGTGGTATACAGGTGGCATGAGGATCAGGTGGCTAGTGCGTACAGTGGAGAGCAAGGCTTAACTCAGGAAAATAACGTGGTAGACGTGCAGCTGTTACTGTTGGGGATTACTAGTTGCGTCCCGCGGTCACGTTACAGGTAGATATCCTTTTCATTCAGGGCTTCCCAAGTTCCGTTTCCAAAAAAAAAAAATTGCTGACAAAAAGGAGATGTGGGGGGGGAGGGAAAAAAAAGGATCAGTTATAAGGTCGGAGGACGACACACGATAACATTAACTGTCGAATTTTCCAACTACGTCTTTCAAACGGTAGTTAACTAAAACTTCTATCGTATAGGGGGAGGGAGAGCGAGAGAACATAAGGAAACAACAACG
>Ga0123352_10010675_pt1 | contig 14429 bp, 16 predicted proteins | sample TergutLab28metaG_FD_89700 | JGI IMG/M metagenome (GOLD analysis project Ga0123352, IMG submission 89700) | Labiotermes labralis P1 segment gut microbial communities from Petit-Saut dam, French Guiana - Lab288 P1 | ecosystem: Host-associated > Arthropoda: Insects > Digestive system > Gut ... | reverse complement strand
TGTGGTTTGTGGTGATGGCAAACTGCTTCGTGTGCTAGAATTGCAATTAGCAGGTAAGCGCCGGATGCCAATTAGGGACTTATTAAATGGGGATCATCCGTTTAAAGTAGGAACAAAGCTAGGGGGAGATGGGTTTTAATTTTTCGTGATCAAGCGAATGAGGCGATGTGGTGAACAATGGTTGATAAGAAAACAGAACGATTACTTAATGACATTCAATTTGCCCGACAAGTTGAAGATTTTATTGATGCCATTAAACCTCATCAAACGGTGGCAGATCACCTAAACCGCCTGATGGAGCAACGTTCGTTAAAAAGTTTAGATGTGATTCATAAAGCGGACATTGATCCGGGTTATGGTCACGAGATCTTTAGTGGCAAAAAGGTTAGTCCTAGTAGAAATTACTTACTGCGACTAGCCTTTGCTTTAGAACTTGACTTTAAAGAAACCCAGCGACTTCTTGCTATCGGGAAGCAAGGGACACTTTATCCAAAAGAGCGTCGCGATGCGGTTATTATCTATTGTTTAGAGAAAAAATACGATGTCATGGCTGTGGATGAGCTATTATACGAATGTGACGAAGAGCCCTTGAATGTAGGGAGGTTTTAGTTATCATGAAAAATGAAATAAATGCTCTCATGGCAAACATGGCTCGTGAAGAATCTTATGCATTAATTGAAGTATTAAGCGATCGAGGAAAGTTCGGGTGTACGGAAAAAGTACGTGCTGACGATGGAGAAATTTATATCCGAAAGTACCTACCTGTAGAGATTGATACCAGTGAAATTGAAATTCTTAAACAGCTTTCTCATCCCGCTTTTCCAAAAGTCATCGAAACTTATAGGATTCCTACCTGGGAGGTTCTGATTGAAGAGCTGCTTCCCGGTGAGAGCTTGGAAGATCACCTTCAGGCAGTGGGGAAGCTAACCGTGGACCAAGCATTGCCTTTATTTAATCGCTTATTGGATGCAGTAGAGGTTTTACATAAGCAACCAGAGCCGATTATTCATCGAGACATTAAACCCTCGAATATTATTTGTGGGCCCAATGGAGAAGTCCATTTGATTGATTTTGGCACCTCACGCATTTACAAAGAAGCGGGAGAAAAAGACACGGTTTATTTAGGCACACCTGGCTATGCGCCACCGGAGCAGTTTGGCTTTAGTCAAACCGATGTGCGGACGGATATTTATGCCTTAGGGATGACCTTGATTCACATGTTAACGGGGACGCCACCACGTAGAGGAGAGAAAGTAGGGGACATTGAAGTAGCACAGGGACTACTGTCAATCGTTAAAAAAGCAACGGAATTAGAGCCAAGTAGAAGACAACGAAGTGTATCCCAGTTAAAAGTAGAATTATCTAAGGTGAAGCTTGAAAGGGTGGCCAAAAAGAATCATATCTTCCCGAAGCATCGAAATTGGCCTGTCGGAGTAAAGCTTGCACTATTGCCTGTTCATCTCTTTGTTTTTGCTATCTTCGTTGTTGCTTTTTTGGATGGCTACGAACGTGCACAAGGCTTTCCTGTTGACGATATGGTTTTAGAGCAGTTGAGTAATGCCCTTATGTTGACTGCGACTTTTGGACCGATCTATCTTTTTGTGTTTAACCTCTTTAATCTAAATAACCGTTGGAAAATTCTCCAAAAAAATCGCCTAGCTGCACAGCTGATGATTAGCATCGCCTACTTTTTCCTAGTTGTTATACTGATCGTCATCATCGAATCGCTTCATAGCTTAGAATTTCGTGAGTTTCATCTACTCTGAAAGGTCTAAGTTTTTTTATACACAAAAGTTTCGCTTTGTCAAGTGCTGTCAGCAAATGAAAAAGAATGACGATACTTCTATAATTGTGAGTATATTTGCGACATCAGGAATTAGACATGTGTTCGATTGGTTAGGTGTAAAAGGATGGCGACGAAAAAAACAGAGGAATTGCTTAATGAAATTCAGTTTGCACGGCGAGTTGAAGATTTTATAAAGAAAGCTGAGTTTAACTATTCTTTATCAGAATACTTAACCTTTCTTTTAGAGAAGCACGGACTTGAGAGGAAAGACGTGGTTAAGAAAGCGGCGATTGATACGTCATTTGGGTATCAAATCTTTACCGGTCACCGAAAAGCGAAAAGAGGGAAACTTCTGCAAATTGCATTTGCCATGCAATTAAGCCTTGAGGAGACAAATCAACTCCTGCGTTCAGCCGACGTTGCGTCTCTTTATGTAAAAAACAGGAGAGATGCTATCATTTACTACTGCCTTGAGAACAAATACGATATCCATAAAGCGGATGAACTTCTTTATGAATATCGAGAAGAACCAATTTCGGGTGACTAATGACGATGGGTAAATAAAACAAGGAGGTATTACGAATGAAAAAGTCATTTAAAATAATTGCCGTCGTTGTATTGGCTATTATCGTTTTAGGAGCGATGCTAGGTGGTGACGATACGAGCGATGACCCAGCAACGACTGATCCAATAACAACTGAGACACCAGCAACACCGACAGAACCAAATGTTGAGGGAGGTTATGGCTTGGGTGATACGTTCCAATTTGATGGGTCAAGTGGCTTGATTGAGTTGACGTTTGGAGAGAACATCACCTTTACAACCGTTGAAAACCAGTTTTCTGATCTCGATGGTGAGAGCGTGATCATTATCCCCGTGACACTAACAAACATTGGCGATGAGACAGGATCATTAAACATGTTTGATATCACGGTATTTGGTGCTAATGGTGTAAGTTTAGACAGTGTAGATGCTTTCTTTATGGACGACGACATTAGATGGGGGAACGATCTACGACCAGGTAGTTCAGTAGAGAGCTACCTTCACATCCTTTATGATGGTGATGGAGAATATGTCATTGAGTTTGCTGGAGGATTTGGATTCGGTGATACAGCTGAGTTAATTTTCCAGGTTGAAAGATAGCGATCCTTTTTATTAATAAAGTCAGGTAGATGCACGTAATAGGTGTGTTACCTGATTTTTTGCTATTTTCATGGTTGGAAATCAAGAGAGGTTATGTTAGAATACTATTTGTTCTTTTAGGGCATCTTTGATTGAGTAGGAGGAATTTAAACATGAGTGAATTTAGTAAAGAAACAAACCCAATCGTGACCATTGAAATGGCGTCAGGACAGGTGATGAAGTTGGAGCTTTATCCAGAAGTGGCACCTGAATCAGTCAATAACTTTGTTTCACTGGTAAAGGCTGGCTTTTATAACGGTGTGATTTTCCACCGTGTCATCCCTGGATTTATGATTCAAGGGGGCGATCCAGATGGAACAGGAATGGGTGGGCCAGGTTATAGCATTAAAGGAGAGTTCAGCGGAAATGGCGTCCCGAACCATTTGGCTCACACACGTGGTGTGTTATCGATGGCGCGCTCGATGATGCCAAACTCGGCAGGAAGTCAATTCTTTATTATGCATAAAGACTCGCCACATTTAGACGGTCAGTATGCTGCCTTTGGTGCAATTATCTCCGGGATCGATGTGGTAGATGCCATTGCTGAAGTGACCTGTAGTGCTGGCGACCGTCCGACAGTTGACCAAGTAATGAAGACCGTTACCATCGATACAAAAGGTGTGGACTATCCAGCACCAACTAAACTATAACCAATCCAAAAGCTAGATTAAAGGAGGTTGTCTATGAAAAAATTAAGTCGTAAAACAGTGTTTCGGCTAAAAAATGCCGTGGTTCTACTTCTAGGTAGTTTCTTGTTTGCAGTAGCCATCAATGTGTTCATTAGTCCAGGTGGTCTTTATGTGGGCGGTGTAACGGGGATGTTACAGCTGACGGTGATGTTTATGGATGACCTCTTTGATATTCAACTAAGCCTTGGTTTATTAGTTTTAATGGTTAACCTGCCTCTGCTCATCGTCGCTTGGCGATCCGTCGGAAAAAGGTTCGCTGTTTTAACGATTATTACCGTTGTCTTGCAATCCATTCTATTGGAAGTGGTGCCAGCGGTTGGCTTTTCTGATGACATGATGCTTAATGCGATTTTTGGGGGCGTATTGATTGGGATAGGGAGTGGCTTAATCTTTAAAATTGGTGCTTCAGGTGGGGGAATGGACGTGATCTTGCAGATGCTGTCTGCTAAATTCAATGGACCGATTGGTAAGTATTCCTTTAGTATTAACATCGTGGTTATTTTTGTGGCTGGTTATTACCAAAGCTGGGAAGTGGCCATGTACACCATTATGACCATCTATATCGTATCGGTGCTCATTGATCGTATTCACACCATTCACAAAAACTTAACGCTGTATATCGTGACGGAAAAAGAAGACGAAGTCGTGGGTGCCATTTGGATGCAACTTTCTCGTGGCATCACGGTACTAGAAGCTTCTGGTGCCTTTAGTAAATCACGTCGAAGTGTGTTGATGGTGGTGTTATCTAGTTATGAGCTGTACGAAGTCACTGAAGCCATCAAGTTGGTAGATGAAAAAGCCTTTATTAATGTGGTGAGAAGTGAAGCGATTATTGGAAATTACATTACAAAGAAAATTTAAAAAGAACCACTACAACGAGTGATTCCTAACTAGGTCGAAGCGGAGGCTTCGGCTTTTATAATACGTTAATAATGAGCAATGAATCCGTCACAGCGGTCTTCCGTTCCACCAACGAGAACACCTGTTTCTTCATCTTTCCAAATGATTTGACCGCGACCGAAATGTCCCGCTTCTAGTTCAACTTTTATGTCGTGACCAGCACTGGCAAGTTGCATGGCAAGCCATGTTGGGAACTCTTTTTCTACCATAAAGGTTTTACCTTCTATCCATTGCCAACGTGGCGAACTTAAAGTGGCTTGCGGATTTAAATGGAAGTCGATGGTATTCATCACCACTTGAACGTGACCTTGTGGTTGCATGTAACCACCCATGACACCGAAAGGACCTACTGCTTTGTTGTCCTTCGTTAAAAAGCCAGGGATGATGGTGTGGTAGCTTTTCTTTCCACCTTCGAGAGCGTTGGCGTCTTTTTCATTTAAAGAGAAGTCAAATCCACGGTTTTGTAAGGCAATCCCTGTCCCAGGAACAACCACACCGGAACCGAAGCCCATGTAGTTACTCTGGATAAAGGAAACCATGTTACCCTCTGCATCAGCCGTGGCCAAATAGACGGTTCCACCTTTTGCAGGAACGAGATCAGGCTCCGTATCGCTTGCTTTGTCCGTAATTTTACTACGTTGCTTAGCAGCAAACGACTCGCTTAAAAGTTCCTCTGTTGTGACGCTCATTTTTGACGCTTCGGTAATGTAATGCTTACCGGAAATATAAGCCCGCTTCATGGCTTCAAATTGACGGTGGTACGTTTCAAAGGACTCTTTTTCGTTGAAGTCGTAACCCTTTAACGTATTTAGTGCCATCAGAGCGACGATACCTTGACCATTAGGTGGGATTTCCCATACGTCGTACCCGCGGTAGTTGACACTAATTGGGGTGACCCATTCAGGCTCAAAGTTCTTTAGATCATCAAGGGTTAGGTAACCCTCGTTATCGGCCGAAGCTTTGGCTATTTTTTCGGCTAATGCACCTTCGTAAAAACTTCTCGCCTTGGTTTCACCAATTTGGCGTAAGGTTTCACCGTGATGAGGTAAAGTAAATAACTCTCCTGGTTTAGGTGCACATCCATTGGGAGCAAACGTTTTAAACCATTCGTCAAAGGTCGGCGTGTCTTTGGATGCTTCTTTGAATTTTTCATAAGCTCTTTGCCAGAAATAACCAACGGATGGTGAAACAGGGAAGCCTTCTTCAGCTAATTTAATCGCTGGCTCTAACACCTCAGACAACGTCAAATTTCCAAATTTTTCGATCAGGCTTGCCCATGCATGAGGAACGCCTGGAACGGTAATAGGAGTCCAGCCAAAAGCTGGAATCTTTTCATGTCCTTTGGTTTTGACGTTTTCGATGGTCAACGACTGTGGAGAAGGACCTGATGCGTTTAGTCCATACATTTTGTCTTTCATCCAAACGATGGCAAAAGCATCGCCACCAATGCCGTTACCAGTAGGCTCAACTACCGTTAAGGCAGCTGCTGTTGCGACGGCAGCATCGACCGCATTTCCTCCTTTTTTCAAAATGTCAAGTCCTGCATTGGCAGCCAGAGGCTGGCTGGTTGCTACCATACCATTTTTCGCATAAATGGGATATCTTGCAGCGGGATAGGGATTTACTAAAGAATCAAACGATAAATTTTTTGACATAGTTGAACGCTCCTTTGTCCATGTTGCATTGTTAAGTACATTACCTTTTTTTTGCGGAAAATTCAAGTCATTTTGCACGATTTTTTCCAAAAATCGTTGAAATGTTTTTGCATCATGTTTCAAAAACGTTTTCTAAATTAAAAAACAATCGAAAAGCTTGCCAAGAGACTATTTTTCTGGTAAAGTACATCGCTAATAACCCTAAAATCCTGTGGGATATTGCAGTTTTATTGTCTGGAAGGAGAGAATTTTCTATGTCAACATTTAAGAAGAATAAACTAAGCGTTTTAGGCATTGCGATCTTTGCCTGTCTATTTGTTTTAGCTGCTTGTGCTAACGACGGTGATTCAACTGGTGAAGCGAGTGATCGTGACGAGCTAATTATTGGCTTCTCGGGTAACCCTGCTCAAATGGATCCTCATGTAGCAAACGATGTGCCTTCACGTCAAATTAGTGTGCACATTTTTGAAACCCTACTCGTTCGAGATGAAAACCAAAACTTGCATCCTGGACTTGCGACCCATTGGGAGCAAATTGAAGACAACGTGTGGCAATTTACCATTCGTGAAGGCGTCACCTTCCATAACGGTTTACCACTAACGGCTTACGATGTTGAATTCTCGATCAATCGTGTGGCTGCTTCTCCTATTCTTTCGCCGATTTTTGGTATGTTTGATGCTGATTTAATTGAAGTCATCGACGACCATACCATTAACATTGGAACAACGGAGCCGTTTGCACCAATGCTGATGCATTTAGCTCACCATGCAGCTGCTATTTTGAGCGTAGAAACCGTCGGTGACACACCAACCAATGAGACAACATGGGATGAGTTAGTAGGAACAGGTCCTTATACGGTTGATGTATGGAACCTTGATGACCGCATTGTATTAGAGCGTTTTGACGACTTCCATGGTGACGCACCAAATATGCGTACGCTTGAATTCCAAATTATTACTAATGCTCAAGCACGTACGGTTGCCTTAGAAGCAGGCGATGTGGATGTAATCATCAACGTCGTGCCAACAGACGTAGCTGGCCTAACTGAAAATGATAATATTAATCTATTTAACACACCTTCTACGGGTATCGAGTTCGTGGGGATGAATTTTAACCACGAGTACTTGGGCATTCGTGAAGTGAGACAAGCTATTAACTACGCCTTAGATACGGAGACCATTGTGTACGTTTCAACGGAAGGAACCATGAACCTATTAACTACTTATTTGGCACCTACTGCCTTTGGGTTTAGTCCAGAAATGGAAGCTCATCCTCACGACCTAGAGCGTGCTCGTGAATTAATGGATGAGGCTGGTGTCGAAGGTTTTGAAATAGAAATTCTAATCAATGGTGAGAGTCCTATTCGTGCAACATCAGCAGGGATCGTCCAAAACCAACTCCAAGAAATTGGTATTACAGCGACAATCAGAACTTTGGAATGGGGAGCTTACCTTGAGGCCAGAGATGAGAATGATTTCGATATGTACATTGGTGGTTGGTCTAACCCGTCAGGAGATGCAGATAACGGTCTGGTTTCCATTCTATTTACTGATCTTGGAGACATTCGTATAAATAGTGCAGAGCTTGATGCCATGCTAATGGAGGGACGTCGTGCTCTCATTGAGGAAGAGCGTCTAGCCATCTACCATGATGTTTTAGAGTATTTACATGAAGCAGCGCCATTTGCTTTGCTCCAAAACACGGCGCACTTTACAGCAACAAGGGCTAATATAGGTGGTCTTGTTGTGATGCCAAGTAACGTTCAATTCTATGGAGATCTTTACTTTATCGATGAAGATTAAGAGATAAGAAACTAAAAGTCATGATCAGATTCATGGCTTTTTTTGTTTTGATCTGATATGGAGACATTTAACGTGTCGCTTTAAGGGATAGGTCATAGGATAGTGGTGAAGAGCCTTGTCTCTTAGAAAAGAAAAGAAAAGGGGTAATCAAATATGTCAATGCCAACCTTTCCAACCTCTTCTCCCAAACGAGAAGATTCAATTAATCAAATCTTATCTTCCATCGCAATGGAAGAACTTGGCCTTAGCCACATTCTTAACGCAGAGGGCGAGAAAATTCAATACGTCTTAGGAACTCTTGAAGGGGGAGGTCCTCCTGAACCAGCGACCATTGATGACGTACTAAAAGTAAACGATAGCGTTCAGAACATGTTGAAAGCAACGGCTTATAATCAAATGTTTTTAAACGAGAAAACACTGAACGTCATCAACGCACCTACCCAACCAGATGGAAGCCTTGGCGAAATCGTCGGCTCCTACCCAACCCTAACCGACTTACAAGAGGCCATCCCAATCGGAGTACCTGGTAAATATTATTTTATTGATCCATACGTTTTCGCATGGGACGCACTTAATAACCAATGGATCAACATTGGTTCCTTTACCGGGCCTCAAGGGCCAATCGGTAATACAGGTCCTCAAGGCATTCCAGGAGCTACCGGCCCAGCAGGTAACAACGGCTTAACGCCATCCATTGAGGCAAATGGAAACTGGTGGATTGGTGATACTGATACAGGCGTTGTAGCTGAAAAACAATGGGTCGATTACTTAGATCAAGTTGAACTGATTCCAACCACCGTTACTTCCACATTGCTCACCACTCAAAGCTTCTTTAAAAGCGATGGTACAACCGTTAAATTCAACCTTGTCGGAACAATCAAACCAAATCAAGGTATCGACCCTGCCTCCATCCAACTATCAATTCCTCAATCACTCATCCCATCAGAAGTTGGTTTATCTTACGCCGCAAGCGTCCAGTTCGTTAATGTCATCACATCAAGTGCTTTTCAATCTGCTAGATTTGACATTCGATCAATCTCACCAACAGCAGCCCTCATCTTCTACTGCACAACGGCACAAAATGCGAGTGGTTTGAACTGGTATGCTTCTGGAGAATACTTTTTATAAATCTTTCACATCGCTGCTAACTATGTTGCCTGAATCGTTGTAAAGCCTGAAGAAATCGAGTATAATGTTTACATCAACTTCGGAGGGTTTCAACATGGCATTTGACGGACTTTTAACACAAGCATCGGTACACGAATTACAGCAACAAATACGAACCGGTCGAATTACTAAAATATACCAACTATCTAAATACGAGATGTTATTTACGGTAAGGCAGCAACGGCAAAATAAAAAGGTGCTTTTTTCTGTGCACCCAACCTATGCCCGAATTCAAATGACAAAGCTCGACTATTCTCATTCAAGTGAACCACCCATGTTTTGTATGTTGATGCGCAAACATCTTGAGAGTACGATTATCACTGACATCCAGCAGATTAACAACGATCGAATCATTAAATTTACCCTTGTCCATCGAAGTGAATTTGGTGGAGATGTGACAAAGTATTTGTACCTTGAAATCATGAACAAACACAGTAACTTTATTTTGACCACAGAAGAGGGGGTCATCATTGACTGTATCAAACACATTTCACCTTTGATGAACCGACACCGAGCCCTCCAACCAGCTGCCACTTATATCCTTCCACCTAGTACCAATAAAATCAATCCGATGGATGCGACTCTTGCGCATTTTGAAGCCATTGTCAAAGAAACAGAGGTCATGCCTGCAAAAGGAATGATGACGACCTTTAATGGGCTATCAAAGCAGGTGGCACATGAAGTGATCCATCGTTCCCGATCTGAAAAAGCAGAAGATCTTTACGCCTCCTTTAAAGAGATCATCGCTTTGATCACTTCAACACCCCAACCTTCTCTTACGATGGCTAAGACGGAGCAATTTCATCTTTTGCCATTCACACACTTAGAAGGCGAGGTAAAAACCTTTGGCACCATTGGGGACCTCTTAGATGCTTTTTACTTTGGAAAGGAAACAAAGGATCGCATTCGTGATCACTTTAGTAACTTAGATAGCTTAGTTAACCAATGGCGTAACAAAAACATTAAAAAGCTATCAAAACTGGAGACAGAACTAGCTAACACGGAAAAAGCAGAAGAATATCGCATCAAAGGCGAGTTGATTTTAGCAAACGTTTATCGATTAAAACGTGGCGATAAAATGCTGGTGACGCAAAATTTTTACGACGACGATTTAACAGAAGTTAGAATTGAATTAGACGAACGGTTAACCCCTTCTGACAATGCCGCCACCTACTTTAAGCGTTATAACAAGGCAAAAGCAGCCGTAGCCCATATTCAGGGTCAAATGAAGGCAGCAACAGTTGAAGTGGGTTACCTTGAAGGCTTACTTACTTTTCTAACCTCTGCAGACATTGCAGACGTTTATGAAATTCAAGATGAGCTTCGAAACTTGGGCTACTTGAAAAAGCGTATCGAGCGAAAAGGGAAGAAACCATCTAAACCAAACATTGACCGTTACGTCACAGAAAATGACGTTGAGATTTTGGTAGGTAAAAATAACTTACAAAACGATTATGTGACCCATAAAGTGGGACGTCGCTACGAATGGTGGTTTCATGCGAAAGACATGCCAGGATCTCACGTGGTGGTTAAGTCCGATGTGGATCAATTGGAAGAAGCTGAAATTAGAACGGCTGCCAACTTAGCAGCTTACTTCTCTAAAGGAAAACATTCATCCAGTGTAGCCGTCGACTATACCCAAATTAAGAACTTGAAAAAGGTACCTGGCTCAGCCCAAGGCTTTGTCACTTACGACGTTTACAAAACCATTTATATTGACCCAGATGAAGCCGAAGTGCTCGCATTGAAGCGAGTGAAATAACAAAAATCCATCGACTTAGTATGTACTAAATCGATGGATTTTTGGCTTTTTAGGAGGCTGACCTTTGCTGATAAGTAAAGCCTTCTCCAATGGTCTCGTAGGTGTGGGTAACGGTGAAAAAGCAAGTGGGGTCAATTTCTTTGATAATGTCTTTAAGGCGCGTTAACTCACGCTTCTGTATGACCACCATTAAAATTCGTTTGTCGTGTCCAGAATGAACACCTGTTCCATAAAGCATAGTAGCACCACGTTGTAAATTGGTTAGAACCGATTGGCTAATTTCTTCATGGTGGTCAGAAATAATAAGGACTTTATACCCAAACAAGCCACCTTCCTGAACCTTTGCAATCACAACGGACATAACAACAATCCCGATTAACGTGTAAATGGCGATGGCTAAATTGGCTAGTTGAAGTGCACCAAGGGAGATAACAATCACATCAAATATCATGATGCCTCTAGGAACGTTTAAGTTCCATTTTTTATTTAAAATTTTAATAACTAAAAGGGCGCCACCTGTTGTACCATTCCCTTTTAAGACGATACCAACACCAACTCCAAGGAAAAAGCCATATAATACAGCGACCAGCATCATATCGTTTGAAAAATCAGGCAAAATAGGGCCAATGACTTCCCAAATGGCAATGGAAGCCGTTAAGGCAAAAACACCATAAACCGTCTGTAAGACGGTTTTTAAATCAAACATTTTAAGCAAAATAAGCAAAAAAGGAGCATTCAAAACCAGATTAGAAATCCAAACATTAATACCAAATTCACGGTAAATCATTAGATTAATCCCCGTAAAGCCTCCATCGGCTAGCCCATAACGAATGGAGAAATTGATGATAGAAAACCCCATAAGCATTGTGCCAATAAAAATGATGATAAAGTTTTTTAATGTTTTAATCTTCATAAGTGTAGCTCCTTCAGAATAAAATCAACTGAACCATTCTATCACAAAAGTGAAAGGATTAGTAGGGGGTATACGATGAAAAAGAGAATTGTTTTAGGTGGCATCACTGGAAAAATGGGAAGTTTCTTGCTCCCTGGTTTAAAGGCTCACCCTAACTTTACCGTTGTGGCAGGTTTGGGTCAAAAAGAAAATCTGTCAGAAAGCATTCCTATCTATTCTAATGTTGAGACGTTGTTAGAACAAGTTGAATTTGATTTATATCTAGACTTTACGATTTATGAGTTTTCCATGCATGTGTGTGAAATCATGTTAAAAAAAGGGATACCTATTGTGGTAGGAACAACCGGTTTTACAAAAGAAAATCTGGATCATTTACAAAAACTAGCCAGAAAATCAAATACTTATGGTGTGATTGCTCCTAACTTTTCTCTTGGTATCTTACTATTGCATCAGTTTTCTAAAACAGCGACCAAGTTCTTTAAAAATTTTGCCATTTACGAATATCACCATTTAACGAAACACGACAATCCATCTGGAACCGCCAATTATCTGGTAGAAGCCATCGATGCAAGCATCGGGAAACCGATTACAGGTGTGCACGGCATGCGCCTTCCCGGTGTGTTAGCTACCCATACCGTTATCATGAGCGATGAAACCCAAAAAATGGAAATCACTCACCAGTCAAATAATCGCTACTCTTTTGAAGAAGGAGTGTTGCTTGCCATGGAAAAATTGGACGACCTTCAAGATTTAGTTTACGGATTAGAACACGTTCTTGACTAAGAGAAGTCGAAAAAAAGAAGGTTTTGTTTTTGATTGTCATTGGTAGCATATCGCTAGAGATAGGCTCATAAATTTTTATATAACCGACGTAAGGAGATGGAAACATGAAAAGAAATACCTATGTAACAGCTGCATTATTTGTTGTTTTTGCCCTATTAACCGTTGCATATTGGAACATGGATGCGCCTAGAGAAGAGGAAGTTCCTATGACAACATCTTTAAACCCAGTAAATGAAATGGATGTGGTGGCGGCAGGCGATGTGGCGGACAATGAAGAGGACGTAGATGCAGAAGAAGGTAACGCAAGTGATGAGCAGGTGGATGCGGAAGCAGGAGAAACAGAAAATAACGATGAATCTGATCGTGAAGTGATGTCTTCTCTTGATACACTACGAGCAGAAATAGAAGAAGGGCGTACGCAACAAGTGGCTTCTTTAACCGAAATCATTGCTAGCTCAGACTTTGATGCTGAGACTAAGAGTGCAGCCAGAGATTCACTCAATGAAATCGAAAGTTTAGCAAACAACGGGCGTGCGTTAGAATCCGTTATCCGGAACATGGGATTTGACGATGTACTGGTGCGTGCCAATGCAGAATTTGTTCAAGTGACCGTCCAAGTATCAAGCATGGACGCGGTTCCAACCCGTGAAGAATTAGCGGAGCTATACATCTTAGCTGGTATCCAATTTGGTAGCCACCGCAACGGGAACATTTCCATTGATTTTCAACCATTGAATTAGTAGGGCAACTGCCTTACTTTTTAATTTAGTAACATTTTCCGAGACCATTGTCATATAATAGAGTAACAAGTAAGAAGCGTATGTCAATGGGGTTGATAAGAATGGAAAGAATGGATGCCTTTAAAGAATTTGTAAGAAAATACCCTAAATTAAGGGAAGAGGTCCGTGACGGTAGAGCGTCCTGGCAAAACCTATACGAAGAATGGTACTTGTATGGTTCAGACGACGCTCAATGGGACCGCTATCGTTTGACTGAGGCTGCGGAGAACCTAGCTTCAGGAGCTACAAACCAAAAAATGGATAACTTAAATGGGATAGAGGTTATGACTCAAGCATTTGAATACTTGCAAAAAATGGACATTGATAAGGTTCAAAAAACCATGGGAACGTTCCAACAGTTTATTCAGATTTTTCAAACGATGCAAGGTGGGAAAGCAGGTGCCATTGGAACAGCCGCTGGCATGGCAGCCAACCGACCGAGGCAAAATTATTCTGGCTTTTTCTCACAATTTGATGACTAAGTGATTAAGGGGAAATAGAAATGCGAGAGTACTATCAAATGATTAATGATAAAGAAAAGCGAGATTTTCTACGAATGAATCCCATCTGGTACAAAGAGATGAATCGTGATTTTGGTAGTTACGAGCATTTTAAACAAACGTTTGAGGTCGTTAAGAAAGAAAGAACACCTTCCAAGATGGAGGCAATGGATAAACATTTAAACACAGCAAAATTAGTTCTGAGGTTAATCCAAGGTCTCAAGTAAAAGAAATGACATATATTAAGGTTGTATTTGGCAAGAAATGGGGCATGCTAAAGTACAACTTTTTAATTTCTTTAAATTCCTAGTAAAATGGAGAAAAAAGGTATTGACTGAGAGGTCGAGTTGTGTTAATATAATTTGGTCGCTCCGGAAGAGGAGAGACGAAAAAGGTTCTTTGAAAACTAAACAGAAGCGAAAAAACGAATTAGCTTATAAAGAAAGTCTATATAATATAGATGAGTAAGAATAAGCACACAAACTTGTCAATGATGAGTAAAAGAAGAGTC
>Ga0123352_10010671_pt1 | contig 14430 bp, 14 predicted proteins | sample TergutLab28metaG_FD_89700 | JGI IMG/M metagenome (GOLD analysis project Ga0123352, IMG submission 89700) | Labiotermes labralis P1 segment gut microbial communities from Petit-Saut dam, French Guiana - Lab288 P1 | ecosystem: Host-associated > Arthropoda: Insects > Digestive system > Gut ... | reverse complement strand
CTATAATAAAAAAACGGAGGAATCTAAAATGGATAGAGGAAACTTAAGAACTATAGACCAATTAGGCAGAATTATATTACCACTAAGCTTTAGAAGAATACTTGGATGGGAACCCGGAGATGAGATTGTTGTATGTCTTGATGAAGATAGTGGTATTATTAAGTTGGAGCTGCATAAGAAGGGTAAGAAACCTTCTGTGAACTGATTAATAAACTTGATTACATACATAAGGCCGTAGCTGTGACTGCCTTGTGTTGTGTGAAGTGGTAATTTATATTCCCTATTGTAACCCTCTCTTAAATTTATACAAAAGCCTTGGTTGATTTGTTTTGGCCGGGGCTTTTGTGGTTGGGTGGTAAGGGGCGGCCGAAAACCGCCCCAACAACTTGGCTGATTCAATAGGTACATTAAGTAAGTTTGCGTTTATAAACCTGCACAGCAATAATAAAGCTAACAGCTATTATGCCCGCACACCACGCCAACGCAATAGGCAAAGCATTGCCTGAATGTATATTTAACATAAGCCCTCTCAAGACGTCTATAATTGGTGTCATGGGTTGGTTTTCTGCAAACCACACAAGTCCTCTTGGCAGGGTTTCGGTTGGCACAAAGCCGGAGCTTATATAGGGCAGAACAAAAAGCAAAAATGGCATGGTTCCGGCGCTTTCCGGGGTTTTTGCAATCAAGCCGCATATAACTGCAATCCATGTAATGGCTAACATATACAATACTAATATTCCTGCTACAACCAGCCAATCTACAATACCGGCTTGCGGGCGGAAGCCTATGGCAACGGCAACGCCAATTACAATAGAGGTTGCAATCATATTACGCACAACCGATGCAAGTACATGGCCCGTAAGTACTGCGGATTTAGCAATGGCCATAGAGCGGAAGCGGTCTATAATGCCTTTGTGCATGTCATTATTTACATTTATTGCTGTTGATGTTATGCCTTGGGCGGTGGTTTGTAAAATTATGCCGGGTACTATAAAGTCAATATAGCTGAAATCTCCAACATCCATAACATTGCCGAATATAAGGCCAAAAAGTGCCATTACAATGGCAGGTACAATTATAGCTGTGCCTATAGCTTCCGGGTTTCTAAACGAAATAAGCAGACAGCGTTTAAACATGGTAAGGGAATCGGAAAATACTCTCATTAGCGGTTTACCTCCTTTTTCTCGCCGATAAGGGTGAGGAATACATCTTCCAGTGTGGGAAGTTTTTGTGTGAAGCGTACAATGTCTATGCTTTCGTTGTTTAAGCGTGTCAAGACATCGGCAAATTGTGCCGAGCTTCCATCTGTTATAATGTCAATGGATTTATTGTTTTCTTTATCAAAACTTGATGTATAATCTTTTAACACTTCGCGCGCCTTTGACGCATCGGCATTGCTGTTAAAGTCCAGCAGAATGCCGCCCCTTGGCAATACTGTTTTAAGTTCGGAGGATGTACCTTCGGCGGTGATTTTGCCTTCGTGAAGAATGGCTATATGGTCGGCAAGATGTTCTGCTTCTTCCAAGTATTGTGTTGTTAGAAAGACGGTTGTGCCGCCTTTTGCTAATTCTTTTACCATATCCCACATTGCTATGCGGTTTTGGGGGTCAAGGCCTGTTGTGGGCTCATCAAGAAAAATCACTTCGGGGCTTCCCATAAGGCTCATGGCAATATCCAGCCTGCGGCGCATGCCGCCTGAATATACGGATGCGCGGCGGTTTGCGGCATCTTCCAGCCTAAAAGCGGCGAGCATTTCATCCGCTTTTTTATTTATGTTGGGCAAGCGTCTAAGGGAACCTATAAGTTGAAGGTTTTCGCGCCCGGTCAATGCTTCATCCACTGCGGCATATTGGCCTGTAAGGCTTATGCGCTCCCGCACTTTTTCGGCCTGGCGCACTACATCATAGCCGCAAATGGAGGCCTTGCCGCCGTCCATCTTTGATAGGGTGGAAAGGATTCTGACGGCGGTTGTTTTGCCTGCTCCGTTTGAACCAAGGAGGGCGAATACGCTTCCTTTTGGAATGGTGAAGCTGATGCCCTTTAAAACCCGGTGAGCCTTAAAGGATTTTGTCATTGATGATACTGATATTATGTTTTCCATGCAATTGCTCCTTTTTTATTTAATATACACGGTGAATGTATGTATAATGCTTAAATATTTGCCTCTTATGCATTTGCTGTTCGCTTATGCATTCGAGGCAATAATGTTTTTGTTAATCCGCTGTATCGAAGGTTGAAAGAACACGAAAATACATTTCTCCCAATTCGTTGTCAAGGACATAAAAGCCCAGTGCGTCAAAAATTTCCTTGGTCATTTCGGCTTTGGCAATGGATTCTTCTTTGCTGCAAGGGAAGAGGCCGGGATACATCCAAAAATTTGACAGCAAAAAGAATAATTCCGCAATAATTTTTGCGTTGCCGGGGCGTATAGAGCCGTCTGCCATGCCTTCTTCGATAATTATTGCAAAATCTTTTGAATCTTCTTGGTTTGACTTAATTATCTCTGCTATAAAGCGCGGATTTGACAAAAGGGGTATGGCCAGTTTTGTCATAGAGATGTTTTCTTCGTTTGCTATATTGGAGTTAAGGCCAATTCTTAAAGCAATTTTTGCTCGTTCCAATCCATTTGCGGCTTCCATTTCTTTGGCTTTTTTAAAAGGATTGTGTTCTGAAAAATATCTTTCAAATACAGCAACAAGCACCTCATCTTTTGATTTAAAGTGATGATAAAATGCTCCCCGGGTAAGTCCGCCCAAATTATCCACAATATCAAGGACGGTGGTTTGCTCAAATCCTTTTTCAAGAAAAAGTTTTAAAGAAGCGTCCAAAATCTTTTTGACGGTTTCTTCCGGATATTTGTTTCTGGGCAAGATATCAACTCCCCGCATTTAATATACATTCATCATGTATCTATTATATCATATGATTTTTCCGATTGCAATATCTTTTTTATGGCAAAATTTCTGCTTAGTTTTGCATGTAAAAACTCTATTTTATTTACAGTAAAAAAATAACCGGCCCCCGCAAAGGTAAGACCGGTTATTTAGATGGAATTATATTCCTTGCAATCCTACAAAAATGCCAATACACTTTGAGAACTGATAATATCATCCAATTCTTTCTCGCACAAACTTTCTTTGCGAAGCAATGCATCTGCAATTTTATCCAACAAACCCCGATTTTCAGTAACTATGTCTTTTGCCGCATCATACAGGCGCGCCATATGCAGCCTATATTCCTTATGTTTTTCATCATCAGACAATGCGGCAAGTCCGGCGGTGGTGCTCATGCCGTATTTTGTGACATATTCTTTTATTATGTGGTTTGCTTTTTCTATGTCATTTGATGCGCCTGTGGTTATATTGTCTTCGCCAAACACGGCTTCTTCGGCTGCGCGGCCTGATAATAGCGATATTACTTGATTTTCCAGTTCTGACTTGGTAAAATACATCTTATCCGGCGGTACATTTACGCAAAAGCCCGCGGCCCCTTTGGTGCTGGGGATAATAGTTATTTTAGATACTGAATTATCCGGCGATAGCAGTTTGGTTGCCAAGGCATGTCCGCCTTCGTGATAGGCTGTGATGCGTCTTTCACGCTCTTTTATGTTGCTGCGGTCTTTTTTCTCGCTTCCTGCCAGTATTGTGTAATATGCTCTGTCAACATCATTTGCCGTAATTTCATTTGCGCCTGTCTTTGCGGCGGCAATTGCGGCTTCATTTAAAAGATTTTCCAGCATTGCTCCGCTGAAATAGACCGTTTGGCGTGCAAGCTCTTCCAAATCAATATCATTTGCCAAAGGTTTGTTTTGCCCATGACGTTTTAATATACTTTTGCGGCCTTTAAGGTCCGGCAGATTAATTTCCACTTGGCGGTCAAAACGTCCGGGACGCAAAAGTGCTTCGTCCAAGGTATCCAAACGGTTTGTGGCGGCTATAACTACTATGCCTTCGCCGCTTGAAAAACCTGACATTTCTGTAAGCAGAGCATTTAAGGTCTGGTCACGCTCATCATTTCCGCCTGCGGGGCCGGATGTACGTGTTTTGCCTATTGCGTCAATTTCATCTATAAATATTACAGCACGTCCTGCGGCTCTTGCTTTTTTAAACAGCTCCCTAACACGGCCTGCTCCAACCCCTACATACATCTGCACAAAGTCCGAGCCCGATGTGGCAAAAAACGGTACGCCAGCTTCGCCGGCAATGGCTTTGGCCATAAGGGTTTTGCCTGTTCCGGGAGGTCCGTAAAATATAACGCCATGAGGCATACGAGCGCCGTATTTGGCATATTTTTCGGGATTTTTGATAAAATCCACTATATCCGTTACGCTTTCTTTCGCTTCTTCATTACCTGCAACATTGTCAAAGCCTACATTAATAACATCCACATCTGCTGCCGTTACATTTAAAGACATGGCACTTTTGCCCTGTGTGCGGCCTATGGTTCTTATAATGAAGAAAAACATTCCGCCGATTAATAAAACAGATAAACCGGTGGACATAAAGCCTGATGCTGAAAACATTCCGCCCTCTGTTACGTCGATTCCGGCAAGCAATAAACTTTCTTTAAGTGCAGGGTTTCTTGGATTACTTGTTTCATATAAATTATCAGAATTATGTAAAGAAAATTGAAGTCTTGGTCCGTCTGTTACAGCTACATGAGCTACATTGCCGCTTTCTACGGCATACATAAACTCTCCGTAAGCAACAAACTCTGTATCATTACCGCCCCTTAAAAGCATGAAAACCACCGCTGCGGCAATAATGACTATACATAATATTCCAGGCAAAGTCAGCCTCTTTATTTTCATTATTTTTCCCCCTAGGATTTCATTTTTGGACACCATATTATTTTATCACATTATAAATCAAAATACAATGAGTAAACAGGTGGATAAAATGGATAGTGTTTCATAAGAAAGACCTAACCCCTATTTCCACCTTGAAAAAGTTTTAGAAAATGTTGTAAAATTAACAAATCCCTCCTTATGCTTGATTTTTAAACACCAGATTATTTTATCACATTTTAAATTAAAATACAATAAGTAAACTGGTGGATAAAATGGATAGTATTGTGAAGCAAAGGGGCAGCCCCTTTCAGAAAGATTATCAATATTGGCAAAGGACAGCCGCAGACCATCTTTAATTCTCTCTTGTAAATAACTATATATTGCTGTAAAATAAATGAAAATGTATTATAATTATAGAGAAAACAGTATGTTTTAAGGAGTTAAAAAGTGTCTTCAGAAAATAAATGGGGTATCTTTGAACCCCTTGCCGCCAAGATGCGGCCGAAAAATTTAGATGAATTTGTGGGGCAAAAACATTTGGTTGGTGCAGGCAAGATGCTGCGCCGCCTTATTGATGCGGATAATGTGCCGTCTATGGTATTTTGGGGGCCTCCCGGCGTTGGCAAAACCACACTTGCCAGCATTATTGCAAAGATGACAGAGGCCGAGTTTATTAATTTCAGCGCAGTGACAAGCGGTATAAAAGAAGTGCGGGTTGTTATGGAAAAGGCTATAACCATGCAGCAATGGGGCAAGAGAACAATTGTATTTGTTGATGAGATTCACCGCTTTAACAAAAGCCAGCAGGATGCCTTTTTGCCGTATGTGGAAAATGGGGCCGTTGTACTGATTGGCGCCACCACAGAAAATCCTTCCTTTGAGGTAAATTCGGCACTTTTATCCCGCTGTAAGGTATTTTTACTGTATGGATTGACTGCGGAGGAACTTTCCGCATTACTGCGCCGGGCTGCCGACCATTTTGCCGAAGACTGCAAGCTTAAAGTGGAAATTCCCGAGGACTTGCTGGCGATACTGGCTGAATTTGCGGGCGGCGATGCTCGTATTGCCCTTAATACAATGGAAATGGTGCTTAATTCCGCTGATATGTCCGGTGATGTTGTTACTGTCACCAGAGAGCTTGTGCAGCAGTCCGTTACCAAAAAACTGGCTCTTTATGATAAACAAGGTGAAGAACATTATAATCTTATTTCTGCCCTGCATAAATCCATGCGCAACAGTGATGCACATGCTTCCGTATATTGGCTTACACGTATGCTGGACGGCGGAGAGGACCCTTTATACATTGCCCGCCGCATAATCCGTTTTGCCAGCGAAGATATCGGCCTTGCGGACAGCAATGCCTTGCTTCTGGCAACTTCGGCCTATCAGGCCTGCCATTATAACGGAATGCCCGAATGCGGTGTAAACTTGGCACAAGCCGCCGTTTATTGCGCCTTGGCACCAAAATCTAATGCATTGTACAAAGCATATAATCTTGCAATGGACGACAGCCGCAACTCCCCTGCCGAGCCTGTGCCGCTGGCTATACGCAATGCGCCTACCAAGCTTATGAAAGAGCTGGACTATGGGAAGGGATATAAATATGCACATTATTATGATGATAAAATAACAGATTTGCAGTGTCTTCCGGATAATCTCGCCGGAAAGACTTACTATTATCCTACAGACCAGGGCAGAGAAGCCAAGTTTGGGGAAATTATAAAACGAAATGAAGAGCTGAGAAAAAAATAATACACAGGGTGTGATATTGACCCTGTGTATTATTTAATTTGTAGTTATCCTACCCCACTCACCGGTGTTTAGCTGCGTCATTTGGTTGTTTGACAAAACATCAGTTATATTTATATTGCCAAAGCCGGTTTCTACATATAAAACCCATGGGATATGAAGATTTAACAAGTCTGCACTGCCGTGGGATGTATACATGTAAAGATTGTTTATAACCATTGCTTTATCTGCGCTTAGGCTGTTTATAACTGTATGCCCAAATGGATTTTGGATATGTAGAAGACCTATCGCAATTTCAGCATTTTTGGGCAATTTTACGACAAAATCCCCGTGGTTACTTTCCATTTTAAGCACACGGGCTGTTTCGTCATGGATGTGAGTTGCCGCCAAACTGCTGTTTGCAAATACATAATCTTCATCATGAAACTCTACAGTTACATTCCCAAAAGATGTTTGGATATAGATAGCGGTTACTGTTTCGCGATAAAATCGCAAGCTGTTAACATCATTAGTTGTAACAGGGGTAAGATTTGTTGATGCCGTAACAACATTTAGTTGATTTTCGGCCTCGATAACTGGCTCGGCAAATAAAAATTCCGGACTTTGTTGGGTAGTAGTATAAGCGGCAATAGTGGCGATTATTGAAACACATCCCGCAATTAGTAATGCGGCCAAAAAACCCATTATAAAATAAATTGCCGGTTTTTTTGGCTTTTTTGGTTCAAAAATCGGTATTGCTGAAAAATCATCAGGCTTTTGGCTATTGTCTGCCGAGCTATGCTCATCCATGATATCTACCTCTCTTTCGTTTATGCATATCTTATAACTATATACGCATATAAAAATAAATAGTCTGTTGAAAAAGTAATCATTTTAGACATATATTTTGTCATAAAAAGCTTGCATTTCTTTTTTTATTATGCTAGTATAGTTATTGCGCTAAAAAAAGGAGGTTTTAAAATGTCAGTAAACTTACAGTGCCCCTCTTGCAATGGGGAGGACTTGGGAAAACATGGCATGCAGCAGGGTAAGCAGATTTATTCATGCAAAAACGGCGAATGTCCTTTGGATACCTTTAAATTGGAGTATGTTTATGAAATTGCAGAGGAAAATAATGCGGATGAAACGGAAAACCGGATATCCGATTCTATACAATGTCCTTCCTGCAACGGCGAAAATATCAGGAAATTTGGGAAGCGAGGGGGCAAACAGATTTACAGATGCAACAACGGCGAATGTTCCCGCACCACTTTTAGGCAGAAATATGTCTATAAAGCTTGCAATCCTAAAGTTAAAAGCCGCATAAATGATTTAATGGCCGACGGAAACAGCGCGCGGGCCATAGGGCGTATGTTGTCTATTTCCAAGGACACGGTTGTAAATGCTATAAAAAAGCAGGATTAATTTTTAATGGAGGAAAGAAATGAACGAAGTATTTTTGGTTTTATTAATTTTAGCATCAGGGACATGGTTTGCGGCAGCAATAGGTGCAGCAATAGTATCTTTTTACAAAAAGAAAAATGCTAATATTTCCCATATTATTTTGGGATTTGCAGCGGGTATAATACTTGCAGTCAGTTTGATTGAACTGCTTTATCCTTCCATACATGCGGCTGAAGATTATTCAAGCCTGCCTGCATGGATAGTTGTTCCGGGCGGATTTGCAATTGGTTTTCTTGGTGTTTTGATTATGGATATTTACATAAAGCGCATAAAGACTAAAAGGGAGAAAATGGGTAAAGGCAACTTTAAGTACAGGCAGAGCCTTTTGCTTACCTCTGCGCTTTCTATGCACAATCTGCCTGAAGGTTTTGCCCTTGGCGTGATTTTGGGTGCGCTTGGTGCAGGCGGCAACGGAACTTTGCATATGGCAGATTTATGGGCGGTGGTGCCTTTAGCTATTGCTATCGGGCTGCATAAACTGCCCGAGGGCGCTGTTATAGCGGTTTCTTTTACAAGGGAAGGCATGCAGAAGCTGAAAAGCTTTTTCATAGCTCAAATATCAGGCTTTATAGGTTTTATATCAGGCATTGCAGGCTTTATGCTGGTAGCTAATCTTGATGCAGTTTTGCCTTATGCTATGAGCATTGCGGGCGGAGCAATGGTTTGGGTTGCTGTTCATGAACTTATACCGGAAAGCCGGAAGAATGAGTCGAAAAACCCTTATTTAGCTACTATTGGGGTTGTTTTGGGCATTATGGCCATTCTATTGTTGGATTCCACCATAGGTCATGGTCATGCACACGGTCATTTGCATCATGAACACAGTCATGTGCACAGTCATGACTATCACGACCACGACCATCACCATGACTATCACGACCACGATGACCACGACCATCACAATAATGACCATGACAACGATGATTAAGAAGCTGATTTTGATTAATTATTCCAAAGCGCCTTTCGAGGCGTTTTTCTTTTGGAAAATATACTCTGGACAAAATCTTGTTAAACAGATATACTATAGCATAATAGGATATGCTGCATACGAAAGAAAGGGTGAAGTGATGAGACATGGAGACACACGGAAAAAGATTGGCATATTAACCTCCGGCGGCGACGCTCCGGGGATGAATGCGGCAATTAGGGCTATTGTCCGTACAGCGATGTATCACAATTTGCAGGTTTTTGGAATAATGCGGGGATATGAGGGCTTGATTGCTGCGGACTTTCATGAAATGACAGCAAGAAGTGTTGCGGATATTATACATAGAGGCGGCACTATTTTGCGTACAGCTCGTTGTGAAGATATGATGACCGATATTGGCCCTGATAAAGCTGCCCAAGTGTGCAATGTTCTTGCTTTAGATGCCTTGATTGTTATTGGCGGCGACGGCTCTTTAAATGGTGCTGCAAAGCTTGCAAAGCGCGGTGTAAATGTGTATGGAATACCCGCAACTATTGATTTGGACCTTAGCTGTACTGAATATACAATAGGTTTTGACACAGCTGTAAACACAGGCATGGATGCTGTTAATAAAATACGTGATACTTCCAGTTCTCATGAGCGCTGCTCTGTTGTTGAGGTTATGGGGCGAAATTGCGGGCAGATTGCGCTGTGGATTGGCATGAGCGGCGGCGCAGAAGAAGTTATGATTCCCGAGCTTAAAGAAATTAATGAAGAAGCTGTTATTCGCCAAATTATGGAAAATAGAGGTAAAGGCAAGCATCATAATCTTATTTTGGTTGCGGAAGGTGTTGGCAACAGCGAGGATTTGGCCAGAAAGATTGAATCTGTCACCGGCATAGAAACAAGAGCAACCATTTTAGGGCATCTTCAAAGAGGCGGCATACCAACCGCTTTAGACCGCGTACATGCCGGAATGATGGGATATCTTGCCGTAGAATTGTTTATGGAGGGTGCTAAAAACAGAGTGACCGTTGTGAAGAATGGTAAATATGACAATATGGATATTTTTGAAGCTCTTGAGGAACATAAACCATATGACCACAAAACATTTGAGATAATAAAAATACTGTCCATTTAGGAGGCGTCACTTATAATGAGAAAAACCAAAATTGTGGGCACCATTGGCCCGGCTACTAATGATGTAGAAATTATCAAGAAGTTAATCAAAGCAGGTCTAAATACTGCCCGCATCAATTTTTCCCACGGAAGCTATGAATCCCATTCGGACACTATTCAAAATGTTATTGCCGCCAGAGAAGAGCTTGCTGCGCCTGTAGCTCTTATGCTTGATACAAAAGGGCCCGAAATCCGTATTAAAACATTTGAAAGCGGCGAAATTGAGCTTAAAAAAGGGCAAAAGTTTACGCTTACTACTGATGATATTATTGGTGATGAAAGCCGTGTTTCTGTTACTTATGATGATTTGACAAATGACTTAAATGCGGGCAGCCGCATACTGCTTGATGATGGACTGGTTGAACTACGTGTTGACAAAATTTCCGGCAACAATATTGAATGCACGGTTCATAACAGCGGTGTGCTGGGCAACAACAAAGGTGTTAATTTGCCCGATACCAACGTATCTTTGCCATCCCTGACCGAAAAGGATGTAGAGGACATTAAATTCGGCATAAAAAAGGGTTTTGATTTTATTGCCGCTTCTTTTATACGCAGCGCAAAAGATGTGCTGGAAATTCGACAAGTACTTGAGGATAACGACGGAACGCATATACAAATTATTGCCAAAATAGAAAACCGTGAAGGTGTAAACAACTTAGAGTCTATTTTGGAAGTGGCTGACGGCATAATGGTTGCCAGAGGCGATATGGGCGTGGAAGTGCATCCTGATGAGGTGCCGCTGATTCAAAAGCGCATGATTAAAAAAGCCAATATGAGCGGCAAGCCTGTTATTACTGCCACTCACATGCTGGAATCTATGATAAACAATCCAAGGCCAACCAGAGCCGAAGCCAGCGACGTGGCAACTGCCATTTTTGACGGAACAGATGCTATCATGCTTTCCGGAGAAACTGCAAAGGGCAGCTATCCGATTGAAGCTGTAAAAATGATGGACCGTATTGCAAGGCGTGTTGAAGGCTCTTTGGATTATGCCCAGGCATTGTGGCAAAGAACCAGCCAAAATGTGGTTAATATTACTAATTCTATTACCTATGCCACATGTTCTATTTCAAAGGACTTAAATGCCGCTTGTATAGTTACAGTTTCAAGAACAGGCTTTACAGGCCGTATGGTTGCCAAATACCGCCCAAGCTGCCCTATATTGGTGGTTGCCACCAATGAAACCGCATGCCGCCAGGTATCGTTGGTTTGGGGCGCACAATCTATGATTACAGGCATGCTAGAGCGGGACGAAGAACTGTTTGAAGTTGCCGGAAAGTGCGCAATGGAAGCGGGGCTTGCTAAAAACGGAGACCTTATTGTGGTTGTTGCGGGTGTTCCTGTTGGCGCAACCGGCTCCACAAACTTGGTTAAAGTCCATATTTGCGGCAATATACTGGCGCAGGGCAAAGGTCACGGCAAGGGCATTATTGTAGGCAAAACGGTTGTTATTCAACCTACCGACGGGCCGGGTAAAACTTTTGCGGAAGGCGATATACTTGTGGCGTCCCATACAAATGACGACATGATGGAATATATTCGCAAGGCCGGCGCAGTCGTTGTGGGGACAGACCAGCATATGGACCATACACATGCCGAAATTGCCTGCAAAGCGCTTAAAAAACCGCTTGTGGTGTGCAATGACCGCGTTGCAAAACTTATTCGCTCCGGCACAACAGTTACTATTGACGCCGAAGCAGGTTTCGTGTATAATGGGACTATATCGGAAAATACTAAGTAGAAAAACAACAGTTTATAAACTTTCCTGGAATGTACGACAGCCCATATTTTGAACCTACATTTTCGACTAGGGATTCCAAATTATTACGCTGTGTATGACAGGCCGCAAGATAATTCTTCAAGGGCATACCTTGTTAAGCAGCGGAAGTCAAAAGCAGCTATGAGGAAACCCACCTGGCTTATGCTAGGGCGTCAAAATCTGGGTAACGGCATTTTGGGTAAAATTTTAATAAGCCTATCGGCATATGCCGATAGGCTTTAAATTTTTGGAATTGTCCGCTAAGGTTATAATTGTACATTAAAAAATAATTCTAAAAAAATTTAAAAAAAGACTTGACTTTGGGGCTGCTCCATACTTTACAATGATATTATCAGCTGATTGAACTGCAAAATAGTTAAACTAATGCTAGAAGGAGGAATTATATGGAATTTTATACTATAGGAAAAGTATCTAAATTATCCCATATTTCTGCTGACACGCTTAGATATTATGACGATATTGGTCTGTTAAGACCTGCCCATGTGGACCGCGATTCGGGATATCGTTATTACACCCTTAATGAAGTAGCGCTTCTGGCCCGCATAACAGAATTAAAAGAATATGGTTTTTCTTTAAGCGAGATTAAAACTATATTGGAAAATGGCGAAAACGAAATGGAGGAATTTTTTGGCCGCCGCTATAAAGAGTTACTGCAGCAAAAGCAAAGACTGGATATTATAATAAGCAAACTTGCCAATAAAATTGAACCTAAAACGGAGGGTATATTCATGAATAAAAAAATAATGCTGGTAGATGATTCGCCAATTATGAGATTTATGTGTAAAGATATTTTTAGCAAAAATGGGTACATCGTAGGAGAAGCCGAAAATGGGCGTCAGGGAGTTGAAATGTATAAAGAATTTCGCCCTGACATTGTGTTAATGAATTATGTCATGCCGGAATTAGACGGAATATCTGCGGCAAAGGCAATTTTGGAGTTTGATGGGGCGGCTAATATCGTAATGTTAAGCGCCATGTCCGAATATAAGGTGATTTTAGATGCTTTGTTGGCCGGAGTTAAGAATTTTATTGCAAAGCCATTTCAAGGTGATGTCTTGATTGCGGCAGTAGGTAAAGCAGGTGAATCCGGACTGAATTTTGACAAACAGAGCATAAAAAAATTAAGAGACGGCGGCACCAGTGACAAGATATTACCGCAAAAACTGATTGATGAAATTGTCAGTGCGGCGGCTGTTAAAAACGTTGACGAAGCAGTAGTGCAGCAAATTGTGGATAAATTTGATATTCCTGCTAATGATGAAATGCCGGTTGAATTGTTGAATGCGGTAAAAGTGTTAAAAACCCCCGAAATAGCCCTTAATGACCTTGAAGCGGTAAAACTGTCTTTAGAAAAAATTGCTGCCGGACAAGAAGAAATAAAAGATTTATTAAAACAAATGGTCAAATAATTTTATAGGAGATTAGTCCCAAATTAACCAATCAAGATAAATCTCTTCGTAGGGGCGGCTTGCAGCCGCCCGAACACCCGAATATTAAACACCTTTGCCCATAAATAAAGCAGACCATTTGCATGGTTTAACAACCTTGCAAATGGTCTGCTTTATACTTGTATGATAAAACATAGGAGATTACTTAAAATCGTTAAGCTCAATGGAGAGCGGGATATGTGGGCCGGGCCATGGTTTGCTCTCAATGTCCGCATATGCAGATACACTAAAACCAACCACCATAGCCATAATCAAAATAAGTCCCAATAATCTTTTTTTCATTATAAGCACCTCACTTAGCATTTTGTTTGTAATGTCAAGCATTACACTATCCAAGTGTAGCGTCACTAAGGGACTTGTGAAACAAACTGATTGAATTACCTTATTCAGATAAACATATCCACCCTGACCACTCGCCATTCGCAAATTGTTCTTGATACCAAACATCACTAATATGCAAATACGTTAATGCGCGTGGCGTGTGTAGACTTATTTGTAATACGTTGGGCAAGGTTTTCACTTGTGCGATAGCTTCTTCAGCGGTGATTAGTCCCTTCATATAATCCACAACGACAAAATTAACCTTGTCGTTTGCAATAGGACCTTGAACAATACCATGCATATGGCGCAAATGATTGTAGGGTTTGCCTTTACGCCTGTTGCCGCACACGAAGCTAAGCCACTCCAATGTTGGCTCATTGAAAACGAGAGGCTTCGCTTTCTCATCAGAAAATATGCCATCGTCTAATGTGTACCTCAATACAAGAGGTTTGCCCGAAAACGCAGCACGGCTTTTCGCCCAACGCTGTGCCACGTTAAGATTGCTACCCAAGTAAAAACCTTGTCCAAAGTCTGTGTGGTGTCGGCCTTTGGTTAGGTCAATTTCGCAGATAATTTGTGTTGTACCGTGATATAGTTCCATGCTATGCAACCTGCGCTTTTTCCAGTTCAAATGTTAGCAACTCTGCCATGTATTCAAAGCCCTGTGTATGGAATGAATCGTAACCAGCTAAAACCTTTTCCACAAAGCCGTACTGCTCTAATAGTCGAGCGGTTTCCGTCACGGTTTTTTGTAATTCATCAGCCGTATACTGTATCACATGTACCAACCATACCGCTCTGTCTGCTTCTG
>Ga0123352_10010669_pt1 | contig 14432 bp, 10 predicted proteins | sample TergutLab28metaG_FD_89700 | JGI IMG/M metagenome (GOLD analysis project Ga0123352, IMG submission 89700) | Labiotermes labralis P1 segment gut microbial communities from Petit-Saut dam, French Guiana - Lab288 P1 | ecosystem: Host-associated > Arthropoda: Insects > Digestive system > Gut ... | reverse complement strand
TGGACCGTCCGCTCTGTCCGATGTACACCTTGCCACATTCACAAGGGATCCTGTATATGCCTGGTGTTCTTTATCCTAGTGCATCTTTGGTTGGTGGCATGTAGCTTGATATTTTCCTGGGTGCTAAATCAAAAATTATGTATAACTGATTTTAAATAAAAATAAATTTATCCGATATTGGAATATTAAGACTCTGTTTCCCTTAACAGTGTAAGGTACATTTTCAACTATATGAACCACATTTTTAAAGAAATATAATCTCTGAATATACCCATATGTTTTTCCAGATATTTTACCATTTTTTTTATTTCCGTATATTTTATCATATAGGGTACCCCTTTTTCTTTTAAAGCCTTAATTACCTAGCTCCGTCGTCAAATATTACTCGGTATATTGCGTAACCATATGTTTCACTTTTGGGCAAAAACACTTAGCCATTTGTAACAACATAATTTTACACAATGTAGTTGGGTTTTCCGCTGCTTTTGAAATTAATAAATTCTCTTTATCAACAAAATAATATTAAACATATTGCATCAGTCTTAGAATAAATATTGATTATATCCCTTAAGAGCAGTAAGCTGTTTTTTACCCAACGGAGATGTAGTATTGTTACTGTGAGACAGGAAGTGAAAATTCAAACATTATTTAAGTATAATTCGTGCTGTACAAATTCCCATGGTCTTACAAGAGTATCGTGTTGGCACTCAACTTCCACATTTCACTGCTTGCTTCTCATCTAGTACTCTCAATGTTTTCAAAATTCCTCCCCATTTGGCTCCCCCCCCCAGTGTTAACACAAAAATTCCGCCATATCGCAGTCCACCAAGTGCTGGTATATATATTATACCCAAATGCAGTCAACTGCTCAACTTCTTTCCCCTTCTGCCTACTCAGAACAATCCACTTACAACCACTGCAGTTTCCTCCCTTCCCAACGCTTCGCTCTGTCTCCAACGAATCCTTTTAAATGAAGACGAGCGGACAGGGCCTACGAAGTTTCGAACCAAGAAAGTTTGTATCAATTCCTCCTTTCCTTTTCTTCGTTCCCTTCGTTTTTACAAGTGTTATTAACTATAACTTGGTTTATTGTTTTGTTTGTATATTGGGGTATGCTAGAACGAACGTAATGGGTTCTAGAACCTCATTCGTTGTAGCATCTGTTCGTTCTAGCATACACTGAAATATATGTACTTAGGGGTAATCCGTTCCAGGCCCACAGCCTGGAGCAAAGTTGCCATCCAACACAACCATTTAAACAGGAAAAATATAATACAAAATAAAAAATAAAAGTGTAAAAATAATATAAAATTAATTTATTTAACCTCTATACACTGTACAAATAAGCAGATAACAATTAAACTGATAACTGAACACTACAAGCGATAAAAAAGATAATTGACGATCTAATCAAAGGGGAAAACCCGACACGTCATGCGCACGCGCTTACTATTTCCGTCGATAGTATTCCGTCTTCGTTGTAGCTTTCTGATTTTATTGATAAAAACTGTTCGTTGTAGCATCATTCGTTGTAGCATACCCCAATGTATCTAACGAATTTACGTTACCCAAAATAGATATGAAAAGGGCAAATATAAATGAAATTATCTTTAGATAAAAACATACTCTCTAGGATGATAACGTAACTGTAGTTTTTAAATAACATTTCAATTGGCAGTGTACTATTTAAAGGGCAGAATTCACTGCCTCACCTTAACATCGTTATTCTACCGAGCATAGCTCTTCCCCTTTCAGCCTTGAGTCGCAGTGTATCAGATGTCAAGACCGCTGAAGCATAAAGAAATAACATTTCAATTTAATATTATCCTACCAAATGGAAAGCAAGAAGTTTAATAATCGATATCTGTCTTCGATTTCCAAAGATATAATTTCAGTCCGTAGCCTATATACCATTGGTATTTCGACCTGAATACAATTGCGCAAAAGAGACACAAAGCCGTCTGGTAATCAAGCGTACCAAATTTGTCGTTGTCGAAAAGTTTCATTAAAGGTTCACGCGACGTATTACCATTGCAATATTGTTCTCATTGCACTCACTTCAGATCCACGAGACGATGATTTTTTCATCAACTTTTGCTCAGATTAGACATGGAGTACAATGATTTGAAGAAAAAGGTTACTGGGGGAGAAGACCCTTCTCTAGTTATCGGCTTTTTTTTATTAAAGTAAAGGATAAAGCTTGAGGAAGAGGAGGAGATGCGACAGGGTGACATCAGACAATCATAATCTCTGTGAGAGTGCCATTTGGTGCAAGACTGATATATATCTGCTTACAGAGAAATAATGTTTAAAACAAGGCATGGAAAGTAGATACCAATGTACTTTTAAGCTGCGTCTGACATTTTGTCACATGGTATGGTTTATACTGATATATATAGAATATCCAGCAATAGTGTATCAGCATTTCAGCGTGTCATTACTGAAGTAATTTCCTGTCAGCAGTGTTACAGGAATATGACTCTGATTCCCAATGGTAACAGAAAATTGGATGTTTGAAATTCTGCAAATGTACTTTACTAAAAGCAAAATGTTTATACAGTAATAAGTTTTATAAATTTTCCAAATGGCGACCTTAATATTGATGCACATTCTGTCAAGTTTTGTCCTTAAACGAGTAAAATCACGTAGAATGTGAAAGTCATGATTGCTATGAACACATGTGTTATTTTGTATTAACGCACATTGCTATGCACGGATCTATTATGTTTCCTGCTATTCTTTAATTTTATCTTAAAATTAGGGTTTAATATTAGCGGAAATAATATCCTGAGGGTGAACGAAAATAGCATGCTGAGCAGCAAGGTGTTTGGACCTAAGATGGACAAAGTGACAGGAGGCGGCTGAATATTGGTTAAAGACAGACTTTAAGATTAGAACTGCTCCACTTACAGTGTGGATTAGAAACGCAACGAATCTTAGTTTAGTCCACGCGCAAGTGGTTTTCTTTTCTCGCAGGAGTCCACACTAAATCTGGGAGAGAATCACCCTCCTATTCAAAATAAACCAGCGTCGCTGACCGTTCGCCACGTTTATAGTCGAAGTTAAGAGTAAGTAGAGCTATATCTCCACACTCTGTTATGGTCTCATGACGTGTACGGGGACTTAACCTCCTACCTTTCATTTTAATATGTTATCTATGTTGCCATTGTTTCTTTGTTTTATATTCAAATGTTGGCCGGACTGTGACTGGCTTGCAAATGGGTGTCGATTCGGAGAAAGAGATCAGTCTAATCTAATGGACCAAATTTTAGCCTGATGACGCAGGCAGAATCAGCTTCCGAAATCTCATGTGTCTGCATCAGAAACGAAGGGTGGACATTTTAGTGTATTTACTCTTACCTTCGCCTGTAAATTATCCTCCATACTCTTTTGTCCGGGACTCCTATAAAAGGCCTAGCTAATGCTAGAACGGTCTACCAAGGGTCTCATTCTCAACCCACCCATACAAAAAAGTGTTGTTATAAAACCACAGAGGACGTAGTTAATCTGACAGATGGCGTTCATTAACGGAACATCTCGACATGAATATTCCTTATCTATAAGGGACTTTTCGTGGGCTTCCAACTGATCTTTTTCACCAGTTACATGCAATAGACCAGGAATTATTGACAGACTGCGATGAAAGTTGTGAAGTCACTGAAATTCTTCTATATTTTGATTTCGCATTTTATCAAGCAAAAATAAGAACAGGAAGAGAATACGTGCATGGAAACGAGAACTTAATAACCGGAAGTTGCGCCAAATTCGCTGGTGAATGGAACGCTGTGCGTGCTGGGAAATCTTGTCGCCTAGGGAACTGATGAGTGGGTTGTGCAGTGTGTGTGTGTGGGGGGGGGGCGGTGGTGAGGAACTACGTTACTGCAGTAATTGAAAGACGTATGATTCATCTACACATATTACTGTGTGATTATAAAATAAGGGTCGGCTCTTGATGATGATGATGATGATGATGACGACGACGACGACTCTAAGTGGAAGGAAGCGAACTACTACAAGACCGTTCACGTATTCACCTAAAAGTACAGACCGATCAGGTGTCCGTACATTCACTCGCAGAGCCATCATATAATATGAACAAAACTACGCCTTATGTAAGATAAAATATGTTCTCACGGCGGTGAACACTAAGATGACCCTCTTATGAGATGTCATGCAGTGCAGTATGGTACATGCACCAATACTTTGTCGCTATCATGAGGGTAAATACCCTACGTAACTCATGACACATTCTCTAAAAGAAAACATACATAGTTCATTACATTTGTCAAGTAAATATTTAATGGGAATGTAAGAACGCCGTAACTCAATATCGATCTCTTAAAATGTTCTGCTCTATAATGGTTCATATTTGCTGGATGGCACCGAACCAATTCACTGGAGCCTGTGAAGCAGCTTAATTTTATTATGGAGGTACCCTGTTCGAATTTTGATAATTTTGACTAAGCATGTCGTGAATTTCCTCAGTCCTTCCAGGTAAACATCAGGATGGTGCCTAAACTAGCCACGACCACTTATTTCAACTTTCATTCCAATTGATTCTCCTTGACGACTCGGGTCTGTATATTCCACGTCATTAAATGAGCCTTTCAGCAAAAAGTTCACCCTAGAACAAACCACGAAAGTCCACTGGGGTAGTAGAGGTATAGTTATATTCTTTCTTTAACCTCGGCTCTAGATGGGGGTGGGTGGGCAACGCCACGCCCCGGCTGCTTTAGCCGCGGTAAAGACCCTTTACCCACTGTATAGGAGGCTGGGTGTGCCCCAGGACCGGTCTGGAAAGGTTCGGAAAATCTGGCCCCCACTGGGATTCGATGCCCGGACTTTCCAGCCTGTAGCAAACCGCTATACCGACTGAGCTCTCCCGACTCCTGCCTTTCAGCACTAGAATAATATAAAGCAAGTTAAGATTCATCACATGGATGTAATTATGAGAATCTTTCAGTGGACAATAGATCATATTCACACATCAAAGCAGTGGCGTGGCAAGATATGATGACCCTCATGGAATACTTCAGCAACAGGATTTATCGCGAATATACGATATTGATTTGAATACTAGAAGAGGTATAGGAAGGAAATCATGCGAGAAGTAGGGACGAGAGCGGGTATTAATTTTACTATTATAAGACACTGCTGAACTTTTATTAATATTGCTGAAAATGTACAATGTTCCATGTCTTTATATTTGCACCATGCATTTCATAGAGTCATTTAATTAGCACACCACCTAATGCACACATATACAATTTTTTTACATTAAAACATTAGAAAACGCTCCAACATATTTCGATCCTAAGATCATCTTCAGGGAGCTAAACTGTTCCTTGCTAAAGTCACATTTTAAAAAACACTCACTGATTATTTAATTAATCAGTGAGTATTCTTAAAAATGTGACCTTAGCAAGGAACAGTGTAGCTCCCTGAAGATGATCTTAGGGTCGAAACATGTTGGAACGATGTTAAATGTTTTAAGGTAAAAAAAATTATGTATGTGCATTAGTTGGTGTGCTAATTAAATGTTCCATGTCGTTGTATAAAATTTCACATTGACGTCGGAAATTAGACACCGATTACGTTTCCATTGCACCATTCGTGAATGTAATAGTCCCTTGAGGGAAGTTATAGAAGTACAATTTTATTATTTGCACACACATCGGACTTGAAACATTTCGAAAGTTAGAAAAACACGTGCCGGTGTTGTGAGAAAATTTTAAATTGTCAAATGTGCCACAAAGATCCCAGCCTGAATATCCTAAATCTTGACTACTTCATAGAGACATCTCTTATCTGAATGTCACTGCCATCTCACGGAATTATCTGTAATAATAATGACTTGCTACTTGGGAACAAAAAGGACAGAATTTCAAAAATTTTGTTCTTATTGTTTAATACAGAATTTTGAAATCAGGTTGGCTGTAAAGCAATACGAACACTGTATGTGGCATGCAATGCTCCAGATTTGACCTGAAAAATATATACGTATGCTTTTTTCATGATTCTTTTGGAGGATCTTCGTAATATTCTCCAAATTGAATCCGTGGCAACTGATGTAAATTACAGTTTACCGGTAGCTCCTTCTGTTGATTTCGTTTGCGGTAAGAACCCAAATACTTACAAATCTTACTTATAATAAACGATAGAAGTCTGAGTGGATTGGTCACGCCTTCGTGGAAACTGCCTTCTAAAACAGGTTATTGAAAGAAAGATAGAAGAGACGGTAAGACAAGGAATAAGAAATCAGTAGCCACTGGACAACGTTAAGACAAACAGAAGATGCTGGAGTTTGAAATAGGAGCCACTAGACTGCGTCTCCAGAGAACTCTGTTTGGAAAGGTCCATGGTCCCGTCTCAAGTGAATAAATGAACTCAAGGACGTTGTGATAATGTCATGTATGGCTCCAAATACAGAAGTACGTACCCCTGAACTGCCGTATTAAATATCCACGGCTTCATTTGCCTTATACAGTGTGTCCCACTCGCTACCGAACCCGGCATTTCTTTAATAATTCTAACACCAATGAAGATGTTGGAACGAAATTTGAACAGGAGTATGTTCGATGTGTGAGAAATGAAGAGGAATGTGTCTGTAGTGTATGTCTGTAATGCGCCTAATTGTTTCGACACGGTAAAATTAATAAATAAATGCCGGGTTCGGTAGCGAATGGGACAACCTATATTATTGCAACTGCTCAAACAGAACTTCTGAGAGTTTTGAATTTACCTTGCCATTTTGCGGAGCGCAGACTGACTTTTTTTATCGCTGCAGCTATCATGAGATTTGTTTCGTCCTTCTACGAGTCCCTTTGAAACTCATTACGCCGAGACTTTGATCTGTTCTTATTCTCATATGATCTCCACTATCTAAACCTGAACGGTGTTTAAGAGTCATATTCAAATTTGGCGATCCTTCTCCATGACATTTATCATACCAGCGCACGCACACACACACACACACATTAACAGGCACTACGAAATCAAAAGACACGTTTGTGCAGCCTACTCATTGCAGACTAACTAATTTGTGAGGAACTGGATTTATGGAGCATGTGAATGGGGATATTGTGCATGTAAGAGGATCCATTTCAAAGTTTAATCCATCCTTTGAAGTAGGCATGTCCCTAAGCCAACCACGCATGTTACGGTAACAAAAATGTCGCTACACAATTCAGCAAGGAATTTGTACACATTCTGTCTTATTACGGTACAGCTATGTTCACAGAATAAGCACTAGACTTGGCTACAGTGTATTACAAGACCGCTGTTAATGAATAGAGCCTACACGTGCATATACCTTTAAGTAAATGCAATTTTAGGACTGCTGTACGTTATTAAACCATTTTTATTGCACTTCCCGAAACAGGATTTAACCTAGGACCTTCTACCTGCAGTTTTCCAAATATATTTTGCTTGTTAATCATTTAATGGCTATTTTGCTGCATCAGCGAAAAATGTGTAAAAATCTTCATGTCGGGAAAGAATGGGTCAGGATTTTTCGAATACATTTCTCCTGGACCTCACATATGTCTTGTTTGATAGGGGAAACTTATGAAGAAGCTTTATGCGAATCAAGTTTTCGGGATTCATAAACAAAAATAAATTGTTTTTTCGTTTATCAAAGTAAACTAATGCGCATATAATGTACGCCATAGTCCAGTAATTCGTTACTCATACAGATTTCGTTATATATCTTCACCTTTACCATCCTCAGGAATGCTGAAACCTGTAGGAGTAGCGAATGGCTGTGACGTGGTGTATATCATGTGTGCATTTCTTTGGTTTTATAAACGAAAAATCTATTTGTTTTTGGTTTGGTTTTAATTACTTACTCCATGGAGCAGAGTTCTGTTTGATAAGCTAACCGTTTCTCAGCTAGTCAAGAAATTATTCGCATTTTATAGAACCTCAAGGGTCATCACTGCATTCACAACTGCCTGACCCCCCCTATCTCTATCCTGAGCCAGATCAACCCAGTCCACACTCCCATCCCACTTCCTGAAGACTCATCTTAATATTATCCTCCCATCATCGCCTGGGTTTTCCAAGTTGCTCTTTCCTTCATTTTTCTCCACCAAAACCCACTATGCAGATCTCCTCGCCTCCTTAAGTGCTAACTTCTCCGCCCTTCCCATTTTTCTCGATTTGATCACCCGAATAATATTTGGCAAGGAGTCCAGATTATACATTCCCTCATTATGTGGTCTTTTCCACTCCCCTCTTATCTCGTCTCTCTTAGGCCCAAATATTCTCCTCAGCACCCAATTCTCAAACACTTACAGTTTACGTTCCTCCTTCAATGTGAGCGACCAATTTCACACACAAGCAAAATTATAATCCTGTATCTCTTAACCTTTTTATAATTGTATAGCAAACTTGAAGACAAAAAATATCTGCACCGACTGATAGCAAGCATTACTTGACTTCAGTCTGCTCTCAATTTCTTCCACCCTTTCTAAGGATTTAGTACCGATCTTTATTTTGTGATTTTTTCCTTGTATTCTGTTCACGAGACAAAAACACACACTTTGTTTTCTAAACATTTACTTCTAGACCAATCTCCTTACTAGAGACTAATAAAGTTTTGTGCTTTTCTTTATAGTAATACGCTTCTGCCAAATATTAATATCATCAGCATAAACCAGAAGCTGATGTTTACCATTTAATTGCAAACCATCCTGCTTTACCTGCGTCCTAATGGCGTACTCTAAAGCAAAGTTGAAAAGCAATGAAGGTAAACCTTCTCCTTGTTTCAAAGTTTGGCATTATAAATGAAATATATAATAAAATGGCTCGGAATACATAACACAGAAATAAAGCGAAACTACAAAGAATGATACGGACGCATCACTGATCAGAATCACGTAGCATATAAAAATTCCTTTACTCCAAACTAAATGCATTTCCTCATATCCAGATTCCAAAATAGTGAAACGTCATGCAAGATGTGAATGTGGTTTGAGCAGAATTACTTGGTAAGTAGAAATGTCAGGCTTGACAGGAAGTCAGAAAGAGCGTCCTGTAGATTTTCAAGCCTGAATTCCATAAGAAAAATATAGAAGTAAAAAGTCAGTTCTTACCTCATTGCCAACTTACTGTTCCACACCATAAAAAAAACTAGTGTTTAATGTCGTTTACATAAAATCTCGTAATTCATTCGGAGAACCACAAGAAACACATAATTAAACACTGTGGGTACAACATGGGTTTTATTTTAATTTTACAGCCGATGGTAAACACTGGCTTATGAAACCTTTTGTTCTGGTACATGGGTTTATATTTATCTCACTGAAGGATATAATTTCACCTCTTTTTTGCATAATTCTTTATTCTCTCGTGGCTAAAGCCGAAGTCCCATCGACTGTTGCAATGTTTCTTATTTCGCAGAATTTGCTGTAATAAGCCTATTTATTTCCTTTCTTAGTTTCACGCGTGTAATGTAGCTGAGCCACTCGTCTCACTAAACCAGTCTCTGATGATGGATGTGCAAGATGCATTTTAGGAATGAAGACTGGCAGAAAAAAATTTAGGAACTCCGAGAAATTTCTTCCCAAGTGTCACGTTGTCTGCCACATCGATTACCCTGGGAACGATCCTGGGAGTCTGTAAAGAGAAACTGATGACTATAGCTCTCAATTAATATAATTGATATTTAACCTACAGGTAGGGGGAAGCGAAATTTTGAAATATATTGTGATAAAACATACTTACTTACTCACTCCATGGTGCAAAGTCCTTCTTGAGCAGCTAACTGGTTTGCAGCTAGTCAAGAAATTCCCTGCATTTCACGGAACCCGAAGGTTCATTACCTCAATCACAAGCTTCCGCCACCTGTCTCTATTCTGGGCCAGCCCAATCCAGTCCATATAACCACATCCGACCTCCTGGAGATCCATCCTAATATTATCCACCCATCTACACCTAGGTCTCCCCAGTGGTCTCTTTCCCTCCAGTTTCCCCACAAAGAACCTATACACCTCCATCTCCTCACCCATACGCACCACATGCCCGGCACATCTCATTCTTCTCGATCTGATAAAACATAATATGAAATTTTTGTATTTCCTCGTCAAACACAGTTCAACAGGCAGGAGTACGAATGCCTAATTCGTTTACGAAAGCTGCTGAAATTTGGAGGTTTACGGCAGAATATTTACGTAATACCATTCTAGCAAATCTTTGAACAGTACTGAACACCCACTTATTATTACAGAAATTGCATGCAAGCAAATGCATGTCCAATCATAACAAACTCAATGGATGAGGTACCAGATTATTTAATATATCTGAAGCGATCCGATCAATGGCCTGGACAGGCCCCTAGATTTCCATATGTTTGACGCTCCTAGAGTTTCCAAGTAACCGGCATGTGAATGTGGTAAGAATATAAACTCTACACACCGGTTGCCTTTACCCACAGGAGACATACCTAGTACTTTTTTTGCTGGAGGTTGAGTCGACCCCAAGGCCATAGTGTGTTCGGAAGTACTAAGTTAATTAAATGTCCCAATGACCCCATTGGGAATCGAACGCGCGACATTCCTACTCTTAGTACAATGTGTTTAAAACAGGAGCTTTATTTATTAATTTGTGTTCATTTTAACACGATATCTTTGCGTCAGAATACGTGCCTACAGTGTTCATAGTGGGGCGAATTGTGAGAGACAAACTGGGGAGTTAGTTGAAACCGGTCCCCGGCCAATCTATATAATATTGTAGAATAAACCTGGGTGATTTGATGAAAGCCTTCAAGAGCCACAAACTGGATAGCAGTTTTTCTCCTCATATTCAAACAGTCTCCACCCCAACACAAACCTTAGCGCAACAAAACCCGAACAGTGATTTGTAGTTACAATACTGAATATATTTATTTATTTAGCAGTTCGTACAATGTTTCCATATCTTCCTGCACCCATTTGACAATTATATTATATTCTTCCTCCAGTTGCTTCTGTCATTCCAGTCTTCTTCTGTTAATCCCTTTTCTCCCATCAGTCCGCTAATCCCTTCAGCCCAGGTAAGTTTAGGTCTACCTCGTCTTCTTCTTCCTGGTGGGCTCCATTTCATAACTTCTTTTGGCAATCTCCCCTCTGCCATTTTTTGAACATGTCCATACCATTGAAGTTTTTTGGTTTTAATGTCATCTAAAAGAGACCTTGCTACATTCATTTTTTGTTTAATAATAGTATTCCTAATTTAGTCCTACCTGGAGATCGAGCCGAGCCTCGCCAAAAGTCCATTTCTGTGGAATTTAGTTCTGCTGCCGTTTTTGCTTTTAAACACCATGTTTCTGCTGCATATACAATTGCACTTTTAACTATTGCATGATAAGTATGAGTCTTTGTTTTGGGGGTCACATCGCGGTCCCACAAAATGCTGTTTAGTTTCGTTATAGCTGCTCGTCCTCTATGAATTCTATCATTAATTTCTGGCTCGTGATTTCCATCTTTGGTTATTCTTATCCAAAATAGGTATATTCATTTACATGGCTTATTATCCCCTTCTCGTCTTCCAGTTGTAAATCTCTCAATATGTCTCCTATGGCCATTTATTTAGTTTTTTTAATACTTAACTTTAAGTCCCACAATTCACACTCATCTATTAATTTCTTTGTCATGTATTCTAATAATAATTAATAAAAAGCTAAACATACTCAATTGAATATTTTCATTGTTACACCGTGCATGTTGTCGAATTTACTCAATTGAATTTAAAAAGTAAAATCATTTCATCTCGAAGAAATATATTATACCTTCTTTAAAATTAGGGAGTTCAGACTTAATAACACACTTCAGTTAAACACATTTGGAAACTATTTCCTACATTGAATTTGTTTTCGAAATTTGAAACTAAATAATAAAATATCACCAGCTGTTTATGGCAAACAATTTAGGCTGATTAGCGAATCTTTGTTCATTTCGAAATGTCGGACAATAATGACACGCTGTCATTGACAATTGTGGGTATGAATGTGAGAATGACTGACGATAGGCGTCGACTGACATTTCAGTAAGTTTTTACATGACACTGGCATCCAGAACGGAGTTCTGTGATCAGTTTATTTATAAAACCATTTGTAAATGCTTTTTTAATTTTACGCGTAAACATTTTTCTGGTCATGTGATCGAGGAGAATAAGAACGACCAGGTTGGTATCTCGAATTTGAGAAATAGAACATTTTTGCAAAATTGTTGTCTGAAAACCTGCAGGGAAGAGACAAATTTCAAAACACAGTCACTAAATGGAGGACAATATTAATAAATAGCACAAATAAATCTGTTTCCAACCTGGGGACTAAATAAATATTATCTTAAATAATGCTAACCTTGGTGTATACTCGCATCCTTAACTTAAATTTTAAGTGTAATTATCGTCTCAGGTTAAAAATGCTACAGATTTTTAATAGTGTATCTGCTTACATTTTGAAGGACGGAGGGAAAAGGAAGAAGCATTTCCAATGGGCCCGTTAACACAGGGGTGCAAAACTCCCACTTAGCGTGGCGACTAATATTTGTGTTTCATGTTTATGAAACTTCCTTCATGTTAAGCTTCTGGTGCTTAGAATTTTGACGTGGTTTCACGCCTGTGTTAGACACAATCCCTCGATACAAAAACAACCTGTACCTAGTAAACATGCTCGTAAGGACAGAAGTCAAACGCCTCAGATAACAAAAAAGATTAAAAGGAAAATTAAAATTTGAAAATTAAACTAGAAATTCTGGGACAAAACACTGGAAATTCTCACTAAGTTGCAATAAAATTATCAGGAAGAAAAAGCATGAGATAAAGAAAAGCACTGAAAACGAAAAGAGTAATTTAAGATTCGAAGGAAAGTAAATTTTGGGAATGTGCCGGTGTCAAGTGGAAAGATATAAAACTCCAAGAAATAATGCAAACACAAGTGTAGTACCAAACAGTAAGTTCTATGAAGACTGAATTATTAAAAAATGTGAGATAATCTTATGATGGAGACTGTAGTTCCCCTTGAACTACCATGTGGTTTTAAACATGAGGTAGTCAAAATGTCCAAAACTTCTGTTATGAAATTAGATTTATTTTACCTTAGGTATTTGTTGGATGATAGTAGTAACAAAGGTATTAAATAAACAGCATTAGCTTGAAAATTGGATATATCTGGCTCATGACTGGACTTCGAGGTGGGATCTTGTGAACACGGTTATGAATAAAATGTTTCACAAATTTTCTACCATATTTCGTGCAGTCCAGTGCCTATTTCCATTCAAAAAAGGATTCTAAATAATGCAGTGAGCTGACCTTCATGCTGATCCAGTACAATAGAGACGTGCAGTCAGATCTACCCCACTTCACTTACCAAAAACTCTTTATATAATTTGATATTTTTTCTGTAAGACTTTAATTCCCGACTGGAAATTTTAAACTATGGTGACCAAATTCCGGGTTTCGGGTGGTCCTGGCGACAAAAGTTTTACTGTGACGCCTAACATTTGTAGATCCTCAGTCTGGAGTTTTGAGTTGTCCAGTAGACTTAAAAAAAATTGCATCCCTGATAAAAACTCTCAAGAGATGAACCTAAATGCAATTACGAAACTCAATCATGTTGTTCATGAGATGAAAAGGTGGTGTTTCTTTGAGGTAACTTTGTCTAGAGAGACTGCAGAAAATTCTCTCTTATGGCCATTGTATATATATATAATTATTTATTGATTGATATATTTACATGGAGAATTCTTGAATAAGACTTCATTTCCTTTCGACAAAATTTAAATTGGCTGCTTTTATCATTAAGGGTATGTCGCAGGCTATTACCAGCTGTGTCAGTTTGTTATGGCGACAGCTGTAGGTCGTAATAATCACTTACTCATTGACTGGAACCCTTCTGAATGCAGTGTGTAGTAATGAGTTGCCATAGGCCTTTGCTAATTGGTGGCGGCTCTATCAGTGAAGATTACTGCGAAATCTACCGGGAAATGCCGGAAATGAAGAATGGGATATTCTGACTACGGTCTAATGCGCTGTTGAGACGCCATGGTTTCTTTTGTTATGGAATATAATAGAATTATATTTAAAAAGCTTGAAGGGTTGGAGGAAGGGTAAGGGTAATAAAACACTCCGAAATCCTCCTGTATGTTCCTTCAAGTAAAAGATTCAAGCACTTCGAATGTAATTGGCATTGATAGCGATAAAAAATTTTTAAGAAACAAAAGGAGAGACTTTTAGATTTCAATTGAAAATGCACTATTATGTTGCAGAGGTATTGTCAATTAAGTGTCCAATTTTCACTAAATACGTTTTGCTGTCTGTCAGTATTTCCCAACTTGGAAAATTGTATGTAGTCAAACACAACTGTGTCACATGAGGTGTATTTAATGACTATATAATGGACAACTACATGTTTCGGCCTGTACTGACCATCTTCAGGTTGTCTTAGGGGAACT
>Ga0123352_10010668_pt1 | contig 14433 bp, 9 predicted proteins | sample TergutLab28metaG_FD_89700 | JGI IMG/M metagenome (GOLD analysis project Ga0123352, IMG submission 89700) | Labiotermes labralis P1 segment gut microbial communities from Petit-Saut dam, French Guiana - Lab288 P1 | ecosystem: Host-associated > Arthropoda: Insects > Digestive system > Gut ... | reverse complement strand
GGGGTGGGGGGGGGGTGTGGGGGGGGGGGGGGGGGGGGGGGGGGGGGGGGGGGGGGGGGGGGGGGGGGGGGGGGGGGGGGGGGGTTAGACAGCAGGTGGGAGAAAATTCTAGGTGGGCTTCCATCTACACTTGTCATTATTGCTATGATCCCTATTTTGATATTCACTTGCGTTGTACTTCAGCCTGTAAATCTGTGCTACTGTATTTTTCTAATTCATGATTGAGCATACATAATAAGCTCAGGAACGTCAGTCAGTAAATATGTGTATTATTATTATTATTATTATTATTATTATTATAGTTACATCTCAGACGGTGTTTGAGAATAAGGTGCTGAGAAGAATATTTGGGCCTAAGCGGGGCAAGGTAGCAGAGGAGTGGAGAAAACTAAATAATGAGGAGCCCAATGATCTGTACTGCTCACCAAATATTGTTCGGGTGATGAAATCTAAAAGAATGGGATGGGCGGGGCGTGTAGCACTTATGGGGAGAGAAGAGGCGTATACAAGGTTTTGGTGGGAAAACCTGAGGAAAAAAATCACTTGGAAGACCCAGGCGTAGATGGGGGGATAATATTAAAATGGATATTCAGGACGTGGGATGTGGAAGCATGGACTGGGTCGAGCTGGCTCAAGATGGGGACGGGTGGCGGGCACTTGTGAATGCGGTAATGAACCTTTGGGTTCCATAAAAAGCGGGGAACTTGACTAACTGTGAACCAATTAGCTTCTCAAGAAGAACTGTGTTCCATGGGGTAAGTTACCACCATCGTCGTCATCACCACCACCATTATTATCAGTAGTAGTATCATCAACACCACCACCTTTATCATTATCATTATGACACACATAGCTGCGTGCAAGCTCAGTGAGGAACATTTTTACAAAACACCCTATACAACGCAGCGTGTCCTCGAACAGCGCGCAGCCGAACAGCCGGCATGTGACCACAGTGGAAAGGTCACATGGCCGACTGACCACGTGGTGCTTCAGCAGACACGCCTTCTGCAGCACCGTTAATTAAACGTGTAATTTTATGTCCGAGCAGCATCTAATCCCAAATATAATATAAGAAAATTACTGCATGAAGATAAGGAGAGTTTAAACACCTCTCTTGTTTGTTCAGAATTATTTATAACCTTTACAGAGGTCAAGGAATGTGACATATAGTGTAAATTCATGCTATGAATTATGTAATTACTTCAGCGGTCTCTCCTGCTGTTTCATGGCCAAGGTGTTCTTTTGCATTTTTTTTTCATGCCAAGATTAACAGGCGTTAAACGGAACTAAGATTCAAGCGTCGAGAAAGCTTTAAAAAATCTCTGACTTTTGACAGCTTAGATGTCCAGGCAGTGAATATTAAGATAAGATTACGGGTCTCCTATGATGAGTCGCCGAGCATTTTTAAGTGTGTTATTTAATGACTCTTTCGTTTACCGAGATTATACCGTGTTGCTGACAGATGTACGAGTATGGCACACTGGCGGAATGATACTGGCAAGGTTAAAACCGCAGTACTTGCAGTAAAGCCTGTCTAGTGCTGCGGTGAGAGGCCGCCTCAGCCATGGCAACATCGATTGACGCCGCGCAGTTTGGTATATAGGTACCAAGGTTTCGGAGGAAACTTCTGTCTCCATTGTCAGGGAAGCAGAATAGTAACCACGTAAGAGCTTATTGCCTGCACTACATTCACCGTTTACTTTGTTATGTGAATAAGATTATGCCTACTGTAAATCACCGACTGCACTTACCTACTGCTGGACTAGATTCTTCGCCCGTATCTACGAGTACCTACCAATTGGAAGCTGGAACTTAACATAAAAATACTTTAAAATTTCAGTTCGTACCTCACAGTGAACACAGCCCGCCTCCATAATAGAGATCAAGCAGTTCATATTGTTCAGGGACATCGCTGTTTATTCTGAGAACCGCTTTAGGCACAAAAAGACACTCTGTGGGGAAAAACACAAGCGGTTTTATGTTACGTTGCGTGGTACATTAGTAGCTGCATCGCACTATGGAATTAGACAAGTTTCATAACAAATATTGAACATTGGTATTAATATGCAAATTATTTTACTGCAGTTTCTTAACCAGATTAGCCAAGGAATTTTCCACAACCCTCATAATCCGAGACCGACAGATTAACATGAAGAAACGCCAGTTGACGGCAGTAAATTCAAAAGGCTTTAGCATCGACTAGTAGTTGATACATTTGTTCGGATCTGCCGCCCAGAAACAAAAATGTTTCTGGGCAGCATAGTTAATACTTTTAACGGCAAATAACTGAAACGACTAATATAAATCGCAACCGATCGGCAAACTCAGTAGCAAATGTATGGCGCTGAAAGAGGTCAAAATATAACGTAGATGGCTGTAGGATAAATACATTACAGTTTGTTGCTTACATGAAAATTCGAGCGGACTGACTTAATTTCTCTCACAGGCCTGCCATTTTGTCAAAAAAATTAGCAGCAATTTCCTAACAACACACACGTCTAAAGGTAAGAACTTCTGACTTAGAATTCTGCGTTAGAGCGATTTCATGCGATATCTTTCAGTAAAGAACAAACATCAGAACTTTACTTTCGTAGATGTTTATAACATTGGATAATCAATACATCAGTTATAATTTATCATACTATATATATATATATATATATTGTAAATTTTAATATACATATGTAATTTAAATTTCAACATAATCCTTACATGCAGGTGTGCAGCATCTTAAGAACTACTGTGATGCTACGAGATTTAAGCTATTTGGTTGTTAGTTCCCTGAGGATGGCGACCAGCCGCAACATGAAGCAGCCAGATAAGGTGAAATATAAATTAATATAACATGTGCATTTTTTGGTACTAAGAGATTGTAAGCAAAACTTTACTTGTCTAAGACCAGAAAAATTAGGATATGTAAACAGCTACAGCGAACGGTACTGAAGTTAACTGAGCTGCACATTTTGTCAACGAATACTAAAGGCAATGAGGCCAAAAGAATAACAACCGTCACCACTCCAATAAGAGCGACCAGGCGTACTCTAGTCGAAAAATACATATACATACTTACAACATATTTCAGGCCTTCACAGAGATTTGTTGTAACACGGAAATCATTTCTTCGCGAATCACGGTTTCGGTACACGTTGTATTGCAGAATTATCTTTGAAGTCTGAGACAGTAAGGACTTCCAAAGCATCGATTATGGTTCTTACGTCTACGCTGTCAGCCAGCAACAGAATGAACACAGAACCTTGGCACTGACGCGCCTTGGAAATCCGGTAATAAAAATTAACTCTGTTCCGTTTCCTTCCCTGCGAGAGACGCGGCAATTATCTCAAGAACGGAAGTTGTAAATCCCACACTTACGTCTTACTATTAACCGGAAAAAGTAGGAATTTCAACAGTCAACCGCCACGAACACCTGAAAATTGTTATAAAATAAAGCAAGTTTTTTTCGGACTGATTATCTCCGAAACGTCGGCAATTAAAACCTAAAGGTACACATAAAACAGATCTACACTGGATAGCTGTTGATATCCTTATTAGAAATGGGACCTCTGATTCTTGCTCGTATAAAATCTCTATGAAATGCGTTTCTCGCTCACAGGAAATTAGCATGCACGTGCGGATTTAACGGACCAGAACATTCCATGCGTATCTAAGGAGTCGGTTAGCGTGTTAGTGCAAAATGGACTGCAGTGACTGTACTACACAGTCCAAGCACCCCACAACTGTCGTTTTAGGCCAATGACCCCGCAGATGACTACTGAAGAAATGCATAAACCTTTTGGCTGAAAAACCTTACGAAAGAAGAGCATTTGGAAGAGCAAACAATACATGCAAGATTAATCCTACAAACAGAAGAGTCACAGGCCTAAATGCTAACTCAATGCTGCATTGCTTCTGGTTGGAGTGTTTCTTGTTTGAGCACAGACTGCTCAGGGAATAATCACACTGTGTGAAGAAGACAGTTACGTAATTTATGCAAAGTGCATGGAAACCAGAGAAGACGGCCTTCCAAACGGAGGGCAGATGTGCATAGATTGAATAAGTAGTAAAGTATAACCGACAATGGTGGTCATCCAGCATGCGGGCTGGGTGAGTAGTTCATTCCTCACCATAAGAAATCAGCATGTTAATGTTACAAGACGTTAGACAGGTCTTCCCACTTGGATCCTTACTTACTTACTTACTTACTCCCTGGAGCAGAGTCCTTCTGGAGAAGCTAAATGTTATTCATTTAGTCAAGAAATTCTCCGCATTTTATGGAACCCGAAGGTTCATTACCGCATTCACAGGTGCCCGCCACCTGTCCTTATCATGAGGCATCTCGATTCAGTCCATATCCCACATCCTACTGCCTGAAGATCCATCTTAATATTATCCTCCCATCTATGCCTGGGTCTTCCAAGCGGTCTGTTTCCCCAAGGTTTCCCCACCAAAACCCTGTATACGCCTCACTTCTCCCCCATACGTTCTACATGCCCCACCCTCTAATTCTTCTCGATTTTATCACCCGAACAATACTGGGTGAGGAGTACAGATCATTAAGCTCCTCATTATGTAATTTTCTCCACTCCCTTTTTACCTCGTCCCTCTTAGGCCCAAATATTTTCCTCAACACCATATTCGCAAACACCCACAGCCTACGTTCCTCCCTCAATGTGAGCGACCAAGTTTCACACCCATAAAAAAACAACAGGCACAATTATTCACATATGGATAAACGGCCGATTTAACGGACTAAAATACGAGTATTACATGCGTATCTAAAGAGTAATTTAGCGTACTTGTGTAAAATAAACTGCAGTTACTCTACTGCACAACGCGAACAATGCACATCAGGTTTTTTGTGCGGAAACTCGGAGAAGGGAGACAGCTTGGGAGAACCAGGCTTAGGAGGCGCTGTCGTGTTAAAACAAACATGGAGGAAATGGGATGAGAGGGTCTGGATTGAATGTGGGTCAGGACAGGGACCAGAAGCGAGTTGCTGTGAATGAAATTCCTTCGTCCATAAGAATGTGACATTTTGATTAAATAAAAAACAATTGTTTCTTAACGTGAGCTCCGCTCCATGAAGTTATGTAATCGTCCGATTGTTGCAAAACTTCCAGTACCAAATTTCATATAAGTCGGCTCAAATGTTTTCGATATATTACACGCGGACAGACAAATGTTTGAGCTAATCGACAGGCACATGTTTGCAATCTTTCGTTGCCAAAGATAGAAAAGTACAGTGTGGAATTTCCTCCCTCGCCATTTTCAAAACTTTTTTTAATGAGAAGTCCCTTTCATTTTGGAATACCCTGGCGCACCTCTAGACCTACTATAATAAAATGCGTATATTATATCTTAAATATGATGGAAATCAACGGAAAACTGAAGAGTAGAGTAAGTAAAGCTATCCCATTACAGGCCTGGACAAGCCCTTTGGATTCCAAGAGGATGAGGCTCCCAGAATTTCTCGGCAGTCGGCACATGAAGGTGGTAAAGTTGTCAGCCCTACGAACCGGCCGACTCTACCCCCTACCCCACGAGATATCCCTGGCACTCATTTTTGTTAAAGGCTGTGTCGACCCCAGGGCCATACTGCGACCGGAAGGATTAAACCAAAGACCCCATTGGGAATCGAGCCCGCGACCATCCGGCTTGCGTCTCTGTGCCTCAACGAACTGTGCCACCTCGTGTCAATGAACTGAAGAGTACAACAGGCTGGTCGAAGTGAATTTGTTTGTCTGAAGTTTCTTCTGATTTATCAGTTTTGCGAACCGTCGTATCAACGAGTTCTCTTCTATCTGCGAGACCTGCGATTTCCTGTTTCTCGTAAAGACACGGGCTATTTATTCAGCTTACTTGGTTAAGTATTCTGTGTAACTAAACTCGTGAAGTGTTGTCGCGGATCTAATGCCTACATTCGCGAGGCCCACATCAGTGACTAAAAAGCAACCAAACACACACACAAATACGTTTCTGAACTCAAGTGTATATTCAAGCGGTCTAATGCACAAGAAATAAAATGTGAGTTTCCTAAGAACTGCGTTCCAGGAAATAAGTCTGCGGAGCGGAACATTGCCTGCGGGCCGTGATTAGACGCGCTGTGTTATACAACATCCTCCGTCTGCATCATACACGGCCACTTTGATTGGCATACCGTATTGTACGGACTGCAACCCTGTTTAGGCTTCTAGTGGTTTTCTTCAGTTATTTCTAGAGAATATATCGAAACCTGCTTCCCTTGTCATTGTCACATTAGTCACGTTCATTCACTTGCATTCGTCCACAGTTCTTTCCTTTCGTTCTCGCGTGGTCGCATGAGACCTTGTTCCCGAGGACCTGTTACCTGTAATTGGCCCATCGTCCATTCTTCGAATACTGCATGAGTGAATATGGGGCATTTTGTGAAATAATAACTAGGAAATGTCGCAATGCTAGGAGAAAACTTGTACCAGTGTCACATTTTTAACCATAAATTCCACATGAACTGCCCTGGAAATTAGACGCAAGGGCCCTCAGTCAGAAGATTGCTACTAACTACCTGAGCTATGGCACGATCATAGACTTTTTTTTTTTAGCAAAACTGTGTTTTTTGTGAAGAATATACAGGACAATTTTGTGACAAATTTCTGCAGGTGGACTATTTGATTGGTTGAATTCAACGTGATAAAAAATCTCAGTTGTGGCGTTCTTTTGAATCTACTATTTATTTCGTATGGTATGTTCCTTACTCCGTTAGCACAAAACGGAATTATACGTTTAAGAATAAATTTCTTAAGATCCTAAAAGAATAAAATAAGTACGCAAACAATTTAAGAGTGACTCACACAGGTCACTTACCTTCACGATTTAGAGAACAAAAAGAGGGCAAATGGGAGAGGTAAATTGCCCCCCCCCCCCCTCCCATGGCTCGACGGCCCGTAGCGGGCCAGGGCCACCTCACTGTCGCGGCTTCACGATCACACTCAGACACAGCACACTCGTGACAGGGTAACAGGGTTTTGTTAAAATGCTAAAATGTAGGTTACGATGGGTTGTGTATTTAGCTAGGAAGGATATTAACAGCGAGAAACCTTTTCATTGATACAGGTCACCTAGTTCTCTTAGGAAATAAAAATGTATGTTATGGAGGGCTGAATAAGACCCTAGGAAACTGCGTAACAACGAACTGTGCGATTTATAAATTAAAAAAAAGGCCGTGTTATTAGAGAAAAATGCATTCGTGTTATTAGAATGAAATGCATGAGGTTGCGATGGGCTGGGTATGTAGTCTGGTTGAATGTTACATCACAAGGAACTGTTATTTATGCAAGACACGCAGTCACATCAGGCAGGGCTTTAGGACGGGCTGGGTATGTAGCTAGTATAGATAAACTGCACGACGAACTGCACGATTTATACAGTTCGCATAGTCTTGTTAGGATAGTGGGAACCAGGAGACTACAGTGGACCGGACAGGTCACGTGATTCACGTGTCGGAGACAAGAACTCGTAGAGAATGTTTTGTTACAGCAAAGAGACAGCTTGGAAAACTCGGAATGCGACGGGAAGATAACGTTGTGGTAAACATTAGGGAGACAGTTATGACGACTGGAGTTTAATGGCACTAATTCAAAATTGTTTAACTTAGTGTTAGGCCTTACAGTGCTACCATACAGGTAGTTACTGTGGCTGGTTAACTGGACAAAAAGGGACATGAATGGTAAAGGGTTAGAAAGACAGCATCAGCGTTCGGATAATACGATTATCTACAATCCCAATCTTCTTCATCTTCTTCGAATGTTAATACTGTCTTACATAACTGCATTTCATGCCTCTTCTGTTTTAGAGAGGTCTGATATTCAAACCCCAATTTTAATTATTCCGAATGCTCATGAACAAGCTCAGAAATATGCCTAAAAATTATTCCTAATCATCAATTCTCTACTCACAACCACGAAATAATTTCCAAAAAGTCGAACACCTGTGGGTGCCGGTAACATTTATCAGGGCTTTCCTCCAGCCCTACAGAAAACATACTACTTCAAGGCGGCTTCCTACTCAATCCTTCCCGTTTTATTTAGTCATAAGGATTCGATCACTTTACACCAGTGATGTGCAACATTTTGTAACAGCGGGCCATTGAGACAAGAGTGATGTGGTGAAGTGCCATAAAGGACTTTAAAACACAGTATTAATGTACTGAAACATCGAATTGTATGAATTTGATTCATATTTGTATTTATATCAGATCTCTCAACCCGCAATATCGGAAGGAAGAATGTTTAAAGAAAATTTCTCAATTTTTTTAAAAGACTCTTACACACAATCTGCAGGGGAGCCTCTCTTCATTCTTGAAAGACAATCATATGAACCACATAAATAAAATCTGTGAACAAGATGCAGGGTTTCTTAATGTTACGGCGGATAGGATATACAAATTAAACACTGCGTTTAAGGGAGTTAATTCTAATAAATCTTGTTTTTTTGACATAATGTGACCAAGTGAATGCTCGTCTGAATCGAGAGCAATGGTAAGCTTACCACAGGGTCGGCTTAAGGATATCGCAATCTATTCGCTCGAGTTGCACTCTTAGTTAGTTCAAGGCTAATCAAGGGCATTGGTAAGCTTATCACAGGATCGGTTCAAGGCTATCGATTACATGCGTTTTATCCGCATTGTCAGTTCAGGGATACCTGAAAACAAATGATTTTGCATCGGGCCTAGAAATGTCTTAAACCGCCCTCGACTATACACATTCAACTGAAAAGACAGACAGACATACAAATTCTAGCTACAATTGTACCTCTTAAACGTTTCTTTCTGTCGATCACAATGGTAGAGTCAGAAAATTGTACGGTCCTGGACCACTCGCGTGTTCGAATCACACTTTTTGTATGGATATGCTTACGGATGTAGGAGAAGGCCAACTTCGTCAAATGAATCCCATAAAAAAATACGTATGTTCAGTATTTCGTAATAAGTGTTAGGAGTCCAAATATTAATTCCTATTTATGACAAACTGCGGGTCCCAGTGGTTACGCGGTCTAAGGCATAGGTCTGCAGCCGCCCGCCTGTTGAAACAGTGGTTTCGAATCCCGCCGGAAGCATGGATGTCTGTTGTGAGTGTTGTGTGTTGTCAGGTAGAGGTCTCTGTGACGAGCTAAACGCTCGTCCAGAGGAGTCCTACTGGCTGCTGTGCGACGTTGTGGATGATCTAGAAACCTCGTGAATGAGGAGGCCCTGGCCAACTGGGGCTGTTGCGCCAAATAAAAAAAAATTATGACAAATTATAAGTTAAAAATGTTCTGTTTTTAGGCTCTCTCAGCGGTGCATTTAAAGTCTCCTTTATTCTGGTATGGGACGTTGTGTCACTGGGTTGCCGGTGCTCACCAATCACTCGGGGACGCGGAGTCATATTCCAGAAGAATGGTGACCTAAAAGTGTTATTTCTCTATTTATGACATATAATTTATTTAAAGAGGCTTTCAGTAACAAACACCATGTAAAGTACAATGACACGATTGGTGTATAATGAAACTGGAAAATAGTTGTGATGGAAGCGATGGCGATTAATTTTAGGAATCGTTCCGGAATTTTCTGAAGGGACTGGGAAAAAACAGAAAATTCTCAATGAAAACCGATCTTCAGGACAAGTTGAGAGCGGAACCTTCAGAATAGAAGGCAGAGCAAGGTGTTCAGTTAAAAAAAAAAGTTACCCCCTTTCCATGGCATAAAGGCATACAGGGGGAGCAGAGGTACAGCTCCGCTCATTCTCAACATGTACTTCACGCGCCGACCGCTTTATCCCAGGGAGATAAACCCGGTACCTATTGAACAGGAGGGTGGGTGGGCCCCAGAACCGGTCTGGACGCCTCTGAGAAGAAATAAATCTCTTGCCCCTACCAGGATTCGAACCCTTGTAGTGTAGTCACTATACTGACTTCGCTACCTGGCTCATGCGTTCAGTAAAATAAAATAAAATAATAAAGTTTCTTTCAACGGTTCTGTGTTACTAAAAACGAGGAAAACTACCTCTTGTTATTTCAGAAAAACCTTGAATGGCATCCGGCTATTTAAACCACGGGTAGTATAGAATGCGTTCCTCGTATCGCGGCAGCGGAATAAGCCGGCAGGCAATACGTGGCACGCCCACTACGTGATAGAGGCCGGTGGAGGGGAGGGGGGGGGGCAGGCAGCTTATCTCCTTCCGCAAGCCGCTGTTCGCTTCTAAGCAAGACAGCTACAGCTGTACACTGTACCCGTGTCACCAGCTCACGCCAGAACTTTGCCATGTGGTGCACACAATATCTGCCGTACGATGATGTAACTTAACTACACTTGCAGTGCATCTTGTTACAGAGAATTATGACGGAAGTAAACCTCTGTAGGCCACATTATAACTAAATGCTTTACTAACATGCTGATTTAGTTTCTGCCTCGCAGAGATCACAGCCCGTCTCCATCATAAAGACCGATAGGTTAATGCTGCATAGGGAAAGGATCGGTGTTCATTTATTTCCAGAACAATACGAAACGCAGGAATACACAGTGGGAAAAACTCAGGAATTCCTGCATGCTGACTAGTGGTACATACAATTACAATGGGCCTTCCACGAGTTAAGCCAACTTAAAACTACCCACAGTCTACTCTGTCCGCCAGCACAATTTCTTGCCACTCTATGTTACAAGTTGTTATTCAATTGGCTCCTGCAACCAAACACTACCCAGGTCCCATACCAGTATGTCAGTTTATCCACTGATATACAAGATCTGAATAACTAGGTTTGTTGGGTTAATGTTTTTGAATGTTCTGTTGAAAGTATGGGCCAAACTTCCACGCTGGAAAAGGAGACAGTATACTGTTACAAAACGTTAGTAACAACACATGGGAGTATATGGTGTTATGATCCACAGTAAAGTTTTTCTTACACAAGACATGAAGGCACATTGGCGAAGTGGAGGTATAAGTCCATTGAGTCTTAATCTCAAAACTAAATGGAGGTTAGTGGTCAGCCTCACGCACCGGCCACCTTACCCGCGTGGACGGAGGCCGCGGTTCCTACTGAAAAAAGGTTGGGTGGACCCCCGGAGCCGCTCTCAGCGTTTCTGGGAAAAAGAATAATCTCTTGTCCCTAACGGGATCCGAATTCCGGACCGTCCAGCCCGTAGACTGGTCACTATAATGACTACGCTAATCAGACTTTGTTATAACCCACAAGACCACAACAATAATCAACATGTACCTTGAATGTGTTCCCTGGCCCATAAGTAACCAAGCACGATACTGCTAGGTGTCATAATTGAGAATCAACCTGTACCCTGAAGCTGGCGGAAGCAAATTTGATATGTTGGTACCCACCTACCAGGTCGCACAAACTCACAGTGGCTCTTCGTGAAATCGGCGACACAGTTTAATGGGGTCACTCTTTAGAACGTAAACTTCAACCACTTTTCGAGAGGCACAACGGTTCCTTTCACCAAGCAGTTTCACTCCACATAAATTCAAGGGTCGCTATCATTTAAAAGATTTTATTAATGACCTAACTTGTAAGCCCCATGAATCTGTTAATGGCCTTTTACACGGTTAATACATACCGACAGTAAGATGGATCCTGCAAGGACAATGCCGACGATAATTACGCGATAAGATACTGATTTGGAGGTTTTCAATATATTTCCGGTATTGCCAATAAACAAATGCTGGGCGTATACAAGTATTACCGTCAATCAAGAGCATGGCTTACGGTAAAATACACTTTCCCAAATTTGGTAAAATCTGTCACCGAGAGGTTCCTCACCTACTTCCAACCACCTACCATCATCACCACATATTTCCCCAACACCTGTTTTAACGTTGCTTCCCCATCTAGTTCTTGGTCTTACTTGTGGATGTTTCCCTATAGGTTTCCCCACCCACTGATGGTCAAGCATTGCCCCATTCAATCTGCAGCTATAGGAGTGCCTATAGCTTAGTAAAACTGAGTTACCTGTATAAATAAGAATATCCAGAGTTACCCAGTATTCCAAATTGCTTGATGTAGCCTAGACTAAAACAGGAAGTTTTGAGGTCGCAAGATAACTGTTATCAGAAGTACAATTTAGGTCCTGCACATTATTTTTGCTCCACCCAGGACATACTGCAATACCAGCTAGTGCCTGATACTGTATGTCTGCTCTACTTTAGTGTTTGTTGTCTAATCGTTGAACGGGGAATACCATTGATAATCACATGGCTATGACTCTTATGCTGATAATTAAAAACACACACACACACACACACACACACACGCACGGAGGGAAAGTCAAGACAACATTCAACTGTGTTTCTCAAATGTGAATAGTTTACAGACATTACAATTGCACTTACCGGTTCCAGGTCGGAATCCCATAACTCTTTTAAGTCGCTTGTTCCAATGTCGTAAAATGACTTGTCCACTGAAAATGTCTCCATTTTAAATTTCAGAACACAACACACTCGTTGAAGCTAATCGACGATACGTATAATGTTTCTTTCTCCCCGTATTTCAGCATAAAATTATCTCTCTGCTCGGTTCCTGTGTCACTTTAGGTTGACGACGTCTGTCAGTGTACTCCTCTAAAAATTACACTTAAGCACGTCTTTAAGACAATCGATTAGAAAAGCACAGATTTGTTGCCGAAAGAACTGTATCATTCACTTGCACATTCGCGACACACTCTTCTAATATTGTCTACAGAATTAATAAAATTTATATACAAATCGCGGTTTGGTATTTGCTTGCATCACAGAAGTTACAATCACCGTTCGCAAAAAGGAAAGAAATGTTAATATAATGGCCGAGGTATTAACATGCCTTAGTAAAGACTTTCGCGGCTGAGGGGAAGTTGTTCGTTTCCTTTTCCGGTACGAGAAAAGATACTTTGAGGGGCGTTGATGATTGGGGGAGGGGAAGAGACAGAAGTGGAGTTTATGAAAGGAAGCCGTATTAATATTCCAGCAATAATTCGTACACTGTAAACATAAAGCGTGCTTGTATTTCAAAGACACTTAGAACACTCTGCACACTGAATATACACCATGCGAGAATGTAGCGAGAAATTTACTCAGCGCAGATACAGTCACACTGACAAGCCTTGCACTGGACACCTGTTGACTGACGTACGGTGCGCTCAGGCTTTGTGGGAAAGTCAATGATGAGGGGGGGGGGGGTACCACTGGTAATGCACCAATCCGATAAACCTACCTCCCTCCCCCAACACAGAACAACCAATCACAGGTATTCCCTCTTCTTGCTCACAAATTTTGGCCGATAAGAGTTATACTTAACCACAGTGCGGATTACTACCAGCATGTACAAAATGTTAGGTAACTTGCAGAACTGTAATCAGACGGTCAAATGGGTAAGTTAGGACGCTTTATAGTTATTGCCTTTGACAGGACTGTCACACTGTGATATCCACTTGCTGCTAGTTGGCTGTCTTCTGCGTTCATGAAGTTAACTGTAGCTGCTGCATCAGGAGGAGGAGTCAGCAGTTTCAATGACCTCTAAAATGCTATGCTTCACGATTCTTCAACAAAGTTGTATCTGATTGGTTGCCTTTAAGGAATGTGGAATCGTTATGCTTTCTTGCACGCTTGCAAGTTTAATGTGCAACAGCAAGTATTACTTAGCCATTTTTATACGTTTTCTACCTCTCTTCGGCTCTTCTTTGTCACTTCAAATTTTCCACCTTCTATGCACTGTGAAATCCGTATACGGTTGAGTTAACTGCACTATTAGAAGAGATAACGAAGATTAAAGACATACTTATGACAAGAAGGAAAAGCCGGAATGCGAACACTACTCTTAACTGCCCTGTGTGCATCACTGGAAATCTGTTTTCCGTCTCCGCGAAGATAGACGTTGAATACGCCCAATAATCAGCTGTTCGTCGTGTTGCTCGGGAAAAGTGTACATCAGCTGCCATCTGGTGAGTTTGTCCTGTAATTCTGACACATACTTCGGCGACTCGAAGGGAGAGTGTTCTCTGGCGATGCGTGACTAGCAGTATCATAGTTCAGTGTAACTTTACATTGGCCGCTCTGGCATACTTAGGCAAGGCTCGCGTGCATACAAATGAGAGCGAAAATTAATAGTCTTCTTCTTCATTCTTGATTTTAAGCTTTCGCCGTGTCCTTGGTTACACCGTATTTGAGGCGAAAATTAATATTTATAGCAGTACCTCCATTTAGATCTATTAGTTACCCACACTTAAAAAACTAAAGTTAAGTTTATAATATACGCACACATCACACTTCTGGCGTTAAAATCGTGAGTACATCCCAGAAAAACACCTACTTACTTACTTAATCCATGGTGCAGAGTCCTTCTTGAGAAGCTAACTGGTTTGCAGCTAGTCAAGAAATTCCCCGCATTTTATGGAACCCGAAGGTTCATTACCGCACTCACAAGCGTCCGCCACCTGTCCCTATC
>Ga0123352_10010667_pt1 | contig 14433 bp, 8 predicted proteins | sample TergutLab28metaG_FD_89700 | JGI IMG/M metagenome (GOLD analysis project Ga0123352, IMG submission 89700) | Labiotermes labralis P1 segment gut microbial communities from Petit-Saut dam, French Guiana - Lab288 P1 | ecosystem: Host-associated > Arthropoda: Insects > Digestive system > Gut ... | reverse complement strand
GATTTTGCTGAGAGGCTGAACTTTTGCAAGTGGCTCAATGGCAGTCGCCAGTTGCATCGTTACATCATGTTTACAGACGAAGCGCAATTTAATCGCGACGGTGTCAATAATACACACAATTCTAATGTGTGGGGAGATGTGAATCCCCACGCCACTGTTGAAAGCAACTTTCAACAACGTTTCAGTGTCAATGTGTGGTGTGCAGTTCTGGACGATCAGCTGATAGGGCCTTTCATCTTGGAAGCCCTTTCAGGGTTTGAACCTGAATCGCCGGTACATATCAGGACTTGAACCTGAAGTGCCGGCAACAGAATTGAGCATAAAATAACAAACAGAGTTGCAGTCGTTTAGCTTTCATTTAATCTAATTTTTCTTACAAGAACAAGGTTTCCAAAAAAAATAAGTAACGTGCTCTCTGATCCCTGAATTCTATTCTGGCTTCTATGCACACATCGCACGTTGGTAGCAGATTGTACACATGAGACATTCGTATAGTCATTATAAACTTTTGGCCATTTGTTTAACCATGGCACTATGGCAGGTATCTAAGCATAGAAAAAATTCGTGCCTAGTGTCTGTAGTCGAGAGGTGACAGCCTGCTTCATGTCAAAGCATGCTGGAAATCGCCAGACACAAGATTAGGGCTGTAAAATTATGGTCCGTACCTTGCCAACCGTAGCGCCGTAACTAGTCACAACTCCGGTTTGCCTTTTGAGACCCATTGATTTCCATCTCTATGGACCTCGCTTCGACAACAAGCAATTTCAACAGACGCCGAAGTGTGACAATCTGTCACGCCCTGGTTAAAAACAGTTGAGATCGGTTGCATTAACGGTGAGATACAAGCCTTGGTGCTACGATGGAACAAATACTTACACGTCAACAGTGTCTGCCTGCCGGCCAGATGTGTACGATCTTCTACGTTTGTGTGATTTACACATAGAATAAAGCTCTTAGCTTCCGAGTGTTTGATACACTCTTTGCTGGAGCATCCTAGTTCATGTGTGGGCAGTAATAACCGTGATATAGAGATAGAAATGTATTTTATTCTCTCAAATACTTGCATGAACTAATTCAAATATTTTGAAGCCCTCCAATTATCTCAAATTTATGTGAAATTACAGTACTGTCTCACATGAAACACAGTCCTTCTTCGTCATACAGGCTAAGCAGTTAATATTATGCAAGGAAATTACTGGCGTTTATTCTTAGAATCATATAACATACAAAGTTATAGCCCCTTTTTGGTGCCAAATTCAGTTTTCTTTGAAATTAACGCAGAAACCATATAAAGTAAATAATTTGCCTGTAAGGGTTGGGCTACTGGTCAAAATAAGTTGTATGTTTACTCTTCATATTTCTCGTCTATAATATCAATTAAAAAAAATTGTTGGTTATAATTATAGAACGTCAGGTGATGTATGTATTAACCCTTTCCCCACAGGAGACATTCACATATTTTTTTTTAATAATGTGTGTATGTATTTATGTATGTATGTACGTATGTATGTAAGTATGTATGTAAGAATATATATGTATGTGTGTATGTATGTATATATGTACATATGTATGAATTTCTCACGTGTATCAAGAAAAGGAGCTATTATTTTCCTAAACTTACGGAGAGCCTCTATTGACGTTCCGAACACTGGTTTGATAAAATTCAGGCCCTTTTATTCAATTGAAAAATGTCAGTTGCCAATTTGTTGTGTACAAACGAGAATCCACTGTGTTTCAATGTAACTTCTTTCGTTATAAATAATTCTTGATAAGCGATTATGCCAGCTTAGGTTCATATTCAGTAAAGGTAAAGCAGTTCTTTTACAGGCCTGCACAGGCACTGAGGGTTCCAGGAGGCTGAGGCTCCCAGATTTCAAGACAATCGGCACATGAAGGTAGTAAGGTTGTCAGCACCGGCCGTCTTTACCCCCAGGAAATATTCCTGGTACTCATTTCTGTTAGAGGCTGAGTGAAACCCAGGATCATAGTGCGGCCAGAAGGATTATGTCAATGAAAATTTTCGATGATACCATCGAGAATCGAACCCGCCACCTTCCGACTTGTAGCGCGGTGCCTCAACCAACTGCGCCACCGCAGGTCCCTTCATATTCAGTTTATCGGACCAACTGTTTGCACAAATTCTAACAATAGGCTACATGGTATCCTTCAATTTACGCCCATATACCTCTCTGGAAACTACGCTTGCTGTTACGGCAGCAAACATCTTCAGCTTGTAGCCGGTAGTTTCACTAACTACTTTAGTAATACACAAATTCTTTTGGACCAGCTGTTCCTTTGTCACAGAACCTTATTTGATGTCATTAAGTATGGGTGGTTTCGCAACCCAGAATCGCCCTTAGCCTCCGTGTGGAAATACATCCCCTGACTTTCCCAGACTTCGTCATTATATGCAAGTACGTCGTTATTTTCACTCCTGGGCCGCCTCAGACATTGGAACACAGGCCCCATCACCCATTATATATGAAACTGTGTGGTCCTCACATCCGGTTAGGAAGACGTAACAAACAGCATATATCTACTCCACCGAGTATTGAACCTCGGTTCTCCTGTAATACAGACGTATCTATTAATGACACTGACGAGTAACCGGCACTCCAGGTCCACGCATTACAAAAACGTATTCGCTTCTACGGCTGGAACAACGGGTTTTGTTTTAGTAGCTGTGTCTTGGCAATAAATAGAAAAGTTAAAGCGAGTGAAAGATTTATTACGCCATACAGAAATGTATTCATATGCATTACGTAACGATAGTAGTAAACTCAGTTTTAAGATATTGATGTGTGACGCAGTGATATAAAAACTGATCTTTGTCTAAGAATTTCACCTCGACGGAGCAGTTTATTCTTTGGAAGTGAAAGTTATGGATTGGAAGGCTGCGGTTCTAGAACACTTCCAGTAAACAAAAAACCAGATCAATTGGTAAATTGGCAAAATGTTCGTGAAATTACACGAAGAATGCAATAGAACAATCTGTCAACTTGATAGGTTACGTTGCAGAGAAGGACTACAATTGAAAAGATCAAGGTCTCTTGTAGAATTTGGGATTAGGCGAACCGCCATTGGTGCTAATGACCTAAGGATTAAGCAGAGTACGCAAACACTTTATTCGAATAAATTGAACAGAGAACACTAGTTTAAGGTTTACCGAGGGAAAAGCATATGCAAAGTTTACTCTGTGCACGTGAAGAAGGCACATGGGAGACTAGAAGCACAACTCTGCTCATATCTAACCGCGGCACAGGACAAAAATAGTGGTTAATTTGGCTCCTCGGTCTATTTGCATTCTGTTCTCTTTAAATAGGAACCTTGGTGGGTCCCAGCGCGGGTCTGACCGGGATTTGAACCACCATTTCGTTGTTGCGAAACCCTAAGACTATTCACAGTAATGGCCGAGCAATTCCGGCTCCTACTTGGCGAAAGTAGGAGGATAATATTAAATTAATCTCACAGAAATAATTCGTGAAGAATATGAGAGTGTTCAACCGATCATGATGCCAGGATATGTGCTTTTCTTGGCTCATAATCTGCGGGCTATGCAGTGCACATATACGGATAAAATTGGCTGATATATAAAACCAAATATGGCGATCGGTAAAACAGGATAGACAGGAAATGCCACGCATACATGAAACCTGAGATGGCAAAAAGTCTATTAACGAAGAATTTATGTACTACATAAACACGTATTTCCATTTGACCTAAATAACAGTAATGCTTTATGCCAAATGGTTCATTTTGCCACTTAATTCATTGGAAAAAATATAACAAGCAATTCTTTATACGAAAATTTTGGCTGCTAAAATTTTCCTACAGGAATTAATATACGTTCTCTGTACGTACAAGTCAGTCTGCCATTGTAATTACATTCAGAGCCAATGTGTTGTTTGCGTGTGATAAAGAGGGCCTTCTCTCAAGGTCCAAGCACAGAATGCAGTAAAGCGGGGCTCATTGTTCTCTCGTCACGAGCTATGGCCAATTAGTGAGAAAGCTTCGGGCTAGAGGCAAGGTGATAAGGCCCGTGTTTCACATGGTATGTTACTTTATACTACGTTCGTTGTTTACTCTTCGCTCGTTTGTAATAAGCTGTTCGTCATTTGCATGAAGGTCCGTTAAAATTAAAATAAAGAGCTGTAGGTACGTCAGACAACCCACCGTATGTTCTCTCACAGGCAAGAGTGCTTTGAACACACCAAATTATGAAAATATCCTTTCGTAATGAAAGTTATAAAATGTATAAATTTAGACAGCATACGAAACTTTGTCGGAATATTTACAGTTTAAAACCACTGCACTATTGTTTTATGATCACATATGAGCAGAAATAACAGAAAATTTTGAAGAACGAACCCTATAAAAAAGTCTAACCACAATAACTTGAAAATTTCTGAGAAGTCAAATACATTAATTATGCAACAGTTACAAGCATTCTCAGCATTGTTGGACACCACACTTCCAGCCAATTTCTATCGCTGTCCAGACTGTTTCTAAACCTAAATAGTTGCTTGTGTAAGACAGTATAATACTCCAAGAGAAAGTATCATGCGTCATTTCTTTAATGTATAGTCCGTCTGTAGCGTCTTTATGCACGTATCAAATTATTTATTTACTGTTCATGAAGAGAAACTTCACAATTACAACTCAGACATCGGAAAAATGTTTCAAATATTATCCCTCAAACTGAAGGCTACGTAAGGAATTGGTTACTGCAGAATAAATGCAAATGGAATTCCAAGGAGATAACTGAGCGAAAGGATATTGAACTATAGAAAATACCGGATATAAACGGTGTCAGAACACGCAATTAAGTCGTGGCGTAATTCACAAAGTAGATGTTGGCTAAACAAGAAAGCATTTCTAGCCCAAGGTGAAATTATGATAAAAGTAAAAGTTGATTACTGGGACTAATGCATGCTATATATAGTACCAAAATGGAATCATTTGAATTACTGCGTTGTGCTGGTTAGGTAAAATAATTAACTGAAATAATTTTTTTGACATTCGGTGTTTCAGGTCGGTGCTGAAGTTCTGGAGGAAATTACTGTTTCCATCTTCAAGATATAAGAATTGGCATTCTTAATTATGAAGGTTGCAATTTCTTCCAAAACACCCGTACATAAATACGTAACGCTTCTTTCCAATAAGGCCTCAATCTTTCCGGCTCAATTAACCCACAGAAAATAAGAAATAAACCTGAAGTCTCAATTCAGATAAAACAGTAATTCTAGTATTCCTCTGAAGAATGTCAGCTCCTGATGGTACTGAGTAACTCTTTACGAATGTTTTTATAATTCAAGTAAACGTATGATAAACCTCATACAAGATAAGAACAACAGTGCTATTACATGGAAAATAATCTACACATCATATCCGACCGAATTCACGAAAATGCAAACTACTCTTTCAGCAATGTGAAAAGAGACATGAATAACAAATACTCTGGTACTAAATTTAATTTATATAATTGTGATAACCACATTTTTGGATTATTATTTATGTATTCTCGCAGTTCAATCCCAGAAGTAAGTAGAAAGGTGTCTTCTCATGGCACGGACACCCCTGTACATGCGGCATGGGTGCGTGCACACGATTGCATACAGTCGGTGATGGACGATCTAGATGTGTGACCACTACGCCCATATAACCAACACGTTCATCACAGGGGGACAGATATGCGTGACATTTCTCCTCTGCTAACAAAGGTAGATAACATTTAGAAAATTCGGTTGTTATAAAACTTTTACAAGTAAGCTACACCTTATTCCTCCTTAAATGCAATGAGACCCTACATAATAAATGATTCTCTTGTTTAGTGCCAGCTGACGGAAACTTCCGCACCAGCTGGAGAAATATTGGAGGCAATGATACATTTAGATGTGCAAAGTTCTGACGTGCCTTCGGGAGGTACCCGGTTCTAATCTCCATCCGAACACTCGGTACACTGATATATGGATAGTAGCGGGTTTGTTCTCAGGCTAGCCCGTGTTGAATTTTTGGTGGCCAAAGTGGACTGGAAAAATTTTTACTTAGGTGCTTCTCTTTCTGCCCTTTCAGTTTCATTCCCTAGTGCTCCATGCCTATATACGTACAATTCATCTGCCGGTGACACTATATATTCTTAAAAAGCCATAGCGTCTGTCAATAAAATACTTCCTCTCTTGGATCGTAACTGTCTTAGGCAGGATAGTTTCCTTGTAGTTCACGACTCGCCAGTCGTCTTACCACACTCCGAAATCTCCACAACCACCACGCCCCCATCCCGTTCCATTCTTTTGATGCCGCCGCCACTATCGTATCACACTGAGGGTGTTTGTGAGTAATGGATTTGTCGAAAGCGATGGTCACAAAAGTGTATTTACTAGCAACTACTCACTTGCCGAGCATCTGGAGAATTGGGTGCCACATGAACGGAACTTGCTATCTTTCAAGTGAAATTGTGTGTTTAATATCGACATATTTCATATTAAAAACTCCGCATTTACTCACATAGTATGTTTATTTGTTCCTTGGAAGTCTCACAACAAAGAGCATTTGCTCTCCTGTGCAACATTCCAATCAAACAAACGCTAAATATAGGTGAACGCACCCTAGCCATTTCTCATCTAGGTTTAGAATCTTAACGCAGTCAAAGTAAAGACTTCCGATATTAGTGAAAAATGTCCTTGTGGGGGGAAGAGGGAAGTGGAAGAAATTTGTTTTGCTTGGTCGCGTGGGGCGAAGAACACTCGAGAGGCTAACGAAGAGCAGAGAGATGTTCTTGGAGACGTTAATGGCGCTCCTTTCCCAAAGCCAGAGCTGGAGTAGGTTTCGCTAGTGTCCAAGTAGTTGACGAGCAGTATCGGACAGCGGGACCTGCTAACGATGTTGGTGTTATCCTCGTACAAAGCTAGCTGGACGTGGAGGGAAAGTGTTGGGAAGTCTTGGTTGGTCCTCTCCTGCCTGCATGTTATGAAGACTCAATGTGGCTGAATGGAAGGACACGTAAAAGGTCTTTTAAAAGAGACTGGACACTTGGGTAAGTTCTAGTAAATGGCACCGCAGACTGGAAAATCGTTTGGCACACCATACTGAGTGGCTGGAAAGTTAGCTCAGTACCGGTTCTTGATAAGGATGGTCTTTTCTCAGTAATATTTAATTTTTCTGTACTGATCACCGTCCAACATGAAATGCTGTGTCGAATTATGGGAAGGGTGTATGTTGTCCTATTCACACATCTGCCTGCGTGGGAGAGGACCACCAGTTAAGGTGAAGGGGTTCATCACCGATGCAAATTATTGAAGAAACTTTCAGCTTCTGTTATAAATGCATATTCCTGCAATAGACACCAACGAGCATGACATTCAAGAACCCATATGTTCCTTATATGCGTGTTCGAAAAATGAAAATTTCACAGCTTCTCGCTCCAACGTACTTTTCGTCATACCATATAACATTTCGTACACTGTATCCAGTGTCGAAATGCGACTAATTCCGAAAGTTGTATTGCTTAAGGCAAAACCCATGACATGTAACTTCATCTGAACTTTCTGCACCACCTTCCTCAACATCTCTTTGTGTGAATTCCTCGAAGTTTGAAATTCTGCGGCGTGAGACACCTCCATTCTTACGGCTATCTTTTCTTTCCAATTTCTTTATTTTTCAAGTGTCTTGTGACTGATGTAACAGAAGTCAACACCGAAGTTTTTACTTATGTATTTTAGTTAGGTGAATAAGTTTGCTGGCGTAAGAAGCAAGCTGTGGAAAACGAGTTTACACCGGGTTTAACTCTGCCGAAATGAACTTTGTGAAATATCCTTGATGTGAGGTCATTTTCTTTCGCAAAAGCGACTATGGTTTGACTGCATCTTGACTTCGTGGCCATAAACTTAGCAATTATTCCACGGTGCAGAAATGTTCGTGGTATTTAGAGTGATTAAGCCCTAAAGAAGAAACCAATGTATTATCCCGACACGTTAGTGACGAACTAAAAATAATTGTCGCAGCCTCGGAAATTTCCAGAACACCCAAAGCTTATGTTTCAAACAGGACTGCTTCATGCATACACCGACTTATAATGAGTAAGAGGAAAAAAAAGCATGTTCATTTTTAAGAACTTGTTATTACTCTTTCCTAAACATTCACGGATTTAACCAATATTGACCGAAACTTGTCTTAAAATGCGGTAAGGTTGCCATATTTGAACTGTAGCAATGGATGGACCACCCCGACATTTCAAATACTGTTGATAGCACAGACGCTTTCTGAGTTGCGGGAGTAGCAACTACTGACATGTCATTCTGTTCAGGTTTTTTTTTTAATCTGGTACGTGAAAAGTCCAATGAGAAAACTGACTACAAAAATTTTCGGCCTTGCTCTGTTTGTTTTTGGCGTAGGCCTCAAAGTTTATTTATCTTTACAGAAACTATGGGGCTGTCTTTTTCTATATACTAGTTAAAAGTGAGTTACTGTATAAGTTACTGTACCAACTCTCTTAGTTTCTAGTTTTCATAGAACTTCAGAACTTTGAAAACATAGAAGTCGGACTTGCTATCGATGAATCACCACAGGACTCCGTCAATTAACCGGTGGACCATTCGTATCACCGTGCACTCTCTTACAGATTGGCAGTACTGCACAAAGTTTGCCATTTGTTATTTAAACGCTAATGTTTTACGCGAGTTGTTACCTCTTATTCTATAATTATGTGCAACTAGCACTTAGTTTCAAGCTAAAATCTTATCATGCAAACCTACTGTAAAATAAATTTTGATGTGCGATTGTAAGATTCCATAAGTTGTTAAATACGGAAGGTGTAAACCTCAAAATATGGGGATAAATCATTAAGACCTCGGAAAAGGAAATATTGGTTTAAAGGCAGCATTCCGTGCCTATCCTTTTTAAAAACATGCCGGAAGAGACACTTAGATGGGAAAAATTATTTTGCTCTGGAAAAGCTTGAAGTTATTGACCAAGAGAATTGGTTAACTTTTTACAATTGGAACAATACGCTTGTGTTATAAACATCACTGGTTGGCGAAGCCTGGCATTTAAAGTTGGCGAATTCAATCATTTCCTCACACATCCTATAAGACCAGATACCGCTAGAAGGAAATGGTACAAGGAGTTCACGAAACATCACTCACAACTAATTCTGAGGCAGCCACATACTAAACGAAGCCCAGGGTAGCAGATTTCATAAAAGTTAGAGTCAATGAACTCTTCAGTATGCTGGGAAGGACTGCAAGCATTAGGTTAAAACTATTAGAATCTGTGTGTAAAACGTAGACGAAGCAACCTTAAAATTATTTTAGATAAAAACCCGAAAAATGATAATGGAGAAATGGAACATCGCAGATTTGTTCAATTTGAAGTACGAAGAGAAGAACTATTACGACAGCTGTCAGATGTGTCAACACTGGTGGTTGCTTTGCACGCCCTACGGTGCATACAAGACGACGAGAGCATGTGAAAATTTAAAACATGGGGCACCGCCAAGATTTTATTTATTCAACTCAGAGAGCAGTTATGTCAGCAAAGAGAATAATTTCCTGCGCGTGTAAATCCACAGTTTCCACCGTTATGCATAGAGTTCTTTGATGTTAAGAGTGTGGCCAATTTATGGCACCCTAGTGCTATGAATGGACCTGTTGCAAAGTTTAAAAAGAATATTTTTTTCCGAAGAGTTGTCGAAGAATTAGATTCGCGAAATGTGGTTGCTTAAAAAAAAATGAATTAAAATATTTACAGCAAAATTTGTTTTGTTTCTTTGCGCAACAGTTCTTTTATTTTTGACAATAATTGCTGAAACGTTCCATCGTAGGCAAGAGCTTCACAAAAAGAGACAATATAATTTACCAATTTGGAACAAAATTTCCTTAACGACAAGTACAGAAAACTGATTTTCTTGTAATTAACTTACCCAAGGACGTATTATGCGTGAAAACTGACGCGCATATGTAATAGGTTGTCACGCATGCATGTGTAATGTGTTTGTAATGTCACTAGGACATACAAAATATGGAATACACCTGCTAAGTGACATGGTGTCAGAGTGACAATTTGTGCTGCACGCGATTCAAAGTGCCACGTCGATAAGTTCTCTTTCTTTCGGTACAGAAATTAATATATATTTTAGATATTAATTATTTTATTGTCCCTTGACAGTCATGAATAACTAGTACACTCCTATAGAATTGAAATTAATTGAAGGATATATCAATGTGACGCACGATCTCTAAGAATATTTAAAAATAAAAATATTTACTGAAACTTTTGTGCAAATTGAGAAGAACACTTCCAATTTCTGTATAATGTAAGGGGTTCAGAACGTATTTTTTATTACATCCGTTGGAGAAAGTGCGAAAATGGGAGAGAAACAAACTAAATTAAACCGAGGTTTGAGGTTATGATGACCTCTGCTACTAAAGATTCAAGTCTTACGCAATGTTGCGCTCTGTCAACTGACAAACAGATGACAAAGCGTAACATCTGAAAGGGCTTCATATACCAGAACTAAAGGTCGATTTGTCCCTGTGCAGGTCCTGAAGACATAACTAGGAGTGGGACTACAGCATCCACTGATTCTTTCAACTCAATCTTAATCTCGGAGCTAGAGGGGTGTGAGCGATCGGCTTCACGCCCCAGCCGCATCATCCCCACCAAAAAACTTCGTTTATTCTATGAATAGGAAAGCTGCTGAGCTCCGAGAGGTATGGATGCTTTCTGGAAAAGAAAAATCTCTTGCACCTGCCGAGAATCTAACCTTGAATCCTCAGAATAGCCCGTGGACTGGTCATTATACTGTGTGTGTGTGTGTGTGTGTGTATATATATATATATATATATACAAAGCAATTTATTGTTGTTTTAGATTTAGCACGAGTGGGTTGATATTAAAAAGAGCAGAGTATGAAAAAATGGTGGGCTTGAGGTAGAGAATACATAAAGGTGGGAGATGAAGTTATTCTTAAAACTGATATTGTAAATTTATTGGTCATGCAACCTTCTAGTTTGGTAAGATGTTGATAATATTGTGCAGGAATATGCTTTCTCCATTTCATACAGTGGAAACCGATAAAACATATTTCTCAGAAATGCAGTAACCTACATGACACCTTCTGGTTTGTTAGGTGTTTATCAACGGTTTGAAGAAACAAACTGTTTTTGGGTTATTTGTTATGAAGCTGGAAGCGGTATGTTCTTCCGAAAGTCTATAATTGCCCACCAGTTTACATGCAGCTATAATCCAGCACACTATTCTTATAAAACTCGTCTTCTAAACAATGCAGATCACATCTCAATGTCTTGTCGGTTTCTTCATAAGAAAGAGAAGACAGACGGACCGATAAACATATAAACAATATTTATTAGACATAGATCCTTTTCTTTATTAAGAAATGAAGCATAAAGTACTGCAACGTATTAGTTCTCTCTTTCATATCTACTAACATATATGTATGTGGACAATAAACGCACAGTTCATCATTTGTCAAACACATACCTCAGTATCTACAAATCTTATGGCTTAAACATGAAAGAAAAATGTCCTTCTCCCCCTTGATATTGGTACTGGTGCGTGCCACGGACTCTAACTTCCCCTAGCTCTAGTACATTTGAAACCATCTCCCCTAACCCTCATGCATAACACCGGTTCTTCCACCCTTACAAGCACGTAGCACGTAGATGGATTCAGTACTGAGAAATGAGCACGCATGCCAGGCGCTACTTTACAAACAGGGAATTACAAACATGACAGGGGCAGTACGATATGTAACTGAGTGATAGAGTAAAATAACAGTTAATTTACGGCTGATAATAATAGAATTACAATACTCTGAAAAGTACTTTCTCTCAGTAATTTGTGATATATCGGTTAGAGGATACGAAGTTCCGGTAGCACAGTGATTCAGTGAAAAATAGATCGAGTTAATTTTTTTTTCCCAGCCCAGTACCACCGATTAACCTGAACATCGAGAAATAAAGAAGAAAAACTTATAGTCACTATAATAATTTCTGATGTTGATAACTGCTGCCACACATATTGTATGAGTGTAATTATCTCTGCATTTCTACTGCTTTTAAAACAAAGTTTCTGTACTCACAATACGTAAAACCGAAACTTTTTCTTAGAGATATATAACACTTAGGAAGAACTCATTTGGAACTACCGTCTGTTACGAAATTCGTTAGTACAGGACAACTAATTGTCAAGTCCTTGAAAACAAAATTTTCAAATGGCACTGTACATAAAATATAAAACTCCAGCTCCCTTGTGTCTGTTATTAGAACCTAAAGTAACAGTCATTTCGTTTTTCTCCACTCCTCCTTCGTTTCTCTTTGTAAAACTTTGTCTAGCGATGGAAAGTTGGAGGAGTAGGTAAAGTTAGAGTTTAAATCCAGAAGTCTAGTAGCGGATCCATTTTTGTCTTCCTTGCGATTGGTGGTTATAATTTATTTCCTTTCCGCATTAGGGTGCAGATTTAGTAGGACCTAGATCCCAGAGGTTCAAACAACCTGGTTTCTTCCTCAAAAGTGGAGTTAGAGCATATTTTAAGCTCTTTGTTACCTATCTAGATATTTTGCGTTGCTGCAGGATTCCTGTCTGTTTCACGGATTTTAAAATATAAACATTACCTACGTTTAAATGCATAAAGTTTGTTGAATATTGACGGCTATCTTAAGAGGGAAATACATATGCATTTTTAGGAGAAACTAACAACTATGTTCCCGCGTATCCAAGAAAAATGTTGTCTAAATTATGATTCACGAAGTCTGTAAAAGCAAATTTCTTCGCTTGTCAAAGTAACGGTAATTTACTTTGTAGTTGAAATAACAAATACGAGTACTAATAGACATAATGATTATTTACCTCAAGGAAGATGATAGAGTAGTGTTAAAATATGCACATTAAATATATTCTTAGTGTATACACGTTCTTGATGACGTTACTTTATGTTTCATTGAAGTTAGGTTAAGATACGTTTGAACAGATTACGTCACATTCCAGACGCACACATAAGTCCTTCGATAATTCTTTATTCTAAATGTACCCCTAATAACTTAAAATTCAAAGGGTTAATCCCTTAGGGAGTAATATTGAAACATGACAGCCTGTTTGAAAGTAACAGACTCGATATTTGTTCCACAGGTTTAGTTGGTTTTCTGAATGAAGAAACATAAATTTTCTGGACATCTGTTAGCGAATTTAACTTCAACATTGGCATGCTTTGGTTTTACGTGACGCAGAAACTGAACGTTTGTATATTATGCACATCATCTTCTACAGCAAAGGAGCTCAATAAGGACTTGTGGTTAAAAGTACCAGGAAAGAGTACTAGAAACCCTTTCCTGCGGAGACAAACGCATGCAGAGAGCGGGTCTGGGGTTTTTCATCGCTGTCCTTAACGGCAAAGTCAATGATAACTCTAAAAGAAGCAGTATTATATCCAGGATAGGTGCCTGGACTCGCAGACATTATTCTTAACTTTTTGACGCCTAATGTCAACTATAGTGATCGTACCGCACCGCTAACTTCTAAAGTTGCATTTAATATATTTATTCAACAAATACAGGTACTGAATATTTTAAACATGGTATATACTCTCCGTTTTTTTCTCTTCAAAATGCAGTTTGTTTCATAATTCTAACGTATTTTGGTTCCTGTATTATTCACATTTTATATACAGGATGTGCTAAAATTAAAAAAATAATTTCGGCGCCAAAAGGTTCTAGTATTATATATTAAGAAAATATAACTGGAACCATGTTTCTGTAGTCAAAAATACTTCTTTGTCATTTTTCATGAATAGGACATCATTCGGTATTTTTCAGGTCATTTTCAGTTCCATGCACATACAAGTATTAGAGAGAAATTACTTAGAACGTTTACACGACCCTTATTGTTATGCAGCACTGATTATGTAAGAGGATAGTCAATCCCACCGTCCTCTTACACAGTCAGTACTGCATGTTACATGAAATTGTACAATTATATACTTCATGATTAATGATCAAATTTTATTCCACACAAATATAGTAGAGTGAAACTGAAAATCTGTATTTTAAGACGATCCATCCCCGTCGTGTTTAGAGTCAAATAAAACCAACAAACAATCCGTCAACACAACATATATTGCCATAATTTCAACAGATGCATTATACAGCGACACCAGTAGCCATCATCTGGCTTTACAGTAGAAAACGATAAAGTTTTGATAATCACTTCAAAATGTAGTAAGAGATTTCAGGCTTTACAGTTAATTAAAATATATATATATATACAGGGTGTCCCAGAAGGAAAGGACCTAATTTCGGGAGAGTGTTCCTTAGGTCAAACTATAACGATATAACCCAAAACACCTATATCCAAAGTTCAATGGTTACGGAAATATTGGCCAGAGAAGTTTGAAACTTTGACAGCTATTACTCACTTATTGAT